>Ga0187893_10006540_pt1 | contig 19857 bp, 15 predicted proteins | sample MA1701074metaG_FD_139574 | JGI IMG/M metagenome (GOLD analysis project Ga0187893, IMG submission 139574) | White microbial mat communities from a basaltic lava cave in the Kipuka Kanohina Cave System on the Island of Hawaii, USA - MA170107-4 metaG ...
AGACAGTCACCCTCCCGATTGAACAACAACAGCGGGTGATAGCAGGTCGATTCGAAGTGGCCGTTATAGGCGCTGTTTTCCTGCTCGCCGTACACCGGGATCTCGGTCGAGTCCATGTCCAGCACCACCCGTTGCGCCGAGTCCAGCGCTCCTGCCTTGCCGATCAGTTTGCGATGGATGCATGCCAGCCCGGCGAAATTCTCCTCCTCGGCGAGCATCTCGGTTTCAAACGTCTGCAAGCGGGAGGTCAGCGCCACCCCGCGATCCCAGACCTTCTCCGACCCAATCAGCCGGAACGCCGGATCTTGCGCGAGGCGCTCGGCATCATTGACATCCTCATAGCCCGCCATGCGGCTGTACACGGACTGGCGGAACAGATCGGCCAAGGGGAGTTGGGTGTTCTTGCCGCGGCGCTGATCGCTCAAGTGCTCGGCGATGAGATCTCCCAGGCCCAAACGTTCATCCAACTCGCGCACGAGGATGAGGCCGCCATCCGAGGTGACCCGTGATCGTTTGATATGGGCTGCGGGATGAGAGAAGAGAGCGCCTATTTCGCCAAGCTTGGCGCCCAGGTCACTTCCATGGATGTATCGACCTTGGGAATTCATATCTTGCGGCGGCGCGCCGCGCATAACCACCTGGACATCGACGCAAGAGTGGGAGATGTGCTACACACTGGCTTTCCCGATGAGACCTTCGACCTTGTGCACGGTCTCGGCATCCTCCATCACGTCGGCCTGGAGCGAGGGCTCGCAGAAGTAAAAAGGCTTCTTCGCAGGGGGGGACGCGCAGTCTTTCTTGAGCATATGAGTTCCGACTTCGCTGAAGGCCTGAAGCACATTGTCAAGCGGAGTCTCGGAAAGGCGGAGCACTATACTGAGCATGAACAACCGCTACGCTGGCAGCAGTGCATCAAGGCCGGAGCACAGTTCAGCCGCTATCGTATTTATCCCTACGATGTCCTGTTCCGGCGGCGAGCATTTTCTCGAACTTTTCGCCAGCCCTCCATTCAGTTTGTGGATTATCAACTGCTTCGCTTTTTCCCACCGATGAGGTATTTCGCTGGCGCCGTCGTTCTTTACGCCGAAAAGTAATCCCGCGAAGGCCCAACCCCCGAATTTGCCGATTGGTTGTGCAAGTACCCGTCTCTACAATCACTTTCCGGCGAACGGCGAATAGCCAATCGCTTCGATACCCCACGGTCACAAGTAAACAGAAAATATTTCTCGTTGATTTATAAATAGTTATCCGTTTTCTCATTGCTGACCCGCCTTTACCCCATGTGGCAATGGTGGCAGAGGGGCACGGCTGCCGCCAAGACGATGCACGGGAGCCACTCTAGCCACCTCGATTTTTTGTTCCGAACGGAGACTCTATATGAGGCATCTCAGGCTGTATATTCCGCTCCTCGCGTTCTGCATGGACGGGTTGGGGCAAACCACTGTGGACCTGCGGACCCAGAGCAAGAGCGCTGATTTCTCGACTTTCCCGTCGACCAAACCAGCCCGAACGGGCACGAGTCTACCGCCGGCATGTTCTCCAGGCGAGATCTTTTTCAAGCTGGATGCCGCTGCGGGCAAGAATCTCTTTGCATGCACTGCCACTAATCTCTGGACATTGCTGAGCCCCCCTGTTGATCTCCCGCCGGTGGCAGGACATGCGAACAAGGTTGTCTCCACCGACGGCACAACCGTCTCTTGGCGCGCCTTGGGAGGTGATATTTCCGGAGCTCCGGATGCCGCAAGCGTGCAGCGCCTGCAAGGGCGTTCGGTTAGCAGCGCGACCCCGGCTAACAAAGATCTCCTGAAGTGGAATCAGGCGGCCAGCCAATGGGAACCGGCGGGTGATTATGTGGCTGGTACCGGGATCAGCATTGTGGGAGCCACGATTTCGGCCGATGACGCCGTCTCCCCACTGTATCTTCTCGGCACAGCTCCTCCTGTGATGAACTGCCAGCCGGGCCGGGACTTTTTTATTGATACTACCAACCGGCGCCTTTCCTTCTGTCCAACCGCCAATAGCTGGCAGACGCTAGCGGTTCTTGAAAGCAACGGCACGCTCGCCCTTTCCCAACTTCCGGCCGTGGTGGTCCGCACTGACCAGGCGCAAACGTTCGCCAGCGGACAGAGGCAGAGTTTCCAGGCTTCCGCCTTGGCGGCAGGCGCGCGATTGGTTCCCGCCAGTCTGCCGTCTTCTCCGGTTGGCGGCGACCTGGCCCTCGATTCCGCCGACAACAAGCTGAAATACTTTGATGGCGCGGCGTGGCAAGGGGGCGTGGCAGCGCTCGCGTTTAGCGGTCACATCACCGCGGCCGTCAGCGCCAACAGTACCCGTTATCACAATTCTCCGGGCGGTGGCTGGAGTTCCACCGATACTCCGGGATACATGCTGTGTCCGGGCGCGGGGACCTTGCGCGACTTTCATCTATACACTCTCTCGAGTCAGCCTGGTGGCGGCTCATTGGTGGTGACTCTTCGAAAGAATGGCGTCGACACAGCTCTAGCGGTCAGCGTGCCGGCTGGAAGCGCTGCCAGCCTTTTCGGCGACACCACCACTTCGGGCGTGACTTGTGCCGCGGGCGACCGCCTCACCTTGAAAGGCGTCAACAGCGACACCGCAGCCACATCGGCCAACCTCGGCGGTTGGTACGTCCGGGTGATCCAGTAAGGGGGAATTTTCAAATGAGACGCTTCGTCTTCACCTTGTTTTGTATGGAGCTGCTTGCTCAAACCGTCGTTCTGACCAAACCGGACGGCACGTCGGCGTCCTATTCGCCCGTTGCCCATCCGCGCATTCTTCTGGATGGACCCACAGGCCCGTTGACGCTGGCCATCAAGGATCCTGACGGAACCGGGACCTTGAAGAATTCGCGGTTCTGTTCCGACTCGTCCCAGAACTGTGCCTTGTCGGCGGAGACTGTGTGGGCCCGGAGCGCACGCGACTACCTGAACGACTCCTGCAACGGCGATTTCGATTGGACCGGAACATGCGCCGCCACTGCCGCTCTCCTCTATTGGATGGACAATTCTGGCTCCATCGCTGGCAGTGGCGTAGACACCGGCAAGCGCTTCATCGATTATGTCCTAGAGGCGATTCGCGACATCGACAATCGCTACGCGCTAAAGGGCGTGATTGACCGGACCCAAGATTGGGGAAACACCACCGTCCCGCCCGGAATTCACTCTGATTATCTTGGAAATCAAGGCTGGGGCTGGGCTTTCGCCTACAGCATTGCCCGAACTTATCAGACGCAGGTCTATACTCAGGCCCCTCTCTCTTCTTCCGATATCACTTTCTTTGCCAATGCCATGCTCACAGGCGGATCCTACGATCTGGAAACCCCCGGCACTCTTTGCCAATCACGCCTCCAGTCCCTCAATGGCGCAGTGGTGCTGACGGCTGGCTCGCTCATACTGACAGGAGTCGGAACGTCCTTTACAACCGACCTGGCGCCGAACAGCCTCTTGCTTCTCAAGTCTTCCAGCAAAGCTGTCGTAACCTGCCCGACTTCGGACCCGTATGGTCTCAGCAATAACTGCCTCTCCGGTAATGTGGCCGGCATTTTCGTGCGGGTCGCCTCCATCCAGAGCAACACGCAAGCAACTATTCATCCCCCAGGAGCGTACAAAGGAGAAGAGTATTACTCGGTAGCATCAACAGGCGTCAAGACCAGCTATGCGGGAACCTGGGATCGCATCTGGAAAATTCCTGCGCGTAATCCTTCCCAGTGCGGCTTTCTGTATAACGCCATCAACCACAATACCGTCCCTGCCACTCTGAGCTACCGCCACACCGCCAAAATCAACCCTTCAATCACCTCTACCGATACGACTGTGACCACCACCACGTGGAGCGAGCTGACCAATGCGAAGGACAGAATGTCCGAGTCACCTCTCCCTCCGCCCCGATCCGCTTGCCCTGACCGCGTCCCATTCTTCTTTTGGCTTCCGCAAGGATCAGCGACCGAAGTTGAGCTCGTCAAAGTCGTTGCAATTTCCGGTACCTGTCCCAATCTCACGTTGACCGTTGTGCGCGGCGAGATGGGGACGCTACCCGTCCCGGCGGTGGCTAACACGACCATCACGGTGAAATACACGAATGATTCAAGTTGGTCAGGATGGCACAATCAGTTGGGTACGCGCGTGGATGGACTCGCCAGTCTGTCCTTGGCCCTTATGGAGGACGATGGCCGCGCCATTTCGCTTTTCGAAAAATCCGTGAATTACTACATCCAGCACGGTGTCAATCCTGGATTCCGCAAATTCAACACTCTTTGGGGTCCAGCCTGGAATGATTATGGCCGTTCGCGGACCGAGCGGTTTCTGGCGCGCATTCTGGTGCAGCTCAAGAACGGACTTTCCCCGTCGCTAGACTTCGGTGGTGACTGGTTTAAGCGGCTGTACGCTCTGAGTTATATCTATGACACTACTCCGTGGAATGACAAAGACCATGCGCGGATGGGCAACCAAGGAGGCGCGTGCATGGCAATGGCAAATCCCTCTTGCTGGTCAGGCCTGGCTTGGCTTTGGGGGTTCGCACCCGGAAGCCTGGAAGCAAATTACGGGTTGTGGCATCTTCTCAACAAAGGTGCGTTTACAGTGGGGGATCTCGACTCCGTCACAGGCGTGGATCTCGTTCTTGCGATGTTGTTGTTCGTCCCTCCTGAGGCAACGGGCACCGATTACCGAGCTGCGATTTCTCCATCGATCGTTGCCAACGAATCTGCCGACAGCTCCAGTACGAGGCGATACTCGATGGCTATCGGGAGGTCGGGCTGGACCCCTAACTCGGCCATCGTGGTTCAGTACGGCGTTTCTCAACTCAGCGACAAATTATGGGCAAGCGGGTTTCCCGGCGCCTCCATCGACATCGGAAAGGGAGACTGGCTTCTGCGAAATCAGAAACTGGCCAGTTCCTATGGGTATACGGCGCCCCTTTTCAATCGATTTATTCTCGGCAAACAGGTCACGACCCCCGGGGGCGTCACGCTCCCGGGAGCCCAGTTTAGGGAACCGACCAACATAGGTTTGGACCAATGGACTCCAAGTCCGATGCCAACCGGCACGTTTGACCGGTCCAAGAACGCCTCTGCCTACTGGTATACCCGGAGTCCGTTCAAGACCGGTTTCAACTATGACTTTCACGGCTTCGACAGTACCGAGAATACGTGGGCGCTTAGATCCACGATCCATTTTCGGCTGGGCGCCGACGACGACTGGGTCATTGTCTTGGACGATGTGAAAGCCACCATCGCGCAAAAAATGGAACAGCATTGGCACTACACGCAGAACAATGGTGGCACGTATTCTTTTCGTCCCGAGGGAGTGACCTCGATCAATCCAGACGGGCAGGGTGTTACGTCCCGGACGGCAAGCAGCAACTACTACCTCCACACCCGCTGGCCGAGTGGAGTCACCTATGTGAGCGATCTGGGAGTCGAAGTGACCGCCTTGGGTTCCACTTCTGCGCCGACCACCGTAGCCGTCGGCAGAGACTGCACGTCCACTGCGCCTTGCCGGGCCGTGATAGGTGGAACGGTCTATTCCTGGACCGGCAGTGGAACCGTCAGCGCTACGATCCCTGCCAGCAGTGACCTCTATGTCTGGATCACATCTGCGGGAGCCGTCCAAGCCTCGGCCATAGGCGGCGGTGCCACCTGCACCGGCATAGTAACATGCGTTTCCTGGTCCGGGTCCATCCCCGTTGGGGCTGTACGCATCCTGGCGTTTTTTCGTTCCTCCACTGGTTCCGCGATGGCGCCTTGCACCAGCGTCCAAACTTCTTCGTGGGGTGTCACACCCGACCAATGCGGCGGCACCACAATTGAAAGCAACACCGGTGCTATCGAAGAGGGCTCGCGCCATTTGTTCTTGCGGGCAGGCGATTCCGTTACAGAATCGCAGATTCTCACCACCCATCAAGTCTCTGTCAGCGCTGCGGCAGATTCCATTGCCTCCTTTGCGACCAGCAACTGGATTGGAGTCCAGAAAAGCGGCGCGTTGCCCGCGGTCGCTTTTCTGTCCAAGGGCGCCGTCGCGAGAGAGGGATCGGATCAGTTCACCACCACCCATACGGGCACAGCGCAATACGTCATTGCGGGATTGAAACCCGCGGTTTACAATGTCGTCCGCGATGGCCAGGTGTTCCAGTCCAACGTCACCGTGGCTACTGGCGAAGGGGTAATCGGCTGGAGCGGCTCCAGCGGCACATGGCAAGTCCTTTCCGTGGCTTCGCTGCCGTTGAATATCCTCACGACTACCCTACCGAATGGACAGGTCAGCTCTGCGTACAATCACGCTTTGACCGCCGAAGGGGGAACAGGAAGTTATACCTGGTCGTTGGCCTCGGGAAGCTTACCGGCGGGTCTGACTTTGAGCCCTTCCGGCGTCATCAGCGGCACTCCTTCTGCTCCCGGAGTTGCGGGTTTCACAGTTCAGATAAGTGACTCAAGCTCCACCGATACTCAATCTCTCGCAATCATTGTGGCACCCTCTTCGCCGCCCGTCATCACAACGACAACCCTCCCGAACGGGATGGCCGGCAGCAGTTACTCGACGACATTATCAGCGTCGGGTGGCGTGCTTCCGTTCCAGTGGGCGCTGCAATCGGGCCAACTACCTCCTGGCCTCTCTCTTTCGGTAGCGGGCGCGATCAGTGGCGTTCCTACCACGCCCGGTGCCTATTCCTTCACGGTCCAGGTACAAGACAGCTTCAATCAGATAGCATCGCAAGCTCTCTCGCTGCCGGTATCGCCACCATCGACTGGCTTGTCGATCACTGCCGTCAGTCTCCCGGATGGAATTATCGGGACCAATTATTCTCAAACCATCCAGGCCACGGGTGGGACCACTCCCTACGCGTGGGCAATCAATATGGGCTCCCTATGTACCGGTCTCTCGCTCAATTCGTCCACGGGTGCCTTGTCCGGCACGGTTGCGGTTCCTCAACACTGCACCTTCACAGTGCAGGTGACTGATAGCGCCACGCCGCCCCAAACCGCAACTCGGGAATTCTCCGTGTCATTCGTCGCCTCAAGCACCACTCTGACCGCTCAGGTGACGCCTTTTCAGACTGGAGCGCTGGTTACGTATGGCGTCCCCGGTCTGCTGAGCGATCAGCCCTGCCAATTCGAGTTGTACAATACAGCCGGTGACCTCGTATCCACTTACCAGGCGTCATCTGGCCCGTCCCGGCGGATGCTAATCTTGACAGGCGAGCTGGCCACTGAATACAGGCTCAACGGCGCTTGCGGTTCCAACGCTCTCCCTGCCGAGTTGGCATTCTCGACCCTGGAGCCGACCGCAGCCGTTACTGGCTTGATCGTCAGCGTTCGGCCGCCGTCTGCGCTGAACGTGGATAACGTGCTCATCGATCATGGCCCCACCGAAAGCCTGGGCAGCAGCCAGGCTGTGGCTTGCTCTGCTGGATGTACGTTCACGCTTCCGGGAGTGCAGCGCAAGTCTCTGTACTACGTACGGAAGACCTTTCGGAGCGTCTCCAACCAACCTCTGGTCACCAGCTCGATTCAGCCCGTGCTGGTGCCGTAGTGACGATCGGACGAGAACGTGACACGCATTCTCAATCATCGCGGATGGCTCATAGGGTTGTTATGCTCCATTCAGCAACTATCGGCGGCACCGAGAGTCGGTTCTTGCGCGGTGTTTCCCGACGATCACATCTGGAACACCGCCGTCGATAACATGCCTGTGAACCTGCTTTCCGGCCGTTATGTCGAAACAATTGGAGCAAACAAGCCGCTTCACCCCGACTTCGGCGCTGGCCGGTACCGAGGCGTAGTCGCCGGAATCCCGTTCTTAATCGTTCCCCGCGGACAAACTCGAGTTCCTATCCTGTTTCGTTCTCCGGAAAGCGATCCTGGACCTTTTCCGATCCCGCCTGACGCGCCGATTGAAGGGGAGGGAGGGCCTCCGGGCGCCGGCGACCGCCACGTGCTCGTCGTAGAGCAGGGCGAATGCAAATTGTACGAGCTGTTTGCCGCTGAAAAACAGGCGGATGGAAGCTGGAAGGCGGGAAGCACCGCTGTTTTCGATTTGAACGGTTATGCTCTCAGGCCGGCCGGATGGACCTCGGCGGATGCCGCTGGATTGCCGCTCCTGCCGGGACTGGTTCGCTACGAAGAAGTGGCCGCCGGCGAAATTCGGCACGCCATTCGCTTCACCGCGCCCCGAACGCGACGTGCCTACGTCTGGCCAGCCCGGCATTATGCGTCCCGCCTCACCGATCCGCAGTATCCGCCCATGGGGCAACGCTTTCGATTGCGGCAGGATTATCCAGTCAACACCTTCCCTACCCAGGCGCGAGTGATTCTCCGTGCGCTGCAGAAGTATGGAATGATGCTCAGCGACAATGGAGGCGCCTGGTTCATCAGCGGAGCTCCCAATGATCGCTGGGATAACGGGCAGTTGAGGACACTCCGGCGCGTCCACGGCAGCGATTTCCAGGCTGTGGATGTCAGTAGTCTGCAAAACGAACCTAATTCCGCTCGTACCCGCAAATCACGACCTGATGAACGCGGCCCACGACCCCCCGCACCGGGTTTACGCCAATGAGGCGCGAGAGAGGTATTCTTCGAGCGCGTGGAGCCCTTCGAAGGATCCGATCTCGTAAAAGCGTTCCAGGACTTCGAACCCTGCGAGCTGATCTTCGTTGAGTGCGCGCTGGTAGATGGCGGCAAGATCAATGCGTTCGGTTTCAGACACCTTATCGAAGACGGAAGAGTGGAACGCTCCCAGCCCATAGTCGATGAAAGCCATGCGAGGAGTTCGATGCTGCTTGTCGTAAGAGAGAATGCGCCCGTTGGCATACTCGACATTGCTGGTGTCCCAACGCCCCTCGTTGCGGTAGACGGTCATCAAGGCGGATTTCCCCGAGTCGAGGAAGGCCCGCTCCACGGCCAGATAATCGCATGTCAGGTACGAATCGCCGTAAACCACCAGGAACCGATCGCCGAGGAGGGGCAAAGCCTGCCGCAAGGCGCCTCCGGTGCCGCGCAGCACAGCGCCGTCGAAACTGTAGTCGACCTGTAGCCCGAATCGAGAGCCGTCACCCGCCCAATCGCGGATCCTTTCGCCCAAGTGCCCGACGCAAAGAACAACGCGCTTCGCACCCCGCTTTTCCAGCAGGCGTAGCTGATGCGCCAGGAAGGGTTCTCCGGAAATCTCCAACAGTGATTTAGGGATGGTTTCAGTAACGGGGCGCAATCGCGTAGCCAGGCCGCCGGCCAACACCGCGATGGGAAGCTGCAAAGTGGCGCTCATCGGGAAACTCTCAGCCGAAGGTTAGCTCGATTCCCTTTCGAGTCCCGGTGCGCGGCTTCCAACCCAATATTCTCTCGGCGGCAGAACCGTCAAAAGGCCACAGCGGGCGTATCGAGGCGATGCGATAGCGGGTCAATGGAACACTGCGCTTGAGGACCTTACTCAACAATTCCAGGCCGCTAGCCAGAATGTAAAGGAGAAAGGGTGGCACATAGAGCGCCCGTACTTTGTCTCCAAGTTTGCGGCGAGCATATCCAATGAATTCCCGTTGGGTAACAGGCGTAGGGTCGACCAGGTGGGCGATGGAACCACACACATGATCCTGCTCTGCCGCTGCGACCAAAGCATCCACTACGTCTTCGACAAAGACTAAAGGCAGATTCCGATCGCCATTGCCCACCACCAGCCATCGGCCCGCTAAACTGATCACGCCCGAAGGAGCAACATGCTCGGCCCCGGGACCAAAGATCTGGCCGGGACGAACAATTACGCCCGGTAAGCCATACTCCCGGCACGCAGCCAGAACGAGATTCTCGGCTTCGAGCTTGGTCTGGGTGTAATGACCGCGCAAATCCGGATGTGGCTCAAGCGGTGAGAACTCCGTGATCTTCGTGTCTGCCCGATGTCCCGCGTGATCCAGGACGCTTAGGGAGCTAACATACACCAGCCGCTTCACGCCGTGGCGCAGGCAGGCCTCAATGATATTCTGTGTGCCAACCACGGTTCCGCGCCGGAAGTCGGCCGCGCTTCCGCGCATGGCTGCGCCGACGTGATAGACGATTTCCGAGCCGGCGACGGCATGATCCACAAATTCGGGATCGCCCAGATCTCCGGCGATGACTTCAACGTTAGCCTGGGAAACTTCCCTGCGAGGGCGATGCACCAGCAAACGAAGACCTTCGCCCCTTTGTTCAAGGCGCTGGCGTAATGCGCTGCCCAGAAATCCGCCTGCTCCCGTGATCAGAATTCGAGCGGCGCATTGCGGTATGGACGAAGCACGCAACTGATTTTTGTCGGCGTCGGCCCGGCAGGCTGCCTGCTCCACCCGGTGCACAATTCGCCGCCCCTCTTCAGCGGACACGGGCGGAGGGACGCCTTGCCTGAGAGCCTGATGGAAAGCGATGACCGAATAGTGAATGCTTGGAGACGGGACCAAGCGGCCGGTGGCAAAACGGACCACCGTCGAGAGGGTACCCAGGATCTGTTGAAAGCCGCTGCCAATGGCTCCCCATACCAATTGCGCGATCTTAGGGCCGGGCAGTGTCTTGCGGATGGTGATGGTTTGCAGGTTAAAATCCACGCGTATCGTCCCGCAAGTGCCCTGAATGAGCAATTCGTTCATCATCGGCCGGACGTTCCACGACAATTGAACGTGTCCCACTCCTTTCTGTGCGAAGACTATCGCGCGCCACTCGTCAAAGGTGAGATTTGCGTCCAGTCCCGTGGACCGATAAGTTGTCGAGACATCGTGGATGGGCCCGAGAAATTTCTCGAGCAGATACAGGCCGTGCACTCCGAGATCGCGATACGGATAACCGCCCTCACGGTAAGTGGCAGGCATTGGGCCGCCTGAGTACGGCGGATAGTCCGAGCTGCGGAAGTAATCCACAGCGATGAGGTCACCGCAGACGCCCTGCGCGATCAACCGAAGCGCTTTCGGAACCATCGGGTCGAAGCTCATCGAGTGATTGACCGAAAGCACCCGGCGCTTCTCCTGCGCCTTCGCGATCATTTGATCGCACTCTTCCATGCTGGCCGCCATAGGCTTCTCGACCAGAACGTGACAACCGGCCTCCAACGCCTCCATCGTAAGCGCGCAATGAAAAGACGGCGGCGTCAGGATATGAATCACCTCAGGATGGGCTTGTGCGAGCATCTCGGAGAGGTTTCGATAAACGCCTGAGATGCCGAACTTCGATGCGATCTCGTTGGCGCGATTTTGGTCGGGATCTGCAATTCCAACGAGTTCCGCGTCGGAGAAGGTTTGGACAGCCCGCGCATGGTAACGGCTAACATAGCCGGCTCCCACGATGCCTATACGCATTCTGAAGAAGCCTCCGGATCGAGACACAACGAGAGTATTGGTTTCAGAACTCCGTTTCCGAGTCTTCTCCCACTATCGACGGACGGTTTGATCATTTACACAGAGAAAGTCGAAAATAAAAGGAAGGTTGAGCGGCTCCGATCGGTCCATGCCCTATTCCAACGTTCTGATTATCACGTACTTGTTTCCTCCAAGCGGGGGTATCGGTCCGCCTCGCTATGTTGCCTATACACGATATCTTCCCCAACACGGCTGCCAGGTTAGCGTCTTGACGGCGAGGCGTCCGGCAACACCGCTCTATGATCCGGATCTAGCGGCAAAAGTACCTCCGTCTACTCAAGTTTACCGGGCTTTCAATCCGGAAGTCTCCTATGAGTTCCGGGACAGAATTTGGAAATGGATGGCCAGAGGCAAGGTGGATGGCGTTCCTGAACCGCAAACCACCTCTCAGAAGTCGCTGTTGGCCCCCGCCAGAGGGTTTGCCCGCCGTGCAATCCAAAGCCTGTTCGCGCCTGACGTACAAAAGTTTTGGATTCCGTTCGCGATGCGATTGGCGCGGCGGATCATCCGGCAAAACAACATTGACACGGTGATTCTGAACACGCCGCCGTTTTCATTGTTCGGCATCATCGCTCCGCTCAAGCGGGAGTTTCCTCACCTGAAATGGATCACTGAGATTCGTGACGATTGGGTGGGGTATTATCTCGAGAATTTTGACTCTGCGATAGACGACCGCAAGCGCCGTCTCGCGATCCGGATGGAAGCAGAGGGAATTCGAGCGTCGGATTTCGTCGTGCCCGTGACGCCGGCGCAAACGTCCGCTGTACGCGCCCGCTATCCGGATCAACCGGAATCGAAGTTTCTTTGCGTACCTAACGGATATGATGCGGAGCTGTTCGAAAATTTCCAGGCGCGGCCAAAAAATCAAGGCAGGATGGTGGTGACCTATTTCGGATCATTGTACGCCAGCCCCCCGTATTCGCCAGTGGGTTATCTGGAGGCGCTGGATTCCTTACCAGAACAGGTGCGGTCTCGGATCGAAACCCGGTTCATCGGGCGTGTCGTGCGCGAGGCGGCGCCTCTTCTCGAGGGGCGGCGAGCAGCCATCCGCCAACTGGGGTTTTTCCCCAGAGCCGAAGGGATCAGGCTTTTGGAAGAGACGGACTATCTCCTGCTCATTGTCAACGATCCGACAGCGCATGCCGGCAAGCTGTTCGATTATCTTGCCAGTGGAGCCCCAATCCTGGCATTGACACCGCCCAGCGGCGAGATCGCTGGCCTGATGCGGGAGACGCGGGCCGGTAAAATCGTGGATGGTCGGGACGTGGAAGGGATTCGGGCGGCGCTCCTTGCGATGTGGGAGGAATATCAAGAACGTGAAGGCCACTGGCCCGATCCCAACTGGCCTGCAATCCGCGCCTATGAGCGCCGAAACCTGGTGGCGCGCCTGGTCGAGAAAACCGGAATCGGAAAGCCAGCATGAAAGAAAAGCTGCACATTGTGCAGATCGTAGAGAAGCTCGAAGTAGGTGGTCTCGAACGGCTGGCAGTTGATCTAGCCGTGGCCCAAAAGGCGGCTGGACACTCGCCGTCAATGTACTGCATCTTCTCTCGCGGGCCTCTGGCAGTGGAGGCTGAAACCGCCGGTGTTCCTGTGAGCAACTTCGCGAAGCAACCAGGCTTCTCGCCGCGAACAATTCAATCGCTGGCGCACCGGCTACGCCTGGACCGGGCGGATGTCGTCCACACCCACTCCTCGGGAATCCATCACTATGGGGTCCTCGCCGCGCGGATGGCGGGAGTACCTTTAGTGGTGAACACGCGCCACGGTCTAGGAACGCTGCACATCCCAATTCGGCAGAATCTTTACTTTCGCGCAACCATGCCCTTCACCAATGCAGTCGTATTTGTGGCTGAGGCGGCGCGGCGGTTCTTTGTCGAGAGACGTGGAGTTCCTGCCAGGAAAGCGCACGTAATTCTCAACGGTATTCCTCTTGAGAAATTTCTGGGTTACCAAGCTACACCTGGAAATCTCCATCCACGGATTCGGTTTGGGACTGTGGGACGTTTGGTAAAGGCCAAGGCGCATTCGGTCCTTCTGGAGGCCTTCGCACGAATCGCGCCTCGATTGCCACATGCCGAACTGCACATCTATGGTGGCGGAGAACTTCTGGAAACTCTGAGAAATCAGGTGGAGAAACTCGGATTAGCCGGAAGAGTAGTATTGGCAGGACCGACGAACCGAACTCGGGAGGTACTTGCAGAAATGGATATCTTTGTGCTGTCCTCCATTAGCGAGGGCCTCCCAGTAGCGGTGCAGGAGGCGATGGCTATCGGATTGCCAATTGTAACGACACGCGTGGGCGGTGTGTCTGAAATTGCACCGGAACGAGATGTGGCCTGGTACTGTGAACCTGGGAATCCGGTAGCCTTGGCGCAAGTGATGGAGAAGGCTGCAAACAGCGATCGGTTGGGAGCGATGGGCTGCAATGCCCGGAAGATCGCTTCATCCCGCTTCGATATCTCTCATACGCAAGCTGGTTATGCGGCGCTGTTCCAGAACCTATTAGAGCGGAGATCATAGTGTCCGAAGTGGTTGCGACGCCAAAGCGGCTACCTGGACAGGCTCGCCGTTCATTTGGAGGGAGCGCTGGCAAGCCTGCAGAACCTGAAGGACCTGAACGCCTTCTTCTCCTGTGGTCCTGGGTGTCTGCCGGTTCAGCACGCAATCTGCAAAGTGGGCGCACTCCAAGCGGAGTGGCTCAGCGCCCTCGAAGGCAACCGGAGCCGCTTGAGTCTTGCCGGCTTCCGGTATGCCATCTTTCCAAGCAATCGTCTTGTCGTAGAGGAGCAGCTTGTTCTCCGGCCGGGAATCCTCAAAAACAAGCATCTGCTTGCTTCCAATGATGACGAGGCGTTGTTCTTTGTATGGGTGCAACCAGCTCACGAAAATATGGGCTCGCACTCCATGATCGAACAACAGGTGAGAAACAGTTACATCGGCTATGTTGGGCTGCAGATATGCTCCTCCCGTGGCCGTGACCTGGATCGGCATACGGCGAGTAAGCGCAAGAATGACAGAGATGTCATGAGGAGCAAAGCTCCAGAGTGCGTTTTCTTCGCGGCGGATCTTGCCCATGCTCAAGCGGTTGGAGTAGATGTATTCGATCTTGCCGAGCACGTTTTCCCCAAGCAGTTGCTCAATACGCACAATGGCCGGATGGTAGCGGAGCAAATGGCCGACCATGAGAAGCCGTCCAGCCTGTTTCGCCGCTTCTACCATGCGCGTACCATCTTCCCACTCGAGGGCGAGCGGCTTTTCGACAAAGACGTCCTTGCCGGTGGAGAGTGCTTGCATCGCCATCGAATAGTGCTGCTCGGCTGGTGTTGCGAGTGCCACGGCGTCGATGCCGGGATCAGCCAGAACATCCTGGAAACCACCGAAAGGTCTCGCAGACGGATACTTTTCCGCGAAGCTTTGTAGACGCACCGGATCGGCTTCACAAATGCCGGCCAAGTAGCCGAGTTGGGCAAAATTCCGCGCCAAGTTCGTCCCCCAGTGACCGCAGCCGATTACGCAGATTCTTGCTTGTTGATTCATACACTGTGACAAGTTCTCAATATACCCGGTACCGAGGCGGTCGAGTAATAGGCCTTGGGCATCGGGTCCAAGTGGTTGAAATGCTACGATGATCGGAGCGAAGCCGGAGGGAGGATGATCACAGACATTTCTGCAAGGACTGTTCTAATCAGCTTACCTTCTCTCGTCGTTAGAACTGGCCAAAAATCGAGATAAGAGGACGTGAACATATTCATCACCGGCGCGGCCGGATTTATAGGTAGTCATCTGGTAGATCGTTTTCTCGCGTCGGGTCACACGGTGACCGGCTACGACAACTTCTCGACCGGTCAGGAATTGTTCCTGACCGACGCGCGTCGGGTGGAGCGATTCCATCTGGTGAGAGGAGATGTCACCGAACTCGAGCCGCTCCGAGAAGCGATGCAGGGAGCCGACCTGGTGCTGCATCTGGCGGCTAACGCGGACGTCCGATTCGGGGCGAACCATCCCCGAAGGGACCTTGAGCAGAACACCATCGGCAGTTGGAACGTTGCGGAAGCCGCGCGGCTGAACAAAGTTCCTCGGGTCGGGTTTGCCTCCACCGGCTCGATTTATGGCGAGCCGGACGTGTTCCCGACACCGGAGAACGTCCCGTTTCCGGTCCAAACCTCGTTGTACGGGGCTTCCAAGCTGGCGGCAGAAGGGCTGTTGGCAGCCTATGCTGAGGCCTTCGGAATCGAGGTCTTTATCTTCCGGTTTGTTTCCATTCTTGGAGAGCGATATACCCACGGCCATGTCTTCGACTTCCTCAAACAGCTCCGTGCGCATCCGGATCATCTGCACGTGTTGGGAAACGGCCGGCAGCGAAAGTCTTACTTGTACGTGCAGGACTGCGTGAACGCGATTCTCACAGCGATGGACCGGCCCAAGGGGAAGGTGAACATTTTCAATCTTGGAACCAATGAGTTCTGCGAGGTCAACGACTCGATCGGCTGGATCACCGCGAGGCTGGGGGTATCGCCGAGACTTACTTATGAGGGTGGCGAACGGGGCTGGATCGGCGACAGCCCCTTCATTTTCCTGGACTGCGCGCGCATCAGGTCGCTTGGATGGGAACCCGAGTTGAGCATCAGTGAAGCAGTGGCGCGAACGGTCGACTACTTGATCGCCAACCCGATGTTGTTAGAGCGCGACTAAGAGCTACGGTTCCCTTGCGCGGAGAAGATGCTTTTCTTTAAACGAGACAGGGATGAATAGGTGAGGCTGCGAATGCTAGCCGGGAGATGCGCATAGCAATGGTAGAAACCTGCCATGGCGAGTGCAACTGGGTAGCCTTGATAATAGGGACGGTGCCGGCGCACAATGCGGAGCGCCGACCGCGTATTGCGGGTTGAGTAAGCAAAAGTTCCGCTCCCCTCCCAGATCTGGTAGCAGAGAAAATACTCGAGGAAATTGTAGAGTTTACCGATCCGGCCAATTTTCAAAAACAGGTCCCAATCTTGGAACCCAGGCAGGCTTTCGTCATAGTAACCGCATTGATCGGCCGCCTGGCGCCGATAGACAGTGCTCGAGTGAACCATCGGATTTGCCAACAAGGCATGCCGCTTGATCTGTTCATCGGCCGACGGTTTCATGTAACGTAACATCTCGTTACCATTGAGATCGATGCAGATGGCTCCCCCACCGCAGGCGGCATGGTCCGGATGTTCGTCTAGAAATCGGACCTGGACGGCAAGCTTTTCGGAGAGCGGCCAGTAATCGTCGTCATCCAGGATGGCGATGTATTCTCCTTGGGATCGAGCCAATCCATAGTTGTTGGCTTGCGCAATGTTGCCGGCCTGTTGGCGGCGCAAGTAGCGGACGCGCCCATCCCGGTGTTCCCATTCGCGCACTATCTCTCCAACCTTCTCATGAGGACCATCATGAACTACCAACAGCTCCCAATCCGGGAATGTCTGTCGACAAATGCTCTCTATTGCCCGGCTAATGAATTGAGGCCTGTTGAACGTTAGCATGAGGACACTGACGCGCGGTTCAGCCATGTTCGCATTATGCCGCAACGTGGACCTAGAGCCTGCGACCCTACCGGCACGTCTGCCCTGCTGGGTCGGCCTCCCTATCCGGAGAGCGCGTCAGCGTCACCGACCCTGGCAAGAGCGGTATGCGGTTACACCGCATGTGCGGGTCTGTGCGGTGAGCTAGTTCGGCGGCAGTCCTGGCGGAAGACTGGAGAAAGTCCTATACTCCCAGGCTCCAATATCGAGAATTCCGTCGTTCGGTCGGAGGCCCACGCGGGCAACTGGAAGATATTCGCGGGTCAGGAGATAGGCTGCGGTGTCGGCGTGCGGAACGGCCCCGCTATTGATCAATGGGGACGTCGCGGTGAGCCGGAGGTCCTGAGTCAAAGCGTTAACCAGTCCTGGTAGTAGCCCAACGATGTTTCCGCCCCGATCGGCCACTCGTGGCGTCGTCGCTTCAGAGGACGTTGCTTTCCATCCCTGGCGGATCCAATTGCTTGTTAAGTCCACTATGCCAGTATCATCCAGAATGAAAATCTGGCAGGTGGGTCCGGTGCAGTGCAGGATGTTGTTTCGGATATCGGCAAACTCGTCGTTCGTGGAAAGTCGCATGATCCTGGTGTTCCCGGCCCGGTAAGACACCAATGTGTTGTTGTAGAAGTAGAGCGTGCCTTTCCGGTATGTGGCTGTGTTACCGTTGTCGCCCCCATAATGAACAAGCTGGCTATTCCCGGCTCCTTCGGGCTCTACAAGATAATTTCCGTACACGAAAGTCTTCCCGTAACGCGGATCATAGAGCACCTGCGTGTCCGACTCTGTCAGATCTAGCTGCCGATTACCTCCAAAGAAGTAGTTGTATCTTACGACCAGTCCCGCAGAGCGGTCCTTGAGGCTGTTGCCGATGGAGTCGGCCCGCGGTGGCCCAAAATAATTGTATTGGTATGTAATTCCGGCCGCTTCGGTATACGCGTTGTGATGGAAAGAGCTACCAGGAGTTCCATTGTTCCGGACCACGTTACGCTCGATCATGATATCGCTGGTGACATAGTTGCTCCCGGAGGAAATGAAGATCCCGTTCGCGTTGCCTTGGATGAGGCAGTTTCGAATGGTGAGGTGATCGCCTCGCTCGATGTAAATGCCCGCAGCGTTGGAGGCATAGACCGACATGGTTCCGCTCTTGTTGCGGAATTGATTACCCGGATATGCGTTCCGCACTTCGAATCCGTCCACGATCACATAGGACACCGAAGCTCCGTTCGGAACGCTGGACCCACCCAGCTTGATCAGTCCTCGTGCCTCGTTCCAGAAATTCAGATTAGTCGGAGTCACCGCGCCCGAACCTTCGATTACCGGTTTCTGTCCGAGACTGTTGGCGATCCCGCGCACCGTAATCGGCGCCGTAGCCGTTCCGGAGCGCCCGATCACCCATTTCTCGCGGTAGGGCGTAGCTCGCCAATGAATCCAAACTTGATCGCCCGGCTGCAGCGTGGCCCAGGGTACTTCGCCGATTGCTGTAAATTGCTTTCCGGTACCTACTTGGTAAACGGCTCCGAACGTGGAGGAACAAAATAAAAGGATGCCAAGGTACTCTTTGCGCATTGTCCTAGCTTGCCCCAATCTCGTTTGGCATTGCAATGTATCCAGGGAAGAGCCTAACAGATCTAAGTAGATTCCGGCGGACTTTCGGAGTGACCAACGTAGGTTCGGCTGCCATCCAACGGTAGTTGAAAAGATTCTTCGGCTCGCGCATCACGCGTCCGGGGTAAGGGCCAAGCATGAACGAGTGGATTGCCTATACTCACCGGGTCGCGATCTCGAACAATCGTCTGCTGGACATCAAAGCCGGTCAGGTCCGCTTCCGATACAAGGACTACCGCAACCAAGGCCAGCAGAAAACCATGACGCTTTCTGCCGAGGAGTTCATTCGCCGATTTCTCCTACATGCTTTACCGGACCGGTTCCAGCGCATTCGGTATTACGGCTTCCTCGGCAATCGCTACCGGCACGAAAAGTTGGCCCGATGCCGCCAATTGCTGGGCATGCCGCCTACGGCGGAATCACGGGAACCGGCCCAGGATTACCGAGACCGGCACGAGGAGCTTACTGGGACCTCCTTGCGCGAGTGTCCCGTCTGCCACTGCGGCCACATGTTCACGGTTGAGACACTGGCCGCACACCCCGGCGATCAAAGATACCTCATGAGCAACACTCGTGGTAGGCCACGTACTCACGCATGAAGCGTCGCAAGTGGCCTTCGCTCAGTGCGAGGACGTGGTCGAGCAGCTCTCGTTGACAGCTTTCCCACCATCGCTCGGCTATTCCATTCTGCCAGGGTGCCTGGACACTTGTAGCGTTGGGCTTCAGACCCCGTGGCCTTCAGAAGCGTGAGGACCTGTGCGTGGAACTTCGAGTCTCGATCCAGGATCACATAGCGATGGGCTCGGGAAAGGCTTCGCGTAGCTGTTGGACGACCCAGTCCGCAGATGGGTGTCGAGTGACGTTGAGGTGCAGGATCCTGCGGGTCGATGCCTCACCCGTGAAATCCGCTCCCTGCGCGATGTTCCACAGATTCCTGCTCAGAGCCCAGCCTATCATCTTTGGGCGCTGTGCAGTCCCTGAGCGTTCCAGAATGGAGGGCGGTTGGACAGGAGAGCGAAGTTGGAACTTTTCGAACAGATTCGACGAGAGTACGAACAAGGCAGGGGAACGGCGTTGGGATTCACCGCCGAATGGTGCGACCAGCGCTGGCCAGCGCGATTCCACCAGAACGGAAGAAGGGCGAGCGGGAGCTAGCTGAGCGAACCGCGGCGACAACTCGACTCTAACCGGGCAGGTGCTGATGCAAGGGGGAATATATTGTCTGCACAAACCGGATGGCTGTCTGCTCGGCGTCCGCGACCTGGCCGTCCACAACCGGAACGATGACTCTCACTATACTCGTGTCACTGCGGCGGTAGCG
>Ga0187893_10006541_pt1 | contig 19855 bp, 13 predicted proteins | sample MA1701074metaG_FD_139574 | JGI IMG/M metagenome (GOLD analysis project Ga0187893, IMG submission 139574) | White microbial mat communities from a basaltic lava cave in the Kipuka Kanohina Cave System on the Island of Hawaii, USA - MA170107-4 metaG ...
CCCGCGCCGGGGACCTCAAATTCACCGTGCGCCCCCATACCCACCGCCACGCGGATCATTTGCGCGGCGGCACAAGCGTGTTGCCGAAGTATAACGTACCGGTGTTCGGCCGGGCGCGCGAGAACATGCGGCGTAACGCGAAAGGTCGCGGAAAACGCCCCCCTGGCAGTGCCGGCGTATCGGCATGAACAATCGCGGATTGATCGACGGGTCGGTTGACTTGCGCGCCGGCCGTTGTCGTTTTTCGTTGCGCTCGCTCTTTCGCCTGCCTGCGCACCCCTCAATAAATATTGAAAGAAGATCTTTCGGTCAACGCGCCGTGGGCCCGCACCGTGCCCGCCGGGCTGCACAAATCAAATGTTTCCAAATGTTGCGCCGGCGAAACTTCGCCTTGCGCTGCCGAAGTGGGTTCGTTAGCATACGACGCTCATTCAGTTAAGAATGGACGGGGATGACGAAACGACGCGCGCAACAATTGGCCGGCCTATTCGCAGCACTGGTCGTATTACCCGCCTTGGCCATCGAAAACTTACCGCGAGATTCCAGCGTTTCGGAACAACAACCGGAAGATTTCTCTCCGGCACCCGACAAGACAGTTCCCGTAGTATCCCCCACAGAATCCCAGCCGTCGGACGCGTCCGGCGATGTCCGCACCGGTGCCGCATCGACGCCCGTACAACCGTCTCCGTCAAGCCTCTGGGATCGCATACGCGCCGGTTTCGCGATGAACGAGATCGAAAGCGCGCTGGTCGCGAGGCACGAAGCCTGGTACCTCAACCATCCGGAATACACACAGCGCATGATCGAGCGCAGCCGGCTTTACCTCTTCTACATCGTCGAGGAGGTGGAGAAACGCGGAATGCCGATGGAGGTCGCACTGCTGCCTATGATCGAGAGCGGCTACAATCCTGTCGCTTACTCGCGCGCTCACGCCGCCGGAATCTGGCAGTTCATCCCTTCGACCGGCAAGCGTTACGGCCTGCAACAGAACTGGTGGTTCGACGGCCGGCGCGACGTGCTCGCAGCGACGCGCGCTGCACTCGACTACCTGCAGCAATTGCACGCGCAGTTCGACGACTGGTATCTCGCACTGGCGGCCTATAACTGGGGCGAGAACGGGGTCACACGGGCCATTTCCCAGAACCGCGCACGGCGAAAGCCGACGGATTACGGCAACCTGCACATGCCGCGCGAGACCCGTAACTACGTACCCAAACTGCAGGCGGTGAAAAACATCATCGCCAATCCACGGGGTGTCGGATTCACTCTCGAAGATATTCCCGACCAGCCGTACTTCACCACCGTCACGACGCCGGAGCACATGGACATGCAAGTGGCGGCGCGGCTTGCGGAAATGTCGGAGGATGAGTTCAAATCTCTGAACCCCGGTCACAACCGGCCCGTGATTACATCCAACGGATCGCGCACGCTCCTGCTGCCGGTCGACAAGGCCGGCGTCTTCAACGCCAATCTGAAAGACTACGACCGGCCGCTGGTGTCGTGGCAAACATACACCCTGAAAAAGAACGAGAGCCTTGAGCAGGTTGCCGAACATTTCGGCATCAGTGCCGCACGGCTCAAGGAGATCAACGGCGTCAACCGTCACCTGACGGTTGCCGCGGGACGCACATTGCTGGTGCCGATGAACGAGGAAACGGAAGCCTCGAATCTTACGGACACCTGGGAAAACCCGGAATTCCTGGCGCCCGACGATTACTACATGAACCGCATGCTGTACAGGGTACGAAGCGGTGACAGCCTGTACTCGATTGCCCGCGCGAACCGCGTCAGCGTGGCTGCGCTAAAGGACTGGAACCGCTTGCGCAGCAATCATATTCACCCGGGCCAGCGCCTGGTCGTCTACAGCAACCCTCGCGCTGGACGACGCTGAACCTCGCGTTCCTCACCGGTACAGAAGGCAGCGCGTCGAGTGCGTTGCCGAAAGAGGAATCGTTTCTGGATAGCTTTGCCGGCATTCGGGCATCGCCTGCGGGCAGCGCGGATGGAAGTGACACCCCGCAGGAGGATTCACCGGCGATGGCATATCGCCCTGCAGCCGGATGATTTCGCGCCGGGTCGCCTGATCCACCGAAGGCACTGCCGACAACAGCGCCCTCGTATAAGGATGCTTCGGGCTTCCGAGCACATCGTCTACCGTCCCCCGCTCAACGATGCGGCCCAGATACATCACCGCCACTTCGTGGGCGAGATATTCGACCACCGACATGTTGTGCGTGATGAACAGGTAGGCAATGCCGAGACGATTCTGCAGTTCCTTCAGCAAATTCAGAATCTGCGCCTGCACGGACACGTCGAGCGCGCTGGTCGGCTCGTCGCAAACGATCAGTTGCGGCTCGACTGCGAGCGCGCGGGCGATGGCGATGCGCTGCCGCTGTCCACCGGAGAACTCGTGCGGATAGCGGTATTTCATATCCCTTGAAAGGCCGACCTGGCCCAGGAGTTCGTCGATGCGATCCGCGCGCACCTGCGCATCACGGCCCACGCGCAACGCCGCCATTCCCTCTTCCACGATGTCAACGACGCGCATTCGTGGATTGAGCGAGCTGTAGGGATCCTGGAAGATAATCTGCAAATCCTTCCGCCGCACGCGCAGTTCGCTTGAGGGCAACGAAGCCAAATCCGTGCCGCCGAAGCGCACGCCACCACCGGAAAGCGGCAACAGCCGCAAGATGCCTCTTCCGACGGTGGTCTTGCCGCATCCCGACTCGCCGACCAACGCAAGCGTACGCCCGGCCCGGATCGACAGGGACACGCCGTCAACGGCTTTTACGTGACCAGCGACTCGTTTGAACAGTCCCTTCCGGATCGGGAAATGGATTTTGAGGTCTTCGACTGTCAGCAAAGGCTCGCCGTCTGGTGACACGTGACTGGTGACTGGTGAATCACCTGGTAAAGAATTACCGCGTCCCGCATCTTGCCCCTCGCCTCTTGCCTCTTGCCTCTCGCCCGCTTCCTCTCGCCTCTCGCCTTCCGCCGCGTCCGCTCCGTAAAGATGACACCTCGCACCATGCCCTGTTGCGATTTGCGCCCACGCCGGAACCGCATCGCGGCAACGCTTCCACGCGTGATCGCAACGCTCGGCAAAGCGGCACCCGTGGAACTCGCTGGCGAGCGACGGCACGATGCCACGGATCACCGCCAAGGTCTTGTCCCGGGCCTGGCGATTGGGCACGGAAGCGAACAGCTTGCGCGAATAGGGATGCGAAGGATTTCGGAAGAATGCCTCGCGCGGCGCCATTTCGACGATTTCCCCCGCGTACATTACCGCCACGTGATGCGCCATTTCCGCTACGACGCCTAGATCGTGAGTGATCAGCAGGATGGACATGCCCATGCGCTGCTGCAAGCCGCGCAGCAGTTCCAGGACTTGCGCCTGGATGGTGACGTCCAGCGCGGTGGTCGGTTCATCCGCAATCAGCAAGCTCGGCTCGCATGCAAGAGCCATCGCGATCATGACGCGCTGCTTCATGCCGCCGGAAAGCTGGAAGGGAAACTCGCGGACGCGTCCAGTCGGGTCCGGGATACCGACTGCATTCAGCAATTCGACCACCCGGGTGTTTACCTCGTCGCCGCGTAACGCGGTATGGCGCTCCAAGACCTCGGCGATCTGCGCGCCCACGGTCATCACCGGGTTCAGGCTCGCGCCAGGTTCCTGGAAAATCATGCCGATTCTGCGTCCGCGTACCCGCCGCATCGCAATTTCCGGGAGCCGCAGCAGCTCCTCTCCTTCCAGACGGACAGTACCCGACACGATGCGGCCCGCGTCCGGCAGAAGCCGCATGATCGACAACGCCGTCATCGACTTGCCGCAGCCCGATTCACCCAGCAAGGCGAAGGTCTCGCCGCGGCCGATCGAGAAGGACAGTCCGTCCACGGCACGTACCAAACCCTCGTTTGCGGCCAGCCAGGTTGACAGGTTCTCGATTTCGAGCAAGGCGTCGGCCATGGCGCGCTAGCTGTTCTTCGCGGCGGGAAGATGCTTCGAAATGATCGCCGGGGCCGCCGGCCTTGCGCCGATTCGCGGATCGAAGGCATCGCGCACTGCGTCGGCGAACAGGTTGGCGGACAGCACCAACATCAGCATGAAAACGAATGCGGCAGTAAGCGACCACCACACCATGGGTTCGCGCGCCATCTCGAGGCGCGCGGAATTGATCATCGTGCCGAAACTGATCATCGTCGGGTCGACTCCAACGCCGACGTAAGAAAGCACCGCCTCCGCCAGTACCAGGCCGCTGAAATCCATGACCACCGCGATCAACACGATATGCATCACGTTGGGCAGCATGTGGCGTGTGATGATGCGGAAACCGGAGACGCCAAAGGCCTGTGCCGCCTGGATGTACTCCATTTCACGAAGCTTCAACGATTCACCGCGCAGAAGACGGCAAAGTCCGGTCCAGCTCGTCACCCCGAGGATCAGGCAGAGAACCAGCAGTTTGGCGTCGGCCCGCTGCTGTACGGTCTCGAACAGTTCGGCGTGCTTGTCCATCAGAACCTGCAGCATGAGGACCGAGGCCGCTATCAGCAGGATTCCGGGAATGGAATTGAGCGTGGTGTAGACGTACTGGATGACGTCGTCCACCCAGCCGCGCAGGTATCCGGCCATGATGCCGAGCAGCAGTGCGAACGGCAGCATCACCATCGTCGTCAAAGTTCCGATTACCAGTCCGGTGCGGATGCTCTTGAGCGCCTGGTAGAAGACGTCCTGCCCCACCTTGTCGGTGCCCAGCACATGATATTTTGCCGACAGCAACAATATCGGTACCAGCACCAGCAGCAGCACGCCCGTGGTGACAAGAATCTCCCGCCACGGCACCACGCTTCCGCCTTTCCAGATCAGGCGCCAGTACTCTGCAACGCCACGATGGCCGCGTTTCGACAGCCAGAAGGTCGCCATCAACACCAACGCGCCCCACAGCAGTATCGCGCCCGCGACACCGGCGAGGGCGCGCTTCGTCACGTCCCATTTCCATTCAGCTTCGGGATTGGCCAGATGAGCACCGCCGTACATCAGCCGGGGAAAATGACGCGCCTGCCTGCCGTCCGCCATTTCCACTGTTTCCCTGGCGAACAAATGTGTGGCGAGCGGTGCGGAGTAGGTTTTTTCCGGCCTGGTGCGCAGGTGCGTCGCCACTACGTCGAACAGCGACAACATCTCGACGGAATAACTCACCTTGAGGCCGCCCGCGTCCTCCGCCAACCGTGGGCGAAAATGCAGCGAATCCATCAGGCCAATCGCAATGAATGTGGCGAGAACCACCGCCGCGGCCATGCCGCTACGGCTGTGCACGACTTTCCTCCACGATGCCAGCAGATGCCCGCGACGGCGCACGTGCCAGGCGAACACCACGATTACCGCCACCAGCAAAAAGACAAGTGCATCGGTCCACAGAATAACCGGCATGATCGGGGGACTCGTCATTGCAGCCTGACCCTCGGATCTGCGATCGTGTAGGAAACGTCGGTGAGGATCAGGCCGATGATGTAGAGCACGGATCCGAGAAATACCATCGCCCGCACTACCGAGAAATCCTGATTGTTGATCGCGTCTATGGTGTAGCTTCCCAGGCCGGGAATGGCGAAGAAGGACTCGGTGATCAGGCTGCCGAGGAACAACAGCGGAATTGCCACCACTGCGCCCGTGAGGATCGGGATCATGGCGTTGTGCAGGACGTGCTTGAACAGCACGCGCACTTCCGACAACCCCTTGGCTCGAGCAGTCCGCACATAGTCGCGATTGATCTCTTCGAGAAAGATGGTCCGGTACCAGCGCGCGCTCGCCCCGACGCCGGCGATGATGCCGATGACCACCGGCAGCACCAGGAATTTCCAGGTGTTCAGACCCTCTCCGTAGCCGGAAATCGGCACCAGGTTCCACAGCTTGCTGATAAGGAATTGCCCGCCGATGATGTAAAACAGCCCTGAAACAGACATGGCGATCACGCAAAGGACCACGCCGGCAAAGTCGACGTAACTCGCGCGAAAGAACGCCATCAGCAACGCCAGGGTGATATAGGTCAGCATGCCGACCAGGAAAACCGGCAACGCAATGGCGAGACTGGCCCACATGCGGCTGCGTATCTCGTGGCCAATGTCACGGCCGTCGGCCTCGGCGCGGCCAAAATCGAACGCGAACATCTTTACGGACTTGGTGAAAAATATGGTGTCGGTAATCTTTCCGACACCTTCGCGCGAGAGGTTGACGAACAACGGCCTGTCGTAGCCGCGCTCCTCCTTCCATTTGCGAACGGATTCCTCGGTGACGCGTTTCTGTCCCAGCTGCATTCGCGCCATGTCGTCCGGCGTATTGACGAAGAAGAACAGCGCGAAGGTGATTACGTTGACCCCGACCAGGATCGGTATGGCGTAAAGAACACGGCGGATGAGGTAGTTGATCATGCGTCTAGAGGGCGGCCAGTTTTCCACCGGCACGCTCGCGTCGCCGGTACGAAAACAACGCGGGAATCAGCGCAAGAACAAGCACGGCAATTGCGACAAAAAGCGGCCAGATGACCGGCGAGTTCCAATGCGCGCGCATCTTCTCACGCAGTTGCGCGTCGATGCGTTGGTACTTGAGGTTGTTGTTGGCCATCTTGTTGGGTTTGCGGTTGTACACCCAGGCGTGCGCGAGAGTGAAGTCCTGCGGATGCAGCCCCCACGCCCAAGGGGCATCGAAACGCAGTATTCCGATCATGCGGTCGATCAGCGCCTGGCGCTCGGGCCCGTTGTCCATCGCGCGCACCTGTTCAAAAAGACGGTCGTACTCCGGGTTCGTGTAATTGGCGGCGTTCTCCCCGTTCTTGAGCGCCCGGCTCTGCGGCCCGTGAAACATGAACAGAAAATTTTCCGGATCCGGATAGTCGGCATTCCACCCGAAGAAGAATAACTGCGCCGTGCCCTTGCGCACTTTTTCCTGAAAGCGGTTGAAATCGGTACTGCGCACCACCAATTGCAGATTTATTTTGGCGAACTGCTTTACCAGCCAGTCTGCGCGGGACTTGCCTTCCGCACCGACAAGCGTGCCGTCGAAGTAAATCACCAACGGCTTCCCGCTCGAGGCCTCGGTTCCGTTCGGGTAGCCTGCTTCTGCGAGCAACTGCCGCGCGTAAGCTACCGGTTTTCGCTTCGGCCTGCCCTCCACCCAGTCATAAACGTAGGGGTTCATGCCCGCGCGCCCATCCCGGTAGCCGAATATTCCCGGCGGTATCGGTCCTTGCGCCGCGACGCCGCGCCCGTTGCGGAAGATCGAGATCATCTCCTCGAAGTCCACGGCGATGGAAATGGCGTGGCGCAGCTTGCGTGCACGCTCTGAGTTGCCGCCGACCACCGGGTCGAGCATGTTGAAACCCATGTAAAAGGTGGAGGTCGCCACCGAGGTCTGCAACGCGATCCCGCGTTTTTTCATGTCGTCGGTTAGGGCAATATCGCCGGCACCGGTGAACTGGACAACCTGGTCGAAGGTATCCGAAGAGATTCCGGAGAAGTCGTAGTAACCCTGCAGGAACTTGTTCCAGTAGGGAATGCTTTCCTTCTCGAGGCTGAAGATGACCCTGTCGATAAATGGCATTGCCTTGCCGGCATCGACGAGCAGACCGGCTTCCGCGTCGCTCGCCTCGCCGTCCGCGGGATACGGTTCCCCGGCAAAATTCGGATTGCGCTCCATGACCATCATCCGGTTCGGATTGTTGACGGCAAGCATGTACGGGCCGGTGCCCACCGGATACCAGTCGAGCGTGAGATTCTTTCCCTCGGTCATGCCCGGTTGCGAATAGAATCGCTGCGCTTCTTCCGGAATCGGAGCGAAAAACGGCATCGCCAGCCAGTAAACGAACTGCGGGTACTTTCCGCGGATCGTGATGCGGTAGGTGTAGCGATCCAGGGTACGGGCACCCTCCAGAGGAAACATTGTGAGGTCGAGATTGGCATCGGCGGGCAGCTTCTTCGCCGCTTCCTGAAGTTGATTTCCAAACTCCTTGAGCCCGACGATGTACTCGGCCATAAGACCGAAGATCGGCGAATGCAGCGCGGGGTGGGCGAGCCGACGTATCTGAAACACGTAGTCTTCGGCAACCAGTTCGCGCGTGCCAGTGTGCAGAAAGTCGCCCAGTTCGTATGTGTTTTTCAGATCCTCGCGCCGCAGATTCAAATAGCGCGGTTTGCCGGCCTCGTCCACCGCGAAGGCGGGATGCGGCTGATACATCACACCCTGCCTGACACGGATGTCGTAAACGCTGAACGCCACTTGTTCTGCCGGCGCCGATTCGGGCAGCCGACGGCCCCCTGCGTCAAGGTAGACGGCGCGCGGAAGTTCCGCTGCGCCGAAAGGAATCAATTCGTACGGTCGCCGGAGATAGTGGTACTGCAACGGCGGCATGTAGATCTGGGAGATGAAGACATACTCGTTCTCGGCGTAGGACTGCACCGGATCGAGGTGCTTGGGCCGCTCGACGAACGCTGAATACAAGATGTTCTGTCCGCGCTCGCGGGCGGGATAGGGGTTGTTCCATGGTCCGCCGCAACCGGCCAGAACGAAGGCAAGCGCAAACGCCACGGCTTTTGTCCTCAGCCGGCACATACTCGGGCCGAAGTGTAGCGGAATACAGGGTCGTCAACCCACGGGACCTGCTTCCCTGACCGGCGCGCCGGGGCGATTCGCTATAATGCGGGGATTCTGTGAGACAAAGAAGAAACCGCGAGGAAACGTCATGGGATTTCTCGACAACAAGAAATTCCTTATCACGGGCTTACTCAGTAACCGTTCGATCGCCTACGGCATTGCCAAGGCCATGCACCGAGAGGGCGCCGAACTTGCCTTCAGCTTCCAGGGGCCGCGGGTCAAGGATCGCGTGCTCGAACTCGCGGCCGAGTTCGGAAGCCGGCTGGTATTGCCCTGCGATGTCGAGAGTGACGCCGAGATCGATGCGTTATTCGCGGCACTCGCGAAACATTGGGACGGGCTCGACGGCATTATCCATTCGATCGCGTTCGCACCGCGCGAAGCGCTGGCCGGAGATTTCCTTGATTCGGTCACCCGCGAAGCATTCCGCATCGCCCACGAGATCAGTTCCTACAGTTTCGCCGCGCTCGCCAAATCCGGCCTTCCGATGATGCAAGGCCGCAAAGCTGCACTGCTCACCCTCACCTACCTCGGCGCCGAGCGCTCCTTCCCAAGTTACAACGTCATGGGCTTGGCCAAGGCGAGCCTCGAGGCCAACGTACGATACATGGCGCAAAGCCTCGGACCGAAGGGCATGCGGGTAAACGCCATTTCCGCAGGCCCGATCAAGACGCTCGCCGCCGCCGGTATCAATAGTTTCGGGAAGCTCCTCGCCTACGCAGAAAGGCAGTCGCCGCTGCGTCGCAACGTCACCACGGAAGAAGTTGGTAATGTCGCCGCGTTTCTGTGCAGCGATCTCGCCAGTGGTATCACCGGCGAAATCACTTACGTGGACGCCGGCTTCAATACCACCGGCGCGGCACAGATCGAATAGACGGGACCGCGAAAGAGTGCGTGGATGGCCGGGCCATGCGGACGTGTCTGATTCGAAACCGGCGCTATAGCCCCTGCTCCAGTTTCTTCCTGTCTATCTTGACGTCCGCGCGCTCCCGCAGGCTGGCAAGATAGGCGACATACTGTTCCTGGCCGACCATCTCCGCAAGTTGCCGGCCCAACGCCTTGCGCTGTTCGGGATCGATCGCGGTGACATCCTTGACCTTGGTAATGCGGTAAACGACGAATCGCCCCTGGTCCGCCGGCACGCCCGCATAAGCCGGCAGTTTGCTCACGTCGGCGCCGAAAACCGCCTGCGCACCATCGTGATGAAGTCCCTGGCGTTTCTGCAGCGAAACCGGCTGTGAGGGCGACCATGTCCGTGTCACCAGTGCGCCGTTGCGGAGCTTCTCCAGTGCGGCACGACCATCCTTTTCGGCCAATTCGATCGCACCCTTGTCGGTAAGGTACTGCATGACGTCATTGCGCACCTGCTCCAACGGCATCGCGGTCGCCGGCTTGTGCTCGATCACTCGCGCTGCCAGCAACATGTTAGGTTGCGCCTCGATCGCCGAGGTGTTGCGCTTTTTCTTCAGCACCTCGTCGGAGAATACCGCGTTGAGAAGCTTCACGTTGTTGAACAGCGGATTCGAATTGCCGCCGGCGCGACTGACCCAGTCCGACGTTTGCACGATAAGCTTGAGCGCGTCTGCCGCAGGCTGCAGGCTGTCGAACTGTTCGTAAACCAGGTTGTTGAAACTGTCGGCCGCCTCCGCGTACGCCTTGCCCAGCTTCGGCTTGCGAACTTCATCGGCGATCTGTTGTTTCACCGCCTCGAAAGGCGTGGTCCGCGACGCCTTGATTTCGTCAAGACGGATGATGTGATATCCGTATTGGGTTTCCACCGGGCCTGCAAGTTCACCGACCTTGAGATTGAAAACGACGTCGTCGAACGGCTTTACCATCAACCCGCGGCCGAAGAAACCGAGATCACCGCCCTTCTTCGCCGAGCCCGGGTCGTTAGAAAATTCGCCTGCCAGCTCGGCAAATTTGCCTGGCGAGGACTTGATTCGCTTCAACAGGTCCTCGGCCTGCGCCTTCGCCTTGGCCTTTTCCTCGCCACTGGCGCTCGCAGCCACCGTGATCAGAATGTGGCTGGCGCGCCGTTCTTCCGGAGTCTTGTAACGCTCGATGTTGGACTGGTAGTAATTCTTCAACTCCTCGTCGGTGACCTTGGCCGCATGCTCCACCACGTCCGGGGAGAGCGTCAGGTATTCGAGACGCGCGCGTTCGGGGATCAGGAATTCGCTATTGTGGTCTTCGTAGTACTTCTCCACGTCTGCCTCGGAGATTTTGACCTGCTTTCGATAGTCCGGGGGATTGAAAACGATCTGGCTGACCTCGCGCTCCTGCTCCCCGATCTTGAGCAATCGTTCGACGACGGACTCCGGCAGGAAACCGGAACCGGCAGTCGTGCTTCGCAATTGCTCGAGTACGATGTTCGTGCGGATATCGTTCTCGAACGCCACCGGCGTCAGGCCCTGACCTTGCAACATCTGCCTGTAGCGCGTCTGCGAAAACCGCCCGGTTTCGTCACGGAACGCCTCGACCGCGCCGATGATCCTCTGCAGTTCCGCTGCGGAAACGGTCATGCCGGACTTGTAGGCGTGTGCCAGCGCCACCTTGCGTCCGATCAATTCGTTCAGTACCGATTCCTTGAGTTCAGGGCTGTTGAGCAGCGCCGGGTCGGGGCGGTCCTTCGCCATCTCGCGCATTCGGTCCTGCGCCTTGCGGAGCGCCTGGGAATATTCCAGATCCGAGATGCGGATGTCGCCGAACCGGGCCAGCGCACCGCCGCCCCCGGTATCGCGGAAATAATAGTCTATGCCGAACAACGCGAACGGCGGCACGATCAGCACCAGCAGAACGATCTGCAGCCATTTCTTGTGCTTGTAGATGAAATCGTACATGTGTCAACCCGGTCAAAAATTCAGAAGATCACAGAAGTATGCCCGATACGTCACTGCCGTGCGCGGCTCTGCCCGGTGCCTCGGCGGCAGCCAGGGGCAGGAAACGAAAAAAGGCGAACTCTCGTTCGCCTTCCCTGATTTCTGGCGGAGTGGACGGGACTCGAACCCGCGACCCCCGGCGTGACAGGCCGGTATTCTAACCAACTGAACTACCACTCCTTGTGCGAATCGTCAGTTCCGCTGGTGGGTGCTGAGAGGCTCGAACTCCCGACATTCGCCTTGTAAGGGCGACGCTCTACCAACTGAGCTAAGCACCCGTCGCAGCCGCGAAGTCTCCGCGTTACTGCTCGTTCGTTACTCCGATTTCTGGAGGAAGTGCCGGTATGCGGTCCAACGAAGCGCGCTAGTTTACTGCATCCTTGAGTGCTTTTCCAGCGCGGAACTTCGGCACTCTGGCCGCTTTTATCTTGATGGTCGCGCCGGTGCGCGGATTGCGTCCGCTGCGCGCCGCGCGCTTACCGACGTAGAAGGTACCGAAACCGACCAGGGTCACCATCCCGCCTTTTTTCAGCGACGCCTTGATCGCCGTGACCGTACCTTCCAATGCCCTGCCTGCGGCTGCCTTCGAGATATCGGCAGACTTCGCAACGGCCTCAATGAGTTCGAACTTATTCACTTGGGTCCCCTTTCGTTACTTGTTGACGGGAGAAACAGGAAACTGTTTTCGACTGCCGGCCGAAGACAGGAGGATATTTTTTGACATTTGAATTCCCGGACGCACTTTATAACAAGGCGAAAATCCCCGTGTCAAGCGAGCTTCCACGGAATCGACGTTTTCGGACGCAACACGATTCAAAAAAAACGGGAATGCCTTTCGCATTCCCGTTCGTTCGAGTCGATGTTATCAGTGCTTGACCACTCTCACTGCCTCCGTGGGGTCCACAGCCGGAATCGCTACCGGCTCCGTTTTCTCCGGCAAGGCCTCGGGCTTGCGCTCGAGCGCGTGTTCCAGCACCTCGTCGATCCACTTCACCGGGTGAATATCCAGGCGATTCTTGATGTTGTCGGGGATCTCCGTCAAGTCCTTGACGTTCTCTTCCGGAATCAAGACCGTCTTGATGCCGCCGCGGTGCGCGGCCAGCAGCTTCTCCTTGAGTCCGCCGATCGCAAGTACTTCGCCACGCAGCGTAATTTCGCCCGTCATCGCAACATCTGCACGCACAGGAATCGCCGTCAGCGCCGAAACCAGCGCAGTGGTCATCGCGATGCCCGCCGAAGGACCGTCTTTGGGCGTAGCGCCCTCCGGCACGTGCACGTGAATGTCACTCTTCTCGAACGCGTCGTCCTTGATTCCGAGCCGAGCCGCACGTGCGCGCACCACGGACCGGGCAGCCTCGACCGATTCCTTCATTACGTCGCCGAGGGAGCCGGTGCGCTGAATGTTGCCCTTGCCCGGCATGACGGCGGCCTCGATGGTTAACAGTTCGCCCCCGACTTCGGTCCATGCCAGCCCCGTCACCTGGCCCACCTGATTGTTTTTTTCCGCGAGGCCGTAGGTGAACCGGCGCACGCCCAGGTAGTGGTCGAGATTGCGGGCGCTTACCGTTACCCGGTGGTCGCGCTTCTTCATCAACAGCGATTTCACGACCTTGCGGCAAATCTTGGAGATCTCGCGCTCGAGGCTGCGCACGCCGGCCTCGCGCGTGTAATAGCGTACGATGTCGCGGATCGCGCTCTCCGATACGGACAGTTCGCCTTCCTTGACGCCGTTGTTCTTCATCTGTTTCGGCAACAGATAACGCATTGCAATATTGATCTTCTCGTCCTCCGTGTAGCCGGACAGGCGGATGACTTCCATCCGGTCCAGCAGCGGCGCCGGGATATTCATGGTGTTGGCCGTGGCCACGAACATCACATCCGAAAGATCGTATTCGACCTCCACGTAATGATCGACGAACTTGTCGTTCTGCTCCGGGTCGAGCACCTCGAGAAGCGCCGAAGCCGGGTCGCCGCGGAAATCCTGCCCCATCTTGTCCACTTCGTCGAACAGAAACAGGGGGTTCCTCACGCCGATTTTCGACATGTTCTGCAGCAGCTTTCCGGGCATCGAACCGATGTACGTGCGCCGGTGACCGCGGATCTCTGCCTCATCGCGTACGCCGCCCAAAGACATGCGGACAAACTTGCGGTTGGTCGCGTGCGCGATCGACTGCCCCAGGGAGGTCTTGCCCACGCCCGGCGGGCCGACCAAACACAGGATCGGCGCCTTCAGCTTGTCCACCCGCTGCTGCACCGCCAGATACTCGACGATGCGCTCCTTGACCTTCTCGAGACCGTAGTGGTCGGCGTCCAGGATCTCCTGCGCCTTGGCAAGATCGTTGCTGATCTTGCTCTTCTTTTTCCAGGGCAGCGCGACCAGCGTCTCGATGTAATTGCGCACCACCGTTGCCTCGGCGGACATGGGCGACATCAGCCGCAATTTCTTCAGTTCCGCTTCGGCCTTGTTGCGCGCTTCCTTGGGCATATGCGCGGACTTGATGCGCTTGTCCATTTCGTCCAGGTCGGCCCCCTCTTCCATGTCGCCGAGTTCTTTCTGGATCGCCTTGACCTGCTCGTTGAGGTAATACTCGCGCTGACTCTTCTCCATCTGGCGCTTGACGCGCCCGCGGATGCGGCGCTCGACCTGGAGAATGTCAAGTTCGGCTTCCATGAGCGACAGCAGATGCTCCAGGCGCTTCTTGACTTCGAACATTTCCAGTACCGCCTGCTTCTGCTCGAGCTTCAGCGGCAGATGCGCCGCCACCGTATCGGCCAGTCTGCCCGGCTCGTCGATCCCCGACAGTGACGTGAGAATTTCCGGTGGGATCTTCTTGTTGAGTTTCACGTACTGATCGAACTGGGTAAGCATGGCGCGGCGCATCGCCTCCACCTCGTTGGTCTCGACCGCGTCGGCCGGAACCGGTTGCGCCTCGGCAGCATAATGCGTCTTCTCATCCACTACCGACAGAACCTTGGCACGTTGTATCCCTTCGACCAGGACCTTCACCGTACCGTCCGGCAATTTCAGCATCTGCAGGATGTTGGCGATGCTACCGATGTCGTACAGGTCTTCCGGGGACGGCTCGTCCTTGGCGGCGGATTTCTGCGCCACCAGCAGGATGCTCTTGCCGGCTTCCATCGCCGTCTCGAGCGCCTTGATGGATTTCGGGCGGCCGACGAAGAGCGGAATAACCATGTGCGGGAAAACCACAACATCGCGCAATGGCAACAGCGGAAAGGTGACGGTCGTTTCAGCAACTTCAGCGGGATAGGTCATTGGTCACCTGAAAGGGCAAGGATACGTTTCAAGGTTGGGGGCCACCCTGGTATTTCAACCCATACGGCAACATATTGTAAAGTCCGCACCTTTTGCCACTCCAGGGGTTCCCGGTGCGGACCGGGCCCGGATCTTGTCCGGGGGTCAGGCAGACCCAGCCACCTTGGGCTGGTCCGAGTAAAGCAGGATGGGCCTCGCGTCGCCGGTGATCATGCCTTCGTCTACGACCACCTTCTCTACGTTGCTCAGCGAGGGCAGGTCGTACATGATGTCGAGCAGCACCTGTTCAAGAATCGATCGCAGCCCGCGCGCACCCGTGCGCCGCGCCAGGGCTTTCATCGCGACCGCTTTAAGCGCCTCCGAACGCACCTCCAGTTCGACACCCTCCATGCTGAACATGCGCTGATACTGCTTGAGCAGCGCATTCTTGGGTTCCGTAAGGATTTCGATCAATGCCGCCTGATCAAGTTCATCCAGAGTCGCAACGACCGGCAGGCGGCCGACGAACTCCGGAATCAGACCGTACTTGATCAGATCTTCGGGCTCGACACCCCGCAGCACCGCGCCGATGTCCTTGCGGTTGTCCTTGCTCTTTACTTCGGCACCAAAACCGATGCCGCCCTTGTCGGAGCGCGCGCGGATGATCCGGTCCAGGCCGTCGAAGGCCCCGCCGCAGACAAAAAGGATATTGGTCGTGTCGACCTGGACGAATTCCTGGTTCGGATGCTTGCGCCCGCCCTGTGGCGGTACCGATGCGATGGTGCCTTCAATCAGCTTCAGCAGCGCCTGCTGCACGCCTTCCCCCGACACGTCGCGGGTTATCGAAGGATTGTCGGACTTGCGCGAGATCTTGTCGATTTCGTCGATGTAGACGATACCGCGCTGCGCCTTTTCGACGTCGTAGTCGCACTTTTGCAGCAACTTCTGAATGATGTTCTCGACATCCTCCCCGACGTATCCGGCTTCCGTCAGCGTTGTGGCATCGGCCATCACGAAGGGAACGTTCAGCAGCCGTGCCAGCGTCTGTGCCAGCAGTGTCTTACCCGAACCGGTGGGACCGATCAGCAGAATGTTGCTTTTTGCGAGCTCGACGTCGTCCTTCTTCTGCACCGTCTTGAGGCGCTTGTAATGGTTATAGACCGCGACCGACAGGATCTTCTTGGCCGTGTCCTGGCCTATCACGTATTGGTCGAGAATTTCGCGGATTTCGTGTGGAACCGGAAGATCGGACTTGGCGCCTTTCCCTGTGGTCTCGGCGTGGCTCTCCTCGCGGATGATGTCGTTGCAAAGCTCGATGCACTCGTCGCAGATGAACACCGAGGGGCCGGCAATCAATTTGCGAACCTCGTGCTGGCTCTTGCCGCAGAAAGAACAGTAAAGAAGTTTCTCGCCGCCAGGTTTCTCAGACATAAAGTCCTTTCCCTTTTAACATCACGCCATCAGACACCCATACACGCGTTGGTTCCCATGTCGCCGCATCCCGATCCGCCCGGTCGGTCGGTCAGGCTGCCACGCCGGCTTCGGCACGGCTGACGAGCACCTTGTCGACCAGGCCGTACTTTACCGCCTCTTCCGCACTGAGGAAATTGTCGCGGTCCGTGTCGTGTTCTATGGTTTTGACGTCCTGTCCGGTATGTTTCGCCATCAACTGGTTGAGCCGCCCGCGCAGGTAAAGAATTTCGCGCGCGTGAATCTCTATGTCCGAGGCCTGGCCCTGGAAGCCACCCATCGGCTGATGGATCATGACCCGCGAATTGGGCAGCGCGAAGCGCTTGCCGGTGGCCCCGGCGGCGAGCAGGAAAGCACCCATGCTGGCCGCCTGTCCGATGCAAAGCGTGCTGACGTCGGGCTTTACGAACTGCATCGTGTCATAGATCGCCAGCCCCGCGGATACCGACCCGCCCGGCGAATTGACGTAGAACGAAATGTCCTTTTCCGGGTTTTCGGACTCGAGAAATAGCAACTGCGCCACGATCAGGTTCGCCGACATCTCGTTGACCGGCCCGACCAGAAATACCACGCGTTCCTTGAGCAGGCGAGAGTAAATGTCGTAGGCCCGCTCGCCACGGCCGCTCTGTTCGATGACCATGGGAATCAATCCCAGGCCCTGCGGCTCGCCGACTATGCGATCTTGCATCGTGATCATTTTGCATTCCCCATGAGGTCGTCAAACTCGGTCGCCTTGTCCTCGACCCTGGCATTGGCCAGCACCCATCGCACCACGTTGTCCTCGAGGACGATGGACTCGACCTCGCGCAGCCGGTCGGGCGACTGGTAGTACCAGCGCAGCACCTCTTCCGGCTTCTCGTAACTCTGCGCAAATTCCCCGACCACCGCCTTGATCTGGTCCGGCTTGGCCTCAAGTCCGTGTCTCTTCACCAGCTCCGCCAGAATCAGGCCGAGGCTGACGCGGCGTTGCGCTTCCGCCTCGAAGGCTTCCCTGGGCATCGGCACCTTGTCCGCTTTCAGGCCGCGCGCCTCCAGATCATGTCGCATGTTGTGCAACAGGCGATCGATTTCCACGTCCAGCAGCGCTCTGGGTAATTCCACGCGGGTTGCGTCGAGCAGCACTTTCATGACCTGATCCTTGACGTGCGTGCTGGCGCGGCGCTTGACTTCGCGCTCGAGGTTGGCCTTGACCTCCGCGCGCATTCTGGCAATGTCACCATCCGCCACGCCGAGAGTCTTGGCGAATTCGGCATCTGCATCGGGGACATGTGCCTCTCGTACGTCCTTGATCTTCACGTCGAACAATGCGGTCTTTCCTGCAACCTCCTTGCCGTGGTAATCGTCGGGAAACCGCAGCTCGAACGTTCTGGATTCGCCGCCCTTCATGCCGAGGATGCTTTTCTCGAAATCCGCCAGCAACTGGCCGCCACCGAGCAGCGCATACTGATCGGCGCCCGCTCCTCCATCGAAAGGATTGCCGTCGATGGTGCCGCTGTAATCCATCAGAACCTGGTCACCGGACCGAGCCTCACGCCCGGTGCTGTGATAGTGGGTTCGCTGCTTGCGCAGGATTTCGATGGTTTTATCCACTTCCACATCGCCGATTTCGACGAGCGGACGCTCTATCTTCGCGCCGCCCAGTTCACCGATGGCGATCTCGGGATAAATCTCGAAAGTCGCGATGTACTCGAACTTGCCCTCGGCGTCCGCAGCGGACTTCACTTCGATGCGCGGATATCCGGCAACGCGCAGGTTCTTTTCCTTCACCGCCTCGCCAAAGCTTTGTTGCACGGCATCGCCGAGTACTTCCTGGCGCACCTGTCCGCCAAATTGCTGTTCTACGATCCTGAATGGGACCTTGCCGGGACGAAAACCGTGCAGCTTTACGGTGCGCGCGAGCCGCTTGAGCCGGCTTTCCACTTCGCTGTTGACTTGATCGAGCGGCAAGGTCACCGAGAGGCGCCGCTCGAGAGAACCCAGAGTTTCCAGATTTGCTTGCATCTAATTCGAATTTCCTGTGTTGGTGGGCGGGCAAGGTCTGGCAGACTGCGTTTTTCGTGGCTCTGGTGCGAAAGGAGAGACTCGAACTCTCACGCCTTTCGGCGCCAGACCCTAAATCTGGTGCGTCTACCAATTCCGCCACTTTCGCAATCGACGCATTCTAATATAATGCCCCCGCCCCCGCCACCCGAGCGGCCGCTTGCCGGGGCCTCGTTCCGCCCACTAACCGTGCGTCACACAAAGCGAATCGCCGATGGCGGTCAATCACTACGAGAACTTTCCGGTGGCTTCGATATTGCTGCCCGAAAGGCTGCGGCGTCCGGTTGAGCTGATCTACTCGTTTGCCCGCCAGGCCGACGATTTCGCCGACGAGGGCGACTTGCCTCCGGAACAACGACTGCAACGGCTTGCCGGTTTCTCGGTTGGACTCGACCATATCGAACGCGGAGAACCGCCGCGCTTGAAGTTGTTTGCCGATCTGGCGCCGATCATCGCGGCGCATCGCCTGCCCGTGAGCCTGTTTCGCGACCTGCTTTCGGCGTTCACCCAGGATGTAACCAAAGGTCGATACGCGGATTTCGACGAGGTCCTGGATTACTGCCGGCGCTCGGCCAATCCGGTCGGCAGGCTGCTGTTGCACTTGTTTCAGGCTACGGAAGAGCGCAATCTCGCCTGCTCCGATGCCCTCTGCTCGAGCCTGCAGCTGATAAATTTCCTGCAGGACGTGGAGGTCGATTTCCGCAAAAACCGCATTTACCTGCCGCAGGACGAGATGTCGAAATACGGGGTTACTGAGGATCAGATCGCCGCCGGCGCCGATAGCGCCGCGTGGCAATCACTGATGATGTTTCACATTGAGCGCGCGCGTGGCATGCTTCTCACCGGGGCGCCGTTGGCGCGGCGGCTCCCTGGACGCGTCGGCCTGGAATTGCGCATGATCGTGATGGGAGGCAGCCGCATCCTCGACAAACTGCAGGCGAGCCGGGGTGACGTGTTCCGTCATCGCCCCGTCCTGCACTCCTACGATTGGTTCACGATGCTGTTTCGCTCGCTCTTTGCGTTTCCATGAGCCCGGACCAGTATTGCCAGGAAAAGGCCGCAAAAAGCGGCTCGAGCTTCTACTACAGCTTCCTCTTCCTGCCCCCGGAGAAGCGCCGCGCAATCACCGCGCTCTACGCCTACTGCCGCGAGGTGGACGACGCTGTCGACGAGTGCAGTGACGCCGCTCTTGCGAGGGCCAAGCTCGCCTGGTGGCGTCAGGAAATCGCCGGCACCTTCACCGGAACAGCGCAGCATCCAGTGGCAAAGGCCCTCATCCCCGTGGTGCACCGATTCGACCTTGGGCAAGCACGCTTCCTCGAAATCATCGACGGAATGGAAATGGATCTGCAGTACAACCGCTATCCGGATTTCGCCACGCTGCAATCGTATTGTTACCGGGTGGCGGGCGTGGTCGGCCTGATGGCGGCGCAGATCTTCGGCTACCGGGATCCCGCAACGTTGCGCTACGCCGAAAATCTCGGCACTGCGTTCCAGCTGACCAACATCATCCGCGACGTCGGCGAGGACGCGCGCCGCAATCGCGTCTACCTGCCCCTTGACGAG
>Ga0187893_10006542_pt1 | contig 19845 bp, 10 predicted proteins | sample MA1701074metaG_FD_139574 | JGI IMG/M metagenome (GOLD analysis project Ga0187893, IMG submission 139574) | White microbial mat communities from a basaltic lava cave in the Kipuka Kanohina Cave System on the Island of Hawaii, USA - MA170107-4 metaG ...
GGGGTCGTTTCACAACGGCATGTTCGAGGACGCGAAGATCCAACTCGAAAAGGCACTTCGACTCGACGAACAGCACGCAGATTCCCACTATTTGCGCGGGGTCATCATGCTCCACGAAGGCAAGATGCTGGTCGAGGCCCTGGAGTCGGAGCGGTGTCTTACCGACGCTGCGGCCGACAACCAACGTTTGCGGGCAGATGAGCTGCATCGCACGGCTCATGGCGCGTTCAAGCGGGCCGCCGAACTATACGGGGAACGCCACGGCGGACGAGGACGTGCCTACAACTCGATGGCTGTCGTGTCGCTTTACTTCAGCGACTCGGATGCGGCCATCCACGAGGCCACGCAGGCCCTTCGTGCGCCGTTTTATCTCGAGCGTTACTCCGCGCTCGCGAATCTCGGCTGGGCGTATTACGGCAAAGGTCAGCTGGTGGAAGCCATCACCGAGCTTCGCCAAGCGGTTTTGCTCAACCCGGACTACTGCGTGGGCCGTTATCGTTTGGCGCAAGTTTATCTCGACACCGACATGACCGAAGCGGCGCTCGAGGAGGCGACGCGTGTCGTCGGAGACAAACGTTGCCCCATCCAAGATGCACATCGCATCCAAGGTGTTGCACGAACGCGACTCGGCCAAAACGATGATGCGGCCTTGGCGTTCGAAACTTGTGCTGCCCTCGCACCTCGCAGTTGCCTGGCTCTGGTGTGCCAACGGTCGATCGTGACGCCTCGCACGGCGTCCGCGCAGTAGCGGTTCGTCGACAGGGTAGAGCGCTTGCCTAGTCGGTCGGGTTAGGCTCAGACTGGAGCTTCGAGATGCGCGTTCCGACTGGCCGACTGCGGGTGGTGCCAATCGAGGTCAGTGAGCCTGGCCCGGCCGAGCTGTCCAATCCCTCACCCGGCCAATACTTGCGTGAACAAAGACAGCGACGGGGGATCAGCATCGAGCAATTGTCCGCCGCCACGAAGATCCCTCGAGCAAGCCTTGCGCTGTTGGAAGAGGATAATTTCGAGCAGCTCCCTGGTCCCGTGTTCGCAAAGGGGTTCTTGCGTTGCGTCGCGAGGGCGCTGGGTTTGGATCCCGACACCGTGCTCGCGCTGCTCTACGAGCGAGAACGCCAGCTTTTGCTGGCACGCAAACGGGAGCGTCCAGCATCCGGGGCGTTCCCCTCGATGTCCATTCAAAATGGTCGAATCGTAGCGCCACCCAGGCGGACGATTCAGCGTACCGAGATCTTGCTGTGGGTCGCCATTGCGCTGTTCGTGGCCGTCTTGCTGCTGGGGGCATTCGCCCTGGCTTCCTCGGGAAGACTGTCCTCTCCGCAGTCGTAGCCCCGCAGCGGTTTCGGGCTCATTGTCCGACTACCCAGTTCGTCTTCGGCGATCGCACCAGATATTTCGCGCTTGCATCGTATGATGCGAGCACGAAGCTCGTGCCGCACAGGAAGCCCAAGACCCAGGTGATTCGTCCGCTCGTGATGCGCGGCGACGGGCGTCGGTTGCGTCGCGTACTGGAGCGATTCGACGAGGTGCAGATCGCCGCCGAGCTCGACAACTTGGCTGCCAGCGATGCGGTTTTGGTGCTGCAAAATTTACCGTTGGCCAGACGTTCCGAGGTGCTCGGGGCCATGCGTTACGAAGCAGCAGCAGAGGTCATCGCTCGGTTCGCGCCGGAAGAAGCGGCGCGGCTCGTCGAGAATCTCGAGAGTGACGACGCAGCAGACATCCTCGGCCGCCTCGAACAGGAGCGACTAAACGAGATTCTTTCGCGCCTGGATGCTCATGACGCGAGCATGGTCACTCAGCTGCTCGAATACGACGAGTTCAGCGCCGGCGGCATCATGTCGCCGGTGATCGTGCAGTGCCGTGAGAACGTAACGGTGGCGCAGGTCATCGATCAGATCCAGCACGCCGAGGAGTTGCCGGACCAGTCCTTCGACGTGTACGTGGTCGACGAAGAAGGTCGACTCGTTGGCGTGACCTCGCTCAGAGAGCTGGTCACGAGCAAGCCCAATCAGACCATTCGAGACATCATGGACGGAGATCCGATGCTGGTCACGGCCGGAACGGATCAGGAGGACGTAGCGGAGCTGGCCAGCCGCTACGATCGGATCGCGATACCGGTCGTCGACGACCATCGGCGTCTGCTGGGCGTCGTCGAGATCGATGACATCGTCGACGTGCTACGAGAAGAGGCTACGGAAGACATTCTCAAAATGGCCGGTGCCGGAGAAATGCTGGTGGACACGAGGTCGTTCGCTGCCAGCTTCCGAGCGCGCTGGCGTTGGCTGCTCGCCGCGGCTGCCGGGGGCACGCTTGCTGCCTTGACTCTGTCTGGCTTCGATCATGCGATTGCTGCCGTACCTGCGTTGGCGTTCTTCATGCCGGTGGTTGCTGGGATGGGCGGCAACGTTGGGACACAGAGCTCGACCATCGTGGTACGGGGGCTCGCGGTCGGGTTCATCGAGGCGAACAAAATCGGACGCCTATTGGTACGGGAAGTTGGACTGGGAGCGTGCGCTGGCGTGCTCTATGGTGTTCTAATTGCCTTGGTGGCGCCGTGGTTCGTCGGGCCGTCGCTCCAAGCCGTCCGACTGGGTCTCGTAATCAGCATAGGGCTCGCGGGGTCGATGACGATTGCGGCAGCCGTCGGAACGTCTGTGCCGTTGATACTCGATCGTATGCGCATCGATCCCGCTGTGGCCACCGGTCCGTTCGTGACGACCTCGGTGGATGTGCTCGGACTGCTGTTCTATTTCTTTTTGGCGCATGCATTGTTGGGGGTATCGTGAGCCTCGTAGGAATGTCTGAGGAGGAGCTTCCTGCCGTAGTGCTGCGCACCAGTTCGCTCGGTGAATCGGATCTGCTGGTGACGCTCTTGACTGCGACGAGAGGAAAACTGCGAGTGGTAGCCCGCAACGCACGAAAGAGCGTACGACGGTTCGCTGGTGGTTTGACCGCTGGTGCGTTGGGCTTGGCCGGTGTTGCGCGCGGGCGTGGGCATTGGCCTGGGCTCACGATGTTCACTCCCATGCGCAATCATGCCGTTCTGGGACGCGACCTCAACAAGCTGGCCTACACGGCATACCTGTGCGAGTTGACCGACGAGCTCGTGCTCGAGCGCCAAGCCGATGCGGGTTTGTTCGCCGCCGTGTGCGAGCTGCTCGAGGATGTCCTCACGAAATCCGTCAACCCGCTGTTGTTGCGGCGCTGCGAGTTGGTGTTGCTCGACGTGCTCGGACTATTGCCGGTGTTCACGAGCTGCTGCGCGTGTGGGGCCTCCGTAGCACTCGATGGCGATGGTCAGCTCGGCTTCGATGCCAACCGGGGCGGTACAGTGTGTTCGGTGCATTCGGTGGGTAGCCCGAGCTGCGACCGTGCGGTCGTACGCATGGCCGTGAGCTTGCTCGGCGAGCGCTCATCGTCGTTCGAGATCTCGCACGTGCCGATGCCACTTCGTCGAGAACTGCGTGATCTGACGGTTGGGCTGCTGCGCGGTCATCTGCGGCGACCGCTCCGATCCACCGGTTTTCTGGCCCAGGTGTCCGAACGCTGACGAGTGGTTGTGGTAGGGTGCCTCGCCGTGCGAGGGCGAAACTCGAGCCGAAGCCGCATGTGGATGCGTACTCACGTGCTCGCGATCGGCGTGCTGAGCACCATGGCCCAGCTTTCGAGCGCATGCTGGCAGCAGAATCTGGGTGAGAAGCCACCCGATCGGAGTCTGTATTTCCCCTCTGGATTGCTGGTGGATCCACGCGCGACCAGCGAGCGGCCGGCACGATGGTTGTTCGTCGCCAATGCCAATAGCGATCTTCGTTATAGCGGAGGCACGCTGGTTGCCATCGACCTGCGAGCATTTTTCGAGGCGTGGGAAATTCCTGGCAGCGGGACCGTCGATGCCAAACGCATTCTCGCGCCGGACAGCGAATTCGGGTCGGAATCCAACGCCGGCCAGTGCCGGCGCAATGCTCAACGACCAGCAATCGTAGAGTGTGACGAGCGCCATTTCGTGGCCCACAGAGTACATATCGGGGACTTTTCGACGGTCGTGCGGTACTCGAACGAGCCGCATGGCCTGCGACTTTGGGTGCCGGTTCGAGGCGATCCCAGCATCACGTACATCGATGTGCTCGAACAGGAAGATTCGTTGCAATTCGAATGCGGAGCCGGCGAAAATTCCGGCGAGTCAGATTCCCTCCGATGTGGAGCGGATCATCGTCTGATGGATCGCAGGAACGATCCCAACAGTGCTGACAGCGATCGCTTGGATCGAGAGCCCTTCAACCTGCTGGTATCACCCGATCCAAACATTCGTTTGGCCTATGTCGCGCATGCGTCCAGCGGCGAGCTCACCCTGATTGCTCTCGACGGACCCACGTTGGGGGATCGTCGACCCGCCATTGTCGACAGCTTCTCGCTATTTTCGGCCGAAAATACGCTGCCCGGTGGATTCGGGTTGGCGCAGCGCCCTTGTTTCGTCGCGGGGGCGAACCCCGCGGATCCCAACGATGGATCCTCCAATGTGCCGAGCGCCACGCTCGCTGGCGAGCGTGCGTGTGCTCATCCGCTCGTGTATGCCAGTCATCGCTACGTTCGCTACGTCACCAGCTTCACTGCCGTTGCACCGGCGATCGAGGAGGGAACACAAAAATGTGTGGGTCCCGATGAGCTCGACGTGGCTGGTGGCGTCGTGTGCGACGAACACGTCGTGCCATTGCGTCGTTTCTCGAGCGGGGGCCTCGATACCTTCGCCGGCAATTCGTTGCCACCTCCCACGCTGGGCGCAATGGCGTTCGGCGATGCTCGTGGGGACGAGCTGTACGTCGTCCAGACCACGCCTGGTGCGCTTTTGCGCATCGACACGTCGCTGGACGACAGTGGCCGGCCGCGGGACGTGCCGAGCGCACCTCCAGTTGAGATCTGCGGAGAACCAAGTACGCTGGTTGTCCACGATGATGGCGTCGAGCGCTTGGCATTCGTCAGTTGCTATCAATCAGCCCACGTATTCATCGTCGATTTGCCCACATTTCGCGTGGTCGAAGCCGTACTTGCCGGTACAGGTCCTCACGACATGGCCGTCGATGCGGCGCGCGAGTTCCTTTATGTGGCCAACACTTTGGAGGCCAGCATCAGCGTGATCGACATCAGTAGAACACGGGCGACCCGTTTCAGCGAGGTCGTCCGCCTTGGTGTTCCGGAACCATATTCGCGATGACCCGTTACTGCATTCTGTTGACCAGCACTGCTGTGCTATTGGATTTGCTGGGTTGCAATCGCGCGCCTCCTGTCAATTCACCGAACCGCGTGCTCGATCGCCCCGCGGATGTCGGATTGGCTTGCATCGAACGAACCGGCACTGGCGACGATGCACACGTCGAGGTCCTGCCGCTGGCGCTGTGCAACAGCCCAACAACGGGGGGATGCCCCAACGACCTGCAGGGCTCGGGTGAACCGCAGTTGATCGGATTCGTGGCGAACTCCGAGCGAAACGAGGTCGCGATGTTTCGCAGGTGTCTCGTCTCGGCAAAGGCGGCGTCGCTCGTCGACTTCGATGCGGCTGCGCCGGGCTTCAACCTCGTTCCCGTCGGCGATTTTCCCAGTAGCTTGATTGTGACTGACGATTCGTGCCGCGCCGTGACGGCGAACTTCGGAAGTTGCGATCTCAGCGTGCTCGACGTCGTGACCTTGGGAGGTTACGCGCTCGGGCTCGAACCCAGGAACATCGAACCAAGCAGCGCAGTGTCGATCGTACGGCCGGCGGTCGCGATTCCAGGACAAAGTGAGCTCGGCATCGTGCCTCTGGGCTCGCGGCCGGGTCAGCTGCTCGCGGTACCGCAGGAGCTGAGCCATGCCGTGGGATACGATGATCCAGGTGGACCGTCGGGGGGTACCGATGCCAGCCCGATTGGGCAGGAAGCAACGTCCGGGGGAGACTCGTCCCAGATTGACGACCTGCCCCCCGAATCCGGCCCCGTGGGATCCCGCTGCCCAGAATGGCTGCCGAGCAGCGTGTACGTGAGCTTTCCGTCTTGTCACATGGTGGCAGAGGTCGACATGCTCCGCGGCACGATCTTGCAGAGTCGGACGTTCGAACGCCATCCCGTGACCGGAGAGATCTCGCTGCGAGATTCCGGGACGGATCCGCAATGCCCCGTGGACTGTCCTGATCAGCTGGAAGGCCGTCCGATCCCAGCGATCGAACACGACCTGCGTGGGGTCGCCCCGTATGCGATGACGTTGGTGACACCGAGCAGCGATCCCGACGCCGACGAGGCCGAACAGCAGATCGTGTCGTCGTCGTTGTTCGTCGGTGGACTGGGCGCCGAAGTCCTATTCGAATTACCGTTGGATCAAGACGGTAACTTCCCCGTGAACGACGAAGTGCGCCAGCTTGCGCTGGACGGAAGTCGTGGTGTGCAGGGGATCCGTGTCACGCCAGCGATGGAGCTCGCGGTCGGCGGCGCTGGCGCCCAGTTTTATCAATTCATCTACGTCATTGCAGCGGACGGATCGACACGAGTTGTCAACCGCGATCTCGGCGGTGGAGCGCTCGGTGTCGAATGCGACACTCAAGTCGACGCCCGCTCCGTGATTACTCCGGTGTGCCACGAGGTCGGGGGTGACCCGGGTGGCGTGGCTCTCGATCGTCATCCGTTGGCGCGTGGACCCGGAATTCGCGTGCCAGGCAGTGCCACCATCACCGATTGGGCGTTTCAAAAGGTCGACGAAGCACAATATCTCGAGGGTACGCCATTCGGACAACCGGGCGTCGTCGGTGTTGGTGTCACGAGCTTTGGTCGCGTCGTGTTCTCGGTATTCGGTCAGTTCCCAGGGGATGCCAACGACGAGACCAAAGATCCAGTAGGTCTCATGGACCTGGGCATCCGGCCGCACATGCTGTGGCCGTCCGTCAATCCTTTTTCAGGGGAAACCAGTGTGCTACCGCGGGTCGCCGACGAAACTCCTCGCCGTCTACTTCCGGAGCAAGGTGAACCGTCGTGGTTGCTCGCACCTGCCCTGCGCCACATCGACTACGCCTACGCACCGAACGAAGCTGCGGACGATGGCGGCAACGCCGACCAGAAAGTCATTGAGCTCGCGTATGGCGTGCAAAACGTCGATCATCTGGGTGCGAACGATGTCGGTGATGAAGCCAATACCGCTGTTTACACAAACTCGGTCGCGCGCATACTCGCACGTGACTACAGACATTGGACCAGCCAGGAAGTGACCCTCGTGTGGGAAGGAGATCTGCCGGGGGCAGGGGGCGCGACGGGCCAGATTGTGTGCCAGCAGCCAGGATGGGAAGGCGGCACGTGCATCACCAAGGAAGCCGGTGACATGAAGCTCGTCGACACGTCCGCGACATTTTGCGACGATGGTGTGCTGGCGGGTGATAAAGCGTTCATATTCGGCTGCTCGGACGACGACGATTGCGGTGCTGGGCAAACGTGTTTGAAAGCGGAGTTCGCTGCATCGGATACGACGGGCATCTGCGTGTCGCGGACGCAATACCAAACAAATCGCGCGTTGCTGCAGAAGGTGTGCGAGCCGTTCATTGCCGATCCATGTGGTGATCCGATACGCGAATACCTGATCACCTACGCCGCACAGGACCAACTGTGGCTACAGGTTCTCGACGTGCAGGCAACCTCGTTCGTGCGAGAACGCGTGAGCGAAGACGAGCCAGAACAGGAAAGCTCCGGCCAAAATCCGTGTGGCGCTTCCGCAGTGGTCCCGGTGCCCGCACAGGAAGTGCCTTTCGATGACGATATCTTCACACCTGCACCGATCGAAGAATGCGAACAAAAGCTCGTTTGTGCGCGTGAACAGGTGGACGGTGGGTGTGAGTCCGATCGCGAGTGTGTCGATTTGGCCGTGGCGAACGCTGCAGAGGATGCATCGCAATGGCGATGCATCGCGCAGCGCTGCCGCCATCCCTGCGAAGGTGCGGACTGCACATTGCGACCCTTGCCTGGCCCCGCCTGCTTTGCCGAGTTCGTCACCTATCAGGTGCGGGCTAGGAACGCGTTCATGGTGCTGAGCAGCGGTGAACCGAGCTTTTACAAAGACGACGTGAGGCCTGATCCGAATACTGGCGAATGTATGCTCGATGCCTCAACCTCCGCGCTGCTCACCAGTCGCATCAGGCTCGGGTTCGACGAACAGGACACACGCACACAACATTATTGGGGGCTTCCCGAGTGTCCGAGTGGTTCGCTCGCACCGAACGATCCCAATCCTTGCATCATCGCCGACGCACGTCCCGAAGTCGCGCAACATCCTGCGGCGCTGTTTCACTACTTTTCGTACAGGACGCAGCCGGTTACCGCGATTCGCATGAGCAATCCAGTGATGACGTTCGTGCTCGACCTCACCAGCCTGCTGGACCTGGCTGGCGAGGTGCCGGGTTACGAGCAACGGCGTTGGCCCCTGGCATTCGGTTCCTTTCGTCGCTCGCGGATCCCGAGAGGCTACCGGCAATCGTTCCAGATTCAAACCGGCTACATCCCCCGCAACGACGGCCTGTCGATCGAGCGCATACCGCTGGTCTATCCCGTGCGAATCGTCAATGCTCCCGAGCCTGCGGCCTTCTACGTGGTCGACGCGGGTGGCCGAGGCGGCCTGCAAGGCGTGCGTGGCCAGGTCATGCGCATCGTTCCCCGAGAGGACGGGTTGCTGGCGGCCGACGAAGCGTTCCGGGTGCGCTGAGGCCGACCGAGTTGGCACCCGCCTGTCTGTCACGATAGGCTCCGCGAAGTGGCGCAGTTCAAGATGCGGGTCGGCGGGAGAACCATGGTTTTCCCCATCGGGGACAACGACGTTGGCCGCCTGGCCGATTGTTGGTTGATCCTGGATGACGATCTCATCAGCCGCACGCATGCGCGCTTCCATGTCTCGGACGACAAGCTCGAAATAGAGGACTTGGGTAGCCGCAACGGGACGTTCGTCAACGGCGAGCAGGTCTACCAGCGCACCGAGCTCAGAGATGGCGACAAGGTGAGGATCGGTAACGAGGTGATTGCGATTCTGGCCAGCGATGGTGACGAGGGAGATGACCTGTTGTTACGTAGAACCATCGGACCCGGCGACGGTCCGCAATTTCCGTCGCTGATTGGGCAGCTGGTCGAAAAAAGCCTCGCCATGGGGAAAATCAAGGAGGCCGAGCGTTACGCGCTCGCGCTCACGAATCAACTCACGGCTACCAAGGTACCGGTGCAGCATCCTACCGCGCGTTCGTGCATTCGTTGCCTCATTTCGTTGGCTGATCGCACGTCGTCGGGAATTTGGATCGACCGCGTGTTTCGCCTCCACACGGTCCACGAATGGTTGATGCCAGATGAGGTGTTGGACGCCGTGTTCGTGGCGCTGAATCGCATTCCCCGTGTTCCCGGCACGGCCTTGCAGGAATACGAGCAGGTGCTCCGCCATTGCGGCAAAGAGGGTGTGGAGGTTCCATCGACGCTCATGAGCGCGATCGCGGAATTGGCGGACGCGTACGGGAAGAACTGACGAGCTCGTAGCCCGATTCAGGACACCTTGGCTCACTTGGCGCCGAGCACTTTGATCTCCACGCGGTTGTTCTGTGCTCGCCCGGCGGAGGTCATATTCACGGCCACCGGTACACGGTCGCCGTAGCCCTTCGCCACCACGCGGTCGGGGGTGACGCCCTTGCCGAGCAGATATGTCCGCACGGCATCGGCACGTTCTTGCGAGCGTTTGCCAGGATTGCCGCGATCGTCCGTGTGCACACCGATTTCGATCTTTTTGTATTCGGGATGGGCATTGAGGAACGTAGCCAGCTCGTCGAGGATTTCGTGGCTCTTTTCGTTGATGGCGCTGTCGGTGAACTGAAGCTTTTTCTTGAGGGCGATACGGGCGGTGCCACCCTTGATGTTGGGAGTGCTGGCCGCTGCCGATCCTTCTTTCGAAAGTTTCTCTTGGATCGTGGTGCGCTTGTCCTGTGATTCGATCTTGAACGTGATGGGCTTGTCTTGGAAGCCGGGTGCACTGGCCACCGCGTTGTAGTCCCCGACGGGGAGCATCACCGCGATCGATCCAGTCTCGTCCGACTGGAAAGGTTCGTCCACGCCCATGCCACTCACACGCAGGGTGACCTTGATGGGTTTGTCCGTGTCATCGGTGAAGCGACCCTCCATGACGCCCGTGGCTGGGGTTGGGCCACCGCTCGATACGGTGATCGTGAGCTCCGTGTCCTGTCCGGCGCTGACTTCCGCCGTTGCGTCCTGCGGGCTGCGTCCTTCGGCTTCGACGCGGATTGCCACGCTCCCGGCCGGAAAACGGTAGCTGACGAACCGACCGGTCTCGTCGGTGATCACGGCGTTGCTGGCCAGCCCAGGGAACGTGACACGCGCGTTGGCCAGCGGCGCGCCCTTTTCGTCCACGACGGTTCCCACTACGCGGCCGTCGAGCACGCCCGGAGCTCCGATCGGCTCGCTTGCCGTCGGCACTTCCTTCACGACGGGCGTGGGATCGAACGACCAACCGAAGCCCAACAACATCTGCCAGGGGGGAACCGCGGGACCGAACTCGAAGCCCGGTGACAAGAGCCCGATGTCGATGCCAGCATCGAGGAACAACCCGCTCACGACATTTGCCCGCAAGCCGATCGTCAGCCACTGGCTCGAGCGGGCCAGGGAACGCGACTGGACGCCCGCTGGGGCGAATTGCTTGCGCTCTTGCGTGGACACGTCCCACGACCACTCGATCAACGGATCGAGTCCGAACTGGCGTTGCTTGCCCAAACGGATCGGAAAATCGAGCGCATAACGCATGCGAACACGGCTGTGATTCATACCGAGCGAGAAGCGGGTGACCTCGCGGCTGGTCGTGTCGGTGGTCTTGTCGAAATCCAGCAGTTTGAGCGAATTGTCCAGCATCCACCCGATGTTGGTGGAGAATCGCACCGGGACGTGCTTGTTCGTCAGATATCTCAGATCCACGGTTGCCACCACGTCGAACCAGAAGTTGACGGTCTGAGTCAACAGTCTGCCGGTCCCGGACAATAGCCCCAACCCGAGCTGACCACCCAGTCCCACTGCACCGCCACGCACGAATCGATGAGCCGCCTTGACTCCAAAATCGATGTCGCCGAGCGCGAACATGGTTTCGGGATCCTCCCGTCCGATCTGGCCGCGTTGATTGCGATTGGCCGAGCTGTTGATCGACAGGAACACCTCGCCCCAATCGAGCGGTGTGAACCCGAGGTTCACACCACCTTGAATGCGAGAGTGTTGGTCGGGACCTGCCATGCCGTCGTAGATGAATCCCTTGTGTCGAAAGAAATCCGTGCCCAGGCGGAAACGAAACGTGTAGCGGCCGCCGACGTCGGCCAGTGATGTGTGAAACAAGCCCACCGGTCCGCGACGCGTTTGCATGGTCGGTTCTCGCCGCCCACGCACCTGGCCGGGATCGCCGTTTTTGCCCGATGGGGAACGATTGGCAGGTGCTTGGCCCGAAGGCGAGGATGGTGAAGCCTCGCTATCGGTGGCTTGCGGTGCGGCGGCCTGATCGTTGGCGTTCGTGCCTGCGTCGGGGGTTCCACCAGGGGGAGGCGATGACTCCGTTGCTTGACCCGCTGGTGGCGTTTGTTCGCCCGTGGAGGCAGTGGGTGGTGGCTGATCTGGTGTTCCAGGTGCTGCTTGGGACTCCGACTTGGGTTCGACCGCTGTGTCACTGGGCAGGGCAGGAGGCCCCGCGTGTGTGCGCGAAGGCACGATCGTCGTCAATCCAGCGAGTACGAGCGCGTCCAGTCTCCCCAAGGAAAACCTGTGCATGCCTGAGGGTCCAACGAAGTTACGTCGCTGTCAATGTTACGGATCAGGGCACGCCCTACGGCGCGGTGCATTGCCCGTTGAAACAAGCGAAACCCGGTTGGCAGTCTTTGTGAGTGACACAGTCCACTCCGGCGGAACAGAATCCGTCGACGCACAAATAGCCTGGGTCGCAATCCGCATTGATCATGCATGGTTGGTCGGGCACACACTCGCCGCCAATGCACTGGTGCGCGGGTGGACAGTCGTTACCGTCGACACATTCTGGTCCTCCAACGCACTGATTGAGCATGCAGATCTGCCCCATTGCGCAGTCCATGTCCGTGAAGCAGTCGCCCACGAAGAAACAGGATTCCGATAGGCATACGAATGCGTCGGGGCAATCGGCGTTGGTGATGCACTCCGGCGCCACTGCACATTGGCCCATTTCGCACACGAAGCCAGGCTCACAATCCTCGTCGAGCATACATTCAGGGACCACTTGGCACGTACCGTCGACGCATCGTTCGTCGATTTGGCAGTCGTCGTCCATCATGCATCCGGGATACTGCACACATTGTCCGAATTCGCAGATGAAGCCAGGTGCACAATCCTCGTCGAGCTGGCATTCTGGCGGTGTTTGGCAGGTATTGAATAGGCACGTCTCGCCCGGCGGACAGTCGTTGTCGTCGATGCACTCGACCCCCTCGCACTCACCGTTCGGGTTGCAGACCTGTGCACCTTGCGTCTGATCGCAATCCATGTCTGTCATGCACTTCTGGGGAGCCAGGCACTGACCGTCTTGACATGTCGTGCCCGGCGGGCAATCGGCGTCGCTTTGGCATAGTTGCGGAATGCACAAGCCACCTTCGCATTTTTCCTCGGGAGCACAGTCGCTGTCGAATGCGCATTCGGGCGGGGTCATGCACACGTTGTCGATGCATAGCTTGCCGACTGGGCAGTCGCCGTTGTCGAAGCATTCGACGACGATGATGCAGTAGCCCTGAATGCAGTCGTATCCAAACGGGCAGTCGTTGGGGTCGAAGCACTCGAAGGCCTGGACGCATTGGTGCAGGTACGGATCGCAGATCCAGCCCAGTGGGCACTCGGAATTCACCGAACACTCCCCGACGAACACGCAGCTGCCGTCCAAACAGACATATCCGCCTGGGCACTCGAAGTCCCCGACGCAACCGGTTTGGACGCACTCGCCAGCGAGGCAGCTATATCCGGATGGACAGTCGTTGCTGTCGAAGCATTGCGGCTCGACATACCAACACATACCGTCGTTACACACGTATCCAGGCTCGCACTCGTAGTCGTACGTGCATTCGTTCGGATTGGGTACACATTCGCCGCCCTCGCATCGCTCGTTCGACGGGCATTCCGCGTCGGATTCACAGGTCCAAGGAATGCAAAACCCTGCCTCACAGACCTCGCCAACGGGGCATTCACCGTCGTTCACGCACTCGTGGTCTGGCGCGCACTGCCCATTTAGGCAGGAGCTGCCGGTGGGACAGGGAGGATCGCAAGTTGCTTGGTTGCTCCCGCAGCGATTGTTTACGCACGGCATGCCGAGCGGGCAGTCGAGGTCGTCGCTACAATATTCGGATGGTTGGCACTCGTAGTCGATGCAGACTTCCCCGTCACCACACATCGTGTCCAGCGTGCATTCGACACCAGTTCCCGTGCAAAATCCAAGCTCCGAGCAAACACCTCCCGCGGGACAGTCCGCATCGCTTTCACACTGCACGAATGAATTTCGCCCACATCCCACTGCAACCAAGGCTCCCAAAGCGAACGCGTGCAGCCACATGACCAATAGACCACGGAGGTTGGACGGCGTGAGCTGAACGGTTTGCATCGGAGCTGCGAGCTCGGCGTTCGTCTGGACGCATCTCGAGTCGTCGACCACGTGGAGCTGCTTGTGGAGCATGGACGTCATGTCAGGTGGAGGCCTACCCGCTACCAGGCCTCATGTTAGCGCTTTTTCGTCGACACGTGCAAGATGCATCCTCTGCACCCGGTCGGCGAGAGGCATGGCCAGAGCAGCGGCCAGGGGAGCTCGCGCGAGCGCCCGAGCACGGTCCGGCTCGCGCTGGCAGCTCGGCCGACTCGTACGTCGTCGCACGGCTTGGCAGGCGAGCGTCCTGGCCGAGCCAGAACGCCAGGGCCGACATGGGTCCCAATACTGGCAATGTGCGCGGTGATGTGGCTGCTCGCGTGTGTATGGGGAGTCGATGCTCGTGCCGATACGAATGACGCGTTTCCGCCCCTTCGGGTCGTGGAAGTCACGGTGCGACTGACGGTTCATCGCGGAGGCGAGCGCATGCCAACCGGAGCGCGCGTGGCACACAGGCACGCGATCGTGGAGGGCGTGGCGGAATATCGCTTGAGTCGTCCCGCACGAGCTGGCGAAACCATCGAGTTGCTCGATTTTACGGCCGCAATTTCGAAGGAACCAAAGCAGCTCGACGAAATTCTGTTGTCGACCTATGCCGACGGGCCATTCGACGTGGGCCGCCTCGAAACGAAAGGAGCGTGGGATACCACGTCGGTTGATCATCGCGACAATCACCTCGTCGTCGAACCCCGCCCTGGCACGCACACATTCACGCTCGCATATCGCGTCAAAGTACCGCATCGGTATTGGCCGTTCGGCTGCATCCGGCGACGCTGCTCGTTGAGCGGGGCCATCGCGCCGCTGCCCAGTGTGCCGGTGGTGGGGGGATCATCGCCACCCACACGGGGCCGCATCCCAGCGCCAGTATCGTGGCGCGTGGAGGACATGCGCTTCGCGTCCGTACCTACCTGGGCGCCGGGAACTCGGCCTACCATGGCCGAGCTCGAGGCCTTGCACGGGGAAGAGCTCGTCGTGATCGAGGATGGGCAAGCCAGGCAAGCATACCCATCGGTATTTTGGGGGCCTCGCTGGCGTCGCACACATACGATCCACCATGGCGTCGACGTCGAAGTGCTTCACATGTTCCCGAGGCCCGGAGACCAGGTCCCTCGCGAACGCACGCTACAGCTCTATCCGGACGTTGCAGGTCACCTACAGCGGATCGCTGTCGAGGCCGTGCAGCTATTGGAGATCGCCGGGATTCCTCTCGCTCCAGACTCGCGCGTGCACGTCGTTCAAGCTCCACTACGCAGCAGCATCGCAGAGTTTCATCCCGGCGTCGTGTTGGTGAGCGACCAAACGCTCGAGCTGTTTCCCGCCAAGCGATTCACACGTTTTCATTACGTTGCCATCGCTCGAGCGGTGCTAGAGGAACTACTGCAACGCAAATTTCAGGGCATGCACAATCCCGCGACCGACCTGTGGCTGGCCGGTGCGATAGCATTTGCGTTGCTGGAACAATGGCAGCGATTGCACGAGCATCCCGACGAATTCGCTCGAGATATTTTGCGACGCTTTACGTTTGTTCCGGCGGTGGACCGGTTCCTGTACACGGGACAGGCCAGTTTTTCGCAAGCATACTTTCGTGGAAGTGAAGACGTGTTTCCCATACGCAATCATCCGTTGTATTTTGCGCACGACTTGCCCGCTGGTCGGCGCATTCACGAGAAGTTAGTGGACCTGTTTGCTCCGGTGCAGCTCGAGCGTTTCTACCGTGACATGTTGGCTCACCCCGCCAGGGATCCGATTCGCACGGCCGAAGTCGCGTACGGACGCGAATTGAGGTGGTTTTTCGACCAGTGGTTGGGGCCGCACCCACGCATCGACTACGCGATCACCGACGTGCGATCGCGGGCAACGTCGAACGGGTGGGACCACGAGATCACGATCTCGCAAGATGGCGACCGCCCCATCGTTCAGCCGGTGCAAGTGATGGCGGTGGAGCGCGGAGGTCGCAAGCACTATCTCGTTTGGAATGGAGAGCTCGAGCCACCGAACGATCGCATCGAACAGGTCCCGCAGCGAGGTAGACACACGTTTCGACTGCATACCGCGCAGCGTCTGAAGACCGTGCTGCTGGACCCGCGCAGTCGTCTGCACGAGACACCCATGCCGCCACAGGACAACGTGGATCCGCTATTCAACAACCGTGATCCTCCCGCGCCGCGATTTCTCTATACCGGTATTGGGCTGACGTTTGCGGCCTCGGAATTTGTCCGCGCCAATACGCTCGGGGCCCGCTTCAACGCACTGTCGGGGTTCGCCTACTTCGAGGCCAGCCTGCAACGTGACCTGCGTCGTACTGGCCACATCAATGTATTTCGCGATCGCGAGACGCCCGTCGGAGTGTCTGGCGGGACGAACTTTTGGTTTGGACCCAAGGTCAACCGCCAGCGCCGACGTGCACGTGTGCGTTGGTTCGGTACCGTAGCCCTGCTCAACGATCGCAGTCTCGACTCCCGAGGTGGTTTGCGGCTGAGCGAGTCCGTGAGCTTGTCCGACGATACACGCGCGTTCTACATGTGGCCGGAAAAGGGTCGTTCGCTCGGTTTGTCGGTTAGCGCCAGCCAGGTCATTCGTGTGGACGAACAACAACGCGATCATCGTTACGGGTTGAGTTTTGCTGCATATTGGATTCAGCTGTGGCGGCTCGCTCACGATCACGTATTGGCTACCAACTTAGAAATGGAGCTATTGGTGCCGCTTGCGTCCAAACCAGAATTTCGTAGTCTGGCGCGCGTGGGTGGCATTGGCGGGCTATCGGGATACATCGCAGACGAGGCATTTGGATTGGGGGTCACATCGGCGCAGGTCGAGTATCGCCACGTGTTCGTCAACAACCTACGTGCAAACGCATTTCACATTGCGTGGTTGCGGAGCTTGGGTGGGGCATTGTTTGCGGGCGCGTCGACGACCTCACATTGTGACGACTATGGCGGTTGGTTCGGACCCGGCAGCTACTATGCACAGGTGGGCTACGGCCTGCTCGGCTACTTCCAGGCGTTGGGAGTCACGCCACAACTCGTTCGCTTGGATCTCGCGGTTCCACTGGTACGCTACACTGGGATCCGATGTTTGGGCGAAGTGTTGCCAGACCATTTGGCGGACGTGCAGGGGGCACGTGATGCCTCTGGATTGCTGCCTCCGTTCAACGTTTCGCTCATTTTCAACCAAGTATTTTGATGACTTGGATATGGGGGGACAGTGAGCCAGACCATACGAAACTCGTCCGCCAAGGTCTCGGGTGCGCTCGCGTGTGTGTTGGCCATCGTGTGTGCGTCCGCGTGGATCCGTGTGCCGGGATTCGTGCGCGGTGGATTTGCTTCGTACGACGTCGGCGGAATCTTATACAATGCCATGCTGATCCGAACGGGGCAGTTGCCTTACGTCGCCAGCGTAGAGCTCAAACCACCGGGTAGCTTCTATCTCGCCGCAATATTGGCCGGACCAGAAGGCCGCGACATCGCCAGCCTGCAGATCGCGGCCAACGCATGGGCGCTGTGCTCTCTATCCGCGCTGGCCTTCGTGGCTTGGCGAGCGTTTGGGCCGTGGGCTGCCGTGTTGGCGTCCGGACTCTACGCACTTCACGACGCCCACTTCGACACGATGGATGCAAACTACGTCACGTGGGCCCAGTTGCCCCTGACACTGGCACTCGCGTGTGGCATCGAGGCCGTGCGTGCAAAGCGGTCGTGCTCGCGCTACGGATGGCTGTTTGGCGCAGGAGCCTGTGTAGGGCTGGCCACGTTGGCAAAACAACCGTCCGCATTGGCGTTCCTACCGCTCGCACTGGTGGGCATTCGCGCCAAAGCGAGCGTACGTGACGTGTTGTGTCAGGCTGGGCTGGTATTCGCCGGGGGGCTCACGGCGCAGCTACCCGTGATGTTCCACTATGCCGCGGCGGGCCAGCTATCCACGCTGTTGAGTTCCTATCCCATCGGGGAATGGAACGTGCGTTACGTGGAGCGGCACGTCGAAGGACCCGTCACGACGTTGCTGTTCGAAGGTGTGCTCGCTAGCGTCCATTTTTTGGCGTTGCCACTTGCGCTGGCAGGCTTTGCGGTGGCGGCACCCAAGCGTGGATGCAGTCGCGAGCTGTTACCCTTGCTGGCCGGTTGGAGCGCTGTCATGTGGATCTCGGCCAGCCTAGGCTTGAGGTTTTATAAGGGCTATTTCGTTCCGCTGTTATCGCCGCTGTGCGTGCTGGCGGTCGCACCTTGGGGCGTGCTCGGGCGGCAACACGACGTACGCACGACATTGCACGCCTTGGCGCTCGTTCCCATGCTCATGCTCGGTGTGCGGCAAGGGAACCAGCTCGCGAATGCTCGAGCACGTAGGTCCGCGCCCTCCGACCTGGCTTCGCGACGCATTGCGGACCACATCGCCAGACAGACTAGCGCGCACGACCGCATTTGGGTGTGGGGCTGGCATCTTTGGGGGGTCTATGCCCAAAGCGGACGTCTGTCGGGCACCCGCGTCTACAAGGCCCTCGGCATTCTCACGCCGCCGAACGATGACACCTGGCGGCGACCCGCGAGCCCGCAGACGTTCGTGTCTGGGCCATGGGGACAGCAGGTCGTGGAAGAGCTCGTGGCCAGTGAAACCGCGTACATCGTGTTGGGATCGACCGTGCCACATCATGATTTCACCGGGCTTCGGGAGCTGCTCGCGCGCGACTATGTGAAGGACGAAAGCATTCGGGTGGGGAAGGTGGAGCTGTGGAGGAGAACGGGACGGGCGCGCTAGCGAAGCCGAATCACGGTGTCTCCTGCCGCCAGGCGAGCTCGTGCGCCAATCCGAGCGACTGACGGATCGCGCCGGCCAAGAGCGCGCGGCCGAGCGCTTCCACCTCGGCGCCCATACTTCGATCGCCCCCGAAACGATCGACGTGGCGGCGAATTTCGCCGTATACGCCCACGAGGGCGTCGCTCGTGGAAGCGGCTCGCAGATCGAGTGCTCGTGCGGCCACGGCCGCTTCGATGGCGAGCACGTTGGCCACGTTGCCGACCACTTGAGCAAGCTTGCACGCGGCAATCGGCCCCATGCTGACGTGGTCTTCCTTGCCCGCGGACGTCGGAATGGTATCCACGGCGGCCGGGAAACTGAGGGTTTTGCACTCGCTGGCGAGCGCCGAAGCCGTCACCTGCAGCATCATGAAACCACTTTCGTATCCCGGACTGTCGGCCAAAAACGCGGGAAGTCCGATCGACGTTCTGTCGTCGAGGAGTCGATCGAGCCTTCGTTCGCTGATGGTCGCCAGCGTCGTCAATGCGGCGGTGAGGTGGTCGAGCGCAAGTGCAACCGTCGCAGCATGAAAGTTGCCACCACTGACCACCTCATATGAGCCATTGGGATCTCTCAGCACCAACGGATTGTCGGTGAGGCTGTTGATCTCGATCTCGACTGCCTTTGCCACGTAATGAAAAGCTTGCCGGGTTGCGCCGTGAACCTGGGGCATGCATCTCAGGCTGTAGGCGTCTTGCATTCGCCCACAGCGCTCGTGCGAGGCATTGAGCGGTGAGCCGTGAAGCAGCGACGATACCAAAGCGGCGCTGCGTTGTTGTCCCGGGTGCGGCTTGCCTGCGTGGATCCTCGCATCGAACGGATGGACACTCCCCAAGCTGGCATCCAACGTGAGCGCTCCGAGAATGTCGGCGGCAAGCAAGAGCTCGCCTGCGTCCCATACGGCCAGGGCACCCAGCGCACTCGTCAGCTGCGTACCATTGATGAGGCTCAGGCCTTCCTTGGGGCCGAGTGTTCGTGGGGTCAATCCCACACGAGCCAGTGCTTCGGCGCCCGGCAAACGTTCACCGGCGACGAACGCCTCACCCTCGCCGACGAGAACCAGCGCAAGATGGGCCAACGGAGCTAGGTCACCGCTTGCACCCACGCTGCCCTGGCGTGGGACCACCGGAATCACATCCGCCTCGAGCATGTCGAGCAACCCCTGTACCAGCTCTGGCGACGCACCACTTGCACCGAGCGCAAGCGTGTGTGCGCGCAGCAACAGCAAGGCTCGCACGACGTCATCGTCCAACACGCGTCCTACGCCCATTGCGTGACTTCGTAGCAGGTTGTGCTGCAAAGCGGAGAGGCGCTCGGGAGCCACAGGAGTATCGGACAGCGCTCCGAACCCCGTGTTGACACCGTAGATCGAGGCTCCGGCGGCGA
>Ga0187893_10006543_pt1 | contig 19837 bp, 20 predicted proteins | sample MA1701074metaG_FD_139574 | JGI IMG/M metagenome (GOLD analysis project Ga0187893, IMG submission 139574) | White microbial mat communities from a basaltic lava cave in the Kipuka Kanohina Cave System on the Island of Hawaii, USA - MA170107-4 metaG ...
CATTTCGTCCTGATTCATCCAGAAGTGATACATGCCGCCGCCGTAGAGGAACATCTGCTTTCTTTTTTCTGGATCAGGATCGGCATAAGCGAGGCGATAGAGTGCCACTTCAGCCACGCCGCGGGCATAGAGGTAGCATCGTTCGGCTTCGGCGCCGGCTTGAGCAACGGTGGCTTCCCCCCTCACGACGAAAGCCAGATTCACTGCGAGCAGAGAAACGGCAACCAACACCCATAGCAGGGCAATCAAGACGATTCCGTTTTGCCCCCGCGGGCCCGGAATTCGAAGAGATTGAGAGTGTGCGAGTATTTTGCGTTTCATTCTCAAATGCCTGCCTGAATAGGCACCGCGATCGAAAAATCCTGGGTCTGGAAAAAACCGGCTTCCGGCCAGCTAAGCTTGAGATGGAGGCCGAGCGGCAGATGACTCCTTTTGTTGCTGGCTCTCCCTTTTCGGTTAAAGAATGCCATTAGCATTCCCTGCCTCCCCGCCATCAACATAGGGTTGGCGCCTGGTGCCGGAACCTCCTCGTCCTTGTCTTTCCTGGGAAACTCAAAATGGGCGTCGCTCAAATGGTCTACTAAAACCGTCGACGACTCTGGACTGGCAACGAAGCTACCAAACTCCGCAATGACGTAGCCATCTTCGCTGCGGGAAAATGAAGTGAAGACCTTGCCGACCAGTTCTGCGTTGTCCGGCAGTGCATTGTCATTAATCAGCAACGCTTTACCTTCACCAGTGGGCGAATCCGTTAGGAAATATTCCACCAGCCGAAGCCCGTCTGCCGCACGGCCTTCTGACGAGAAAGACGAAACAAAGCGGACTCCTTGGGCTGAGGCGTTAAAGAGCAAAACGTCAACCGGGGTACCTTCTAAATGCTGACGCGAGTAGTAAGGCACTATTGAGCCCACCTGCCGGCTGATCAAGTCGAGGACAAAGTGGAGTCTGCGTTGACGCTGGAGGGCTTTCTCGCTTTTTTCCCAAGAGTTCAAACTCAGGCGGAAGCCAGAATGGACAGCCACTGCGACCAAGCTCATCAGGGTGATACTCACCAGCAACTCCATGAGGGTGAATCCGCTGTCACGTCGATCGTCAGCGATGCGGGTTGCAGAATTCACGACTCCGACTCCCTGGGATGTGGCCGCCATGTGATGGTCTCAAACGTGAACTCGTTCTCTTCGCTGCGCCCGCTCCACAGGACCGAAAGCCGAAGCCGAAAGAGCGAATAACCCGGCTTGACATTGGGTCCCACTTCCAGAGACAAGGGCTCCAGGCTGCCCTGCCAACGGTACTTGGGATCAAAAGAACCGGAGAGCCCGGGACTGATTCCCTGATTTATCTGGAGTATCAACTCATTCAGTTTCATCTGAGCCAGACGGGTGATTTTCTCGTGCTCCTGCAAGCGATCGACATTCCGCATCGACCCGGACAGGAGTCCGAAGAGTGTCGAGAAGGCAATGCCCAATACCATCATGGCGACCAGCACTTCCATGAGGCTGAAGCCTCGCGACTCGCTTTGAGGCAGACGCCTAAGTTGTTTCCGCATTCTCACTCAACACTAGCGACTGGCTTCTCTGGCGCTCTCCTCAACATCCTCGATGCGAGGTGACTTGAGAAATGAGTCCTGTACAACCTTCAGCTCCCTCCCCCGCTTCGTACGCAGCCAGACCTCAAACGACTCACTGAGTCCGTTTGGAACAAAGTGACAAGACACTTTCACATCACTAATGGGTTCTTCACCTGTGCGGGTGACCTTCTGGATTGTCACCGATTCCGGCAACTCAAAGGTCTTTCGGAAACCCAGATCCTCGCGCGTGAGTTCGACCTCGTTTTTTTCGAGGTCGAATCCAACCAAAAAAATTTGTTGTTCACGCACAGCTTTCATTCGGGCCAGACGCAGCATCGCGGCTATCTGACGGGCAGTCGTCTGCAGTTCGATCGCGCCGAAGCCTCGCCCGATTGATGGGGCAGTCACTGCTGCCAAAGCAGCCATAAGCACTAACACCACGAGTACCTCAATCAGCGTAAAGCCCCTGCGAACGCGTGCCGTTTGAATTGGCAAGCCTGATTGGCGGTTCTCAAGATTCGAAATTCCAGGCCGTCTGCACGATTCAAACTTCATCGTTCGCGCTTCTCTATTTCCAGCTGACGACGTCTTCATTCTCACCTTCGCCGCCTTCGCGCCCATCCCCGCCGTAGGAGATGATGTCGGGCTCGTCCCCGTGTTCTCCGGGATGCTTATACACATAAGGATTGCCCCAAGGATCCAGCGGAATATCTTTCTGAAGGTAAGGTCCATCCCATCGAGTGGCAGATACTGGCTTTACACGAAGTGCCAAAAGCCCCTCCTCTGTTGTTGGGAAAGTACCCACCTCCAGCTTGTACTGGCCCAGGCTCGACATGAACATGCTGATCTGTGCCTTGGCCGCTGTAATCTTGCTCTTCCCCACGTTTCGGAAAAGCCTGGGTCCAACGAGTGCGCCGAGCAGCCCAATAATCACCATCACAACCAGGAGTTCAATCAGCGTAAACCCCCTCGATGTTTTGGGACGAGAGATACCCCCGGTGATGCGTCCAGCGGATTGATTTATGCTTTCCATCGTTCGATTTCCTCCATGTAGGCTGTCGAAGACCGCTTGGCGAATAAGCACCAGCGCCTTCGCGCTACAACGGTACATCATTGATGCTGACTATCGCCAGCATCATGGAAATCACGATGACCCCCACGACCAGGGCCATGACAAGGATCATGACGGGCTCAAACAAAGCGATCAGATTCTTGATGGCCGAGCGAACTTCCTTGTCATAGACTTTCGAGAGTTCTATTAACATGGCGTCGAGCCGGCCGGTTTCTTCTCCCACTTCCACCAGATGGACTGCCAGCTGCGGGAAGACACCTGTCTTGAGCATAGGCCCGGACACGCCTTCACCTTTCTTCACGCCGTCGGCAATATCGCCGATGGCCTTCGAAATCACTTTGTTTCCGCTGATATCGCGAACAATATTGAGCGAGTGCACTAAAGGAACAGCGTTGTGAACTAGCGTTCCAAGAGTCCGTGAGATTCGTGCCACTTCGATCTTACGAAGCACATCGCCCAACAAGAAAATCTTCAGCTTCGACCTGTCCCACAACAGTCGCCCCTTTTCCGTTCGAACGAAATTGACGAACCCTACCGAAACCGTCACCAGAACGAGCAGAAGCACCCACCAGTAACTCTTGGTGAAGTTGCTGGCGCCCAACAACATCTGCGTTGGCAACGGCAGCGACTGACCTGCATCCTCGAAAATTGCGGCGAACTTTGGAACGACATAATTCAACAGAACGATGATGGAAGCGCCACCCACCAGTGTGAGCAGCGATGGATAGATCAACGAGGAGATCAGATAACTTTTCAACTCGTCAGCAGACTGCTGAAACTCGACCAACCGCTCCAAAACCAGAGGCAACGAGCCGCTCGCTTCCCCTGCCTTCACCATATTGACGTACAGCTTTGAAAAAGCTCTGGGATGAGCTGCCAGGCTTTCAGCAAAGGTCTTTCCTTGCTTAATCCCTTCAAGGACGTCCGCCACCACCGCTTGTACCTTCGGACGGCCGGAAAGCTGCTTGCAGATTGTCAGGCTGCGGTCCAACGGCAGCCCTGCATTCACGAGGGTCGAGAGTTCCTGCGTAAAGAACATCACCTCTTTGGCGCTGAGGCCGCCGAGTCCCCAGCGGAGATCCAACTTGAAACTTTGCCCAGCTTTCCGCGTCGCAATCTCGAGAGGTGTCATGCCCATGCCCTGGAGTCGCGTCGCCACGGCCTTGTCCGTCAGGTCGTCCAGTGTTCCTTGGACGACGCTTCCGTTCTTTCCAACAGCTTTGTAAAAGAATGTGGCCATCACAATGATTCTTCAAACTACGAAGGCGCCTCTGGAGCCAGCTAAATCAGGAAAACATGGCCAAGGACAAGGGGGAGGAGTGCAGTTTGTGATGAAGACGGGATGCGAAACCCTCTTCGAGATACCCTTGTCCTTGACATTCCGGTCATCCTACGACCACAACACCATCCGTGAATCGTTAAATATCCTGTGTCACCCGCAGCACTTCATCCAACGTCGTTGTGCCTTCCAGAACTTTCTCTACGCCATCCTCTCGTAACGTTCTCATCCCTTGCTTCCGCGCATAGTTCGCAATGATGTTCGAGGACTCGTTGGCAACAATCATCTTTCGGATCTCGTCATCAGGCTCCATCATCTCGAATATCCCCTTGCGGGACTCATAGCCTGTGAACCCGCACTGTTCGCAGCCCTGGCCACGATAAACCTTGGTTTTCGTGTCGCCTTGTACCGCGAATCCCAAGGCCTTAAGCTTTTCCGTTTCCTCCCAATATTCCACCCGGCACTCTCTGCAGATTATGCGCACCAACCTTTGCGCCAGGACGCCGATCAGACACGAGGCCAACAGGTAGTTCTCCACTCCCATATCCACCAACCGCGTAATCGCACTCGGAGCATCATTGGTGTGTAAAGTGCTAAAGACGAGGTGACCCGTTAACGCTGAGCGGATGGCGATCTCAGCTGTCTCCAGATCGCGGATTTCGCCTATCATGATCACATCAGGGTCCTGGCGCACGATGTGGCGCAGACCCGCCGCGAAAGTCAGACCGATCTGGGCGTTCACATGAATCTGATTGATCCCATCCATTTGATATTCCACCGGATCCTCGATGGTGATGATCTTCTTGTCCGGTAGATTGATGCGCTTCATTGCGCTGTAAAGTGTGGTGGACTTCCCACTTCCGGTCGGCCCCGTCACCAGCAGGATTCCGTGCGGCATGGAGGTCAATTTCTCTACCTTGGTCAGGAGATTCTGGGGAAAACCAAGACGCTTCAAATCGAACGCGCTGGAATCGCTCTTGTCCAAAATACGCATCACGACGCTTTCGCCATAGAGCGTGGGAAGCGTAGATACACGCAGATCAATTTCCTTGCCTAGGACTTTAAGTTTGATGCGTCCGTCCTGCGGAAGCCGGCGTTCAGCGATGTTCAACTTCGCCATCAGCTTGACCCGTGAAATGATGGCAGCCTTTAAGCTGACCGGGGGGGCATCCACGGTTTGCAGAATGCCATCGATGCGATATCGGACGCGGAACTCTTTTTCGAAAGGTTCAATGTGAATGTCACTTGCCCTGCGTTCGACGGCTCGTGAAATCAAATTGTTCACCAGGCGAATGACCGGCACCTCGGATGCCATGTCGCGAAGATGCTCGATGTCTTCGCCCTCGGCGTAGTCGCCCACTCCCTCGCTAGTTTCATCCAAGACTTTGGCGGTCGAACCGCTGCTGCCGTAGAATCTCTCCAGCACCTCCGCGATGTCATGCTCATGCCCCAGCCGCACCTGGCACGAGTACCCGGTGAACATACGCAAAGACTCAAGTGTGTCGACGTCTGACGGATCCGACATCGCGACCGTAAGCACGTTCTCTTTGAGGTCCAGAGGCAACACATTGAATTGCTTCAGAAACTTCGAGGAGAGTCTCTCCACTTCCAATGGCGTGACTGGGAAATCGGCCACCGACAGGAGCGGCGCCTTGTGCTGCTCGGACAAGACGGACATCAGGTCCTTTTCTGCCAGATATCCTAAGTCAAGCAGAATGCGCCCAATCTTCTCTCGCCGCTCGCGCTGCAAGGCCAGCCCGTTCTGAAGCTCCTGCGGCGATAGCAGGTTCTTCTCAATCAGAAGCTGTCCTATGAGTTTTCTAACCAAGGAAGACCTCTTGGGGGGATGAACCAGTGGGGCCGACTCGTCTTCACGATCTCGTCAATAGCGATTGATCTCAATCTTCTTAACCAACTCGTTGAAGGTCAGTTTCTTTTCGCGATAATCTGTGATGGCAGCTTTCTTTACGCGAAAAATCAACTGAGTTGGGGCAGGCCTCTTGGGGTCGTCGTAGCCACTAAACATGTGAACCACAACCGCTAGTGTCTCCTCTGGCTTCAGGTGTTCCAGGGAGGAGCCGAAATCACCGATAGCCTGAAGCATTTGGGTTCGCAGGTCCTCCACGCGCTTCAGCATGGCGTAGTATGCGTCGTCAAGCTCCTTTTGTGTGCGCGGCGCCTGGCTGAATGGCGATATGGCCCGGATCTCGTACAGGTTGCCCTCGACATTGAATACTGCGCCATAGTCCGGCAGGTAAGTCCCTTTCGGGGTGCTCAAGACCGGAACAGGCCCCTGTAAATTCTGTAAGAGAGTCTTTTGAATAACCGCCTGAAAGCCTTCCAACTCCTGCTTTAACGCGGGGAATTCGGGTGTAAACGATTGAACCTCTCCCGCCAACCCATTTCCAGACAGGGCGAGCACAACCAACAAAAGGGTACCGACCGCACTATTGAGTTTGTTCATTGATAGCTTCCTCTTGACTTAAACAAGAAATAGGGGCCCAAACTACTGCAGAGACGCCGGTTTCTCGGCTCTTGCATGGAAGTTGTTTGCCAGAGACTGAATGAACGTACTATTCCTGGCAGCGTCCTGTACCATTGATTTCTGATTGGCTTCCAGGTACCGCAACCCGGCCGACATCTGCTGCCAATCCTGCCGTCGCTGCATTTCCCACTGGTTCTTTGTGTCCAGCAGCGTGCGCTCAAAACGGACTGCTTGGGTCCGCTCGAGTTCCGTGAGCTTGGCTTCGATCAAACGTTGAACCTCTTCCTTTCCGAGACCGGCAACTGGGACTTGCGGAGCAATAGGAGCTGGAGTTTCAGCCTTCGCGGCCGAAGAGCCGAAGGAGATCTGAAATCCGTCCGACCCCAGCTTCAGTTGGGTGCGAAACAAGGCAAGGCTGGCCACACAAATCACAAAGCAGGTTGTCGCCGCTGCCAGAGTTGCGTAACGCGGCTGCAGGAGCCACTGAAACCAACTCTGCGCTTGAGGCTTGGAGAAGTTGAATGATAAGCGTTGCGGTATGGACACCTCGGGCAACGCCCGTTTCACGGTTGTCTTGGTACTACCCAGCAATGCGAGTTCCTGGCGGCACCCCTGGCAGCTCTTCAGATGCATCTGGAGCTCTTGAGCACCGCTGCTCTCCAGTTCCTCCCCCAGATAATCCGCAAACAACTCACGAAACTTTTCGCAATTCATGATGCCCCTCGCTTATTTCTGCTCAAAAACTTCTTCAGCTCGTTAAGTCCCAAATACAGTCTTGATTTCACCGTGCTCACAGGACAATTGGCAATCTCGGCAATCTCGGTAAACTTCAACCCTTCAAAAATTTTGAGGACGACCGTTTCACGTTGCTCAAACGACAGATGGTCCATCGCTCGCTCGACAATCAGTCGAAGCTCTGCCGGCTCGAAACGCTGGGCGTTGTCGATCCGTACCTGGAGGTCTTCCGACAGCAAGTTTTCCAAGCCCGTTGCATCGTCCGTGTCGAAATCCGGCTCATGACGCGGAAAGTTCTTCTTCTCTCGATAAAGAGAAATGCAAAAGTTGCGTGCGATCCTGAAGAGCCAGTGAGAGAACTTGTCATAATTCTGGAGTTGGCCAATCTGTTCGTAAGCTTTGACAAATGTGTCTTGGCATACGTCAAAGGCATCTTCCCGGTCTCCGGTGAGTCGTAGGCAGTAGCTGAAAAGCTTCTGCTCCCATCGTCCGACCAGGAGATTGAACGCTTCTCCGTCCCCGCGCACCACCCTCTGCGCCAGATCTTTGTCAGTCAGCCGGACAAGCGCCAATGGGTCTCCTCGTTAAACACTGATGTGAAGAAAAGGCAGAAAGTCGAATCGAGTGCTCTTTTTTTTCAATTTATTCCCTCAGCGGCGCTGACCCGAGTCTTTTCCAAGGTATAGCAGACCGACCGAAACCAGCAGCACCGCAAGCCTTATCGGGAATAGTGCCAGCCGGAGCAACCCCCAAACTCCATTTTTTAAGGGACTTACTAGAGCCTGCACGAACAGGCTGTTGTCAAAAGACCCAGACCGAATCCTGGCCTGGGCGAACGACCACACGAACCTTGGGCTCAGAAAGGCACAGTCGCCATTTTCATTAAAGACTAGTATCCGACGGCCCAAGCAAAGCAGGGCGAAAGCCTTCGTCGGGGTTTTTCCCGGGTCCATGCACCAAAGCACGACAACCACCGCATATCGTTCGCGAACCACCTCAGCCCAAAGACGGGCGGCGGCGGCGTACTGTCGGCGCTTCGGAAGAACCAGACGCCGCCGGATTTGGCTCCATTTTTCGAAGGCTGGCAAGTCCCCAGTAGTGCAGAGTAGATCCAGTTCGTAATGCTGAAAGACGGAATCATTCGGAAAGCGCTCAACGGCTCTGCGAACTCGCTCGGGTGTGGAGCTGCACACGAGCAAGACCTTCTTAGTCATGCAGTGCCCTCCACCAAATCCAGAAACTCGCGGCCAATGACCTTCCAGTCGTATTGTTCTTGAATCATCTGCCTGGCATTGGCTCCCAGCTTCGCGCGCAGCTCCGGATTCCTTAACAGTTTCACCGCTTGATCGGCGAAAGCGCCAGCCGTTGGGGCTGTCAACATCGCTTGGCCGTGGTTTGAGCGAAATCCTTGAGCCGCCAAAGGTGTGGCGACGACGGCCATTGCCATTGAAAGAGCTTCAAGCAATTTCACCCGCATGCCTGTACCGCTGAGAATCGGCGCCACAAACAGCGAGGCGGCGCTGTAACACGACCGAATATCCGGAACATATCCGACAACTCGAACGCCATCGGCTCCCTCCAGGACCCGCTGGTCCAGCAAATGTGCGTTGCTGCCTGCGATACAGAACTCCGCTTGAGGAATCTCCCGGCGGATGCGCGGAAGAATCTCCTGGACAAAAAAATGAACCGCCTCTCCATTCGGAGGATGGCGGTAGTTTCCTACGAAGAGCATACTTCCGGGAGCCTCGTCGGCCGGCACTTGCTGCGGATCAAAGTAGCAACTGTCGACGCCAATGGGCACAGTCCGCAGGCGGGAAGGAGCTACGAAGCGGCTCAGGATCCCCCGGTCCTCATCGGTCATGCAAGCGATGCGGTGAAAGTTGCGACAGGCGCGCGCCTCATAGTTCAGCTGCACTAGCCACTCGTAGCACTTGACGCATTTTCGCCACCAGTGGGTTTCTCCGTCGAAGGCGGAACGACAGTTGGAAAAGATAATCTCGTGCTCGGTGAGCACCCGCCGAACAGGCAGATCGAGCGGCACGTGCTGCGCCATCTGGAAGAATTCCGCCTGAACCACATCGAATCGCCTGGCGCGCAGAGTCTCCTGGACCAGCGAACGAAACTGTGCCGAAGCAAATTCATCGTGCTCGCGCGGCTTCGGCATCCAGAGGTGGCGGGCAGGCTCGGGTCGGCGCAGTACCGTCTTCACGTCGATGCCGAGCGAAGCCAGGCCCGCCAGACAATGCCGCTCAGCGTCCTGTTCAACAAATGAGATCAGAGAAACGTGATGTTTCGAGGCCAGAATCTTGAGGTTGTGGTACATCCGGGCACCGCCGCCGCTCGCACCAGAGATGGGCGGATGGGCAGTCAGTACCAGGATGCTAAGTGCAGGCATGGAGGAACGGTGGGGGGACGGGTGAACTCGTTTGCGACCGAACGAAACGGTGCCCAGCCGAACTGTTGTTGGCTGACAGAGCGTACATCTATCCCAGGCTAAGCTCCGAAATTGTCATTCCTAGTTTTCGGATGTCGTTACTCGTTCCGATTTCGATCGGACAGAATGTCGAACTCAGCCGAACCGAGAACCGATGCGGTTGAAAGGGCACTAGTGTCACCCGAACTCTCAAAAAGAGCGACTGCGGACGATCGTACCATTGAGAATATATCAGGACACCATCCTGGAAGATCTCGATGCCTACTTCCTGTCGGCGGGAAAGTTCAGTTCCCGGAATGGCGCCACGCAGTTGTAGGAACTCTTCTTTCCCGTGCGGGTACAACACGACGGCGCATTCTCGTCCCGTCCATCGATACACAGTGTCAGGATTAGCTTCAACGGGGAACCAACCTTCTCCCAGTTGTTCTTCAAAACCCCCCTGAGAAAAATCGATTGAAGGCACACCCACCCAACGCCGAACATACGACGTACGACAGAGCACCTCTTGTGCGCTCCATCCCGCACTCAGATGGCTGCGAAATCTCTTCCGCAGGGCTTCGGGATACTTCGCAAGCGCGCGAAAGAAGGCCCGGATCTCAGGCTTGAACTCGCCTTCGCGCGCAGCGTCATGAAGCCGTGTGGGAAAGCCCCAGGCATGGAAGAATAGCCAGGACATCTTTTCAATGTTTTTCCAAACGAAGAGAATCTGGTTTCTTCGAATCGTATTCTCGATGAACTCGTGGGAATGTCTGGCCGCGCTCGTCCCCCGATGCTTGTGAATGACGGTGCTCGCCGGAGCCATCCATACTGTCCATCCTCTCCGCCAGGCTTCCCATGAGAGGTCCGTGTCTTCCAAATAGAAAGGGTAGTACAGTTTGTCGAAGCCGCCCAGCAACTGGAACTTGCGCCGGTCGACCGCGCAGGAGCCACCCCCAGCCCACAGTACCGGCACGGTTTTTCGCAGCAGGTCTCCAGCCGTGATTTCGCCGTGAAACAACTCCATTGTGCCGCGCTGCCACTCTCCACCTGTCTTGCCGGTCTCCTCTCGCCGCCGCTCGCGATCCTGAAAGAAAATCTGGCTCGAAACTGCAAAGACACGGTCGTCAGTAAAGCCATCCAGCAGGGGTCGCAGGAAGCCCGGATCGACAAACATGTCGTTGTTGAGGAGGACGACCAAATCGTTCTTCGCCGCAGCAACTCCTGCATTGTTCCCGTGCGCAAAATGGTAGTTGCGGTCCAGAGAAACGACTCGAAGTTCAGAGAACCGTTCTCGCAGAAATTCGAGACTATCGTCCCGGCTGCCGTTGTCGACCACGATCACCTCGTGCTCTCCGCCGTCCTGTCGAACGGCCGCTAGCACCGACGGCAGGCACTCTTCAAGCAGGTGACGGCCATCATAATTCAGCACCACAATGCTGGCCTTTTCCCGGTTCAATTGCGATACCGAATAACCGGCTTTCCGGAAGTGGCGAAGCAGCCCAGCTATAGCGTCCGCAATCCAGAGCGGCAATACGGCAAGCAGCGCAAGAAATCCAATGGCGCAGAAGAGCACAGCACGAACGATTCTGGCATGCCAAGCCGGCGGTGCGGGTTTGGTGTCTGGTTGTGTGAACGCAACGTCCGGAGCCAAAAGCGCCATAAGGGTTAGCGATGCATGTAAGGATACCCTGTCATCAAAACTCTAACACTCGCTCGCTGGTATTTCTCAGGAATGACTGAGATCGGTGGTGCTAGTCCATTCAGGCCTTGACACGATACTAGAGTGCAGGTTCTCCAGTTCTCTCAAAGATGTCAGGATCTCTCATCTGGTACTCACTTCTTTTTCGGTACCGCTTTACGAGCGCTTCGGGGAGCTGTCGGAGAGCCCTGAAGAACGCTTTGGTTTCAAACTGCCAGTTGGTCTGAACTAGAAAACCCGCTTGGACGATTGGCAGATTAATCACATGGGAAACAGTCCAGGGAAAGAAGGTGATGTTTTTCCAGATGAAGAGATACTGGTTCTTTCGAATCGTGTTATCCACAAAATTGTCTCCAAACCTCTGTTTGTTTGTCCCGCGATGTTTGTGGACGACAACGCTATCGACTGCCAGCAAGCTCTTCCAGCCTCGCTTCCAAGCCTGATATGAAAGATCGGTATCCTCGAGATAGAAGGGGTCGTACAGCGTGTCGAGCCCACCCATGGCCAGAAACTTGTTTCGGTCGAAGGCGCAAGAGCCGCCCCCACCCCAGAAAATTGGGAGGTAGTTCTGTGCCGGTTTTCCCATTCCTGGAATGTCTCCGTGGTAGGGTTCGATAAAACCCAGCCTCCAGCGGGCTTTCGTGTTTCCCGTTTCCTCACGACGGCGGGTCTTGTCCTGAAAAAACACCTGGCAGGAAACAGCAAACACCGTTTCGTCCTGAAATCCGGCCAGCAAGGGCTTCAGGAAGTCCAAGTCTACCTGCATGTCGTTGTTGAGAAAGACGACGATATCATTCTTAGCCGCCGCTACGCCTGCGTTGTTGCCTCCGGTGAATCTCCGATTGCGATCCAGCGGAATAACGCGGACCGACGGGAAGTGATTTCTAAGGAACTCAACGCTGCCGTCACGGCTGCCGTTGTCAACAACCATCACCTCGTGATGACGTCCATCGTGCTTGACCGCTTCTACAACCGACGGCAGGAACTCCTCCAGCAAATGACGCCCTTCCCAATTGAGCACAATGATGCTGGCTCGACTCGGGTCCGGCTTCTTCGGCGGAGGACTCTTTGAAGAGAACAACCGCAATGGCCAACTCACGATGTCTGACAAGAGAAGAATCACAGCAACCAGAAAATCAAACGGGAGGAACAATAGGAGAATCCAGTGGCGATTGCTAAGCCCGGCGCCAAGCCTTTCCAAGAGCCTATTCATCGGGTCGTTATGAGATTCTCGGCGAGGAATGCCATAGTGTAATCGAAGGCACTTCTGACTTTCGATTTGGCTTCGACATCATGCAGAAAATGCTGACCAAGGCAACCGACACTCTTGATCCGCATTCCAAAACGCCAAGTCGCGGACAGACTATTCGCGAAACCGATACTTGATCAAAGTCCACACCGCTGAAAAACCATCGCGCCAAGTGATTTTTTTACCTTCAGAGAAGCTTCGCCCGGAGTAGGAAATCGGAACTTCAACAATCCGCAATCCACGTTTCAGAAGCTTGGCTGTAACTTCTGGTTCGAAGTTAAACCGGTTGCACTCAATCCGGATTCCCTGAATCGTTTCGCGCCTAAACAGCTTGTAGCAGGTCTCCATGTCGGTGATGGAGGTACGGTAGAAAACATTCGTGATCCATGTTAAAAACAGGTTGCCCAGCGTGTGCAATGACGTCATGTTGCTGCGATGACCGGAGAAACGAGAACCATAGACGACATCGGCCTTGCCATCCACAATCGGCTGCAGCAGCTTGGAGTAATCATTGGGATCGTATTCCAGGTCGGCATCCTGGACGATGACGAACTCCCCGGTTGCATGTTGAAAACCCGTCCGCAGAGCGGCGCCTTTCCCTTTATTCTTTTCGTGATATAGCACCTTAAATTCTTGTCTCTCAAGATCGTGCAGAAGATCGCGCGTGCCATCCGTCGAGAAGTCATCTACGAGGATGATCTCCTTTTCGATCGGCACTGACCGGACTCTGTGGATGATCTCGAGAAGTGACTTTTTTTCGTTATAGACGGGGATGACGACACTTAGCTTGGGCGGACTCAAAAGACAATATGTCCTTTCGGCAGGCGCGAGCGTGAGGCAAACGAAAGATATCAGGAAGTCCGCCACCGGTGTTAGGACCAGATGTGGGCAGACATGTCTAAGTTCACTGCACCCGGTTCTGCAAGTACTCCTGCAATGCAGATCGCCAATCTTTCAGGTCGTCCAAGCCCAAGGCTCTCAAGCGGGCATTGTCTAGTACCGAGTAGGCTGGACGTCGTGCAGGAGACCTGAAGGCCTCGGAGGTCGTCGGCGACAGGTCGGCACGAACGCCCGCAATAGAAAAGATTTCGCGCGCAAACTCGAACCAGGAGCAGTCTCCGTTCGCCGTGATGTGAAGCAGTCCGAAGCTGTCAGTCGATAACAAATCGCCTACTTTTCGAGCCAACTCACGCGTGCTAGTCGGCGTGAGGCGTTGATCGTGCACCACCTTAATCGCATCGCCGTTAACTGCTTTTTTGAGCATCATCTCGACGAAGTTGCCACCCTTGCCACTGCTTCCCGCATGTCCGTAAAGCCCGCAGGTGCGGATGACGACACTCTTCGGCCAGAGGTAGCCAGCAAACTTCTCTCCTGCGAGTTTTGAAACGCCGTAGGCACTGATCGGATTTGTCGGATCAGATTCGCGTCGCGGAACAGGCACATTGCCCTCAAAAACATAATCCGTGCTGAAGTGGATCAATCTGGCGTCCACTTCCCGCGCTGCCAGGGCGAGGTTCCGAACGCCATAAGCGTTCACTTGAAACGATGGGAGGATCTCCGTTTCGCAGACATCGACTTTGTGAAATGCTGACGTATTGATGATGGCTTGTGGCTGGCAGTCCCGCACGGTCCGCTGAACCTGTTCAAAATCCACAACGTCTAGCGTTTGGTGAGTCGCCTTCACCACCTCATGCTTGTGCAGCGCTTCAACGAGATCGCACCCAAGCTGGCCGTTGGCCCCAATCAGAAGGATCTTCACCGATCACCCCCCTGGTTCTTGCGCTGGCCCCCAATAACGGTTGGCTGAAAGCCAGGGGAAGCGGCCGCCTCGAACACCGAACCGGTCACCTTAATGATTCGGTCAGCCTCCTCCAGCAGCTTCATCCAGGCAATGTTGTAATAGCGGGGATTATCGAAATCGCTGTACCGGTAGCGTGCGATGCTTTCCACCATGTCCTTCACCGCTTCCTCGATCGAAACAGCCGGCGTGAAATCGAGTGTTCGTTCCAGTTTCTTACCCGAAACGCGATAACTGCGAACGCCATGGTAACGATAATCAGGCCGAATCTCGACTTTCACATCCACTTCCTTCAACGCATCCACGACGCGCAATGCGAGCTCTGAAATTCGAAAATTGCCATAGACCACGTTAAAGATCTCGCCTTTCACCTTGTGCTCGTCTGCTTCCAAGCAGGTGATATAAGCTCTGGCCGCATCTCGCACATCAACTAGCGGACGCCACATCTCACCACCGTAATGAATTGTTAAATGTGCTTTCGATAGGGCATCTTTCAGAAAAGTGTTCACGACCAGGTCATACCGCATCCGCGGGGAGAATCCGTAAATCGTGCCTTTCCGCAAAATAACGGGAGAAAAGTCACTACCGCTCATGGCCAACAAACTTCTCTCAGCTTGGTACTTAGAGCTGGAGTAGGCTGCTTTCGGATTCACTGGCGACTCTTCGTCCAAGACAATGTCTTTTTCGTCGTTGCCGATGCCCACGTCATAGATCGAACAGGAAGAAGCGAAAATAAAGCGGCGAATCCCTTTCTTCTTGCAGAGCCCAGCCAAGTGTTCGGTGGCCTGGGTGTTCATCTCAAAATTGGCTCTCGGGTTGTATTCAGCGGTGGGATCGTTGGAGAGACCGCTCAAATTGATCACGGCGTCTACACCGTCAAGCACCGAAAGGTCCATAGTGCGAACATCTCCCGGCTCCAGTTTGATCCTCTCCGAGACTTCTCGAATTCCCTGGTCTCCGTAGTAAAGACGATCAAAAACCTTTACGGCGTAGCCGCGTTCCAATAATTCCCTGACCAGTACTGAACCCACATAACCCGCTCCGCCCACCACCAGAATCATGAGTGCCTCCTATTAAAAGGTCTGGAATTATAAGGGATAGGGTCAAAATCCTTCACTAATTAATTCAGGTACTGTAGGCGCAGGAACTAAATCAGAGACTGCTTGCTCCTTACAGGCGGCTCTGTACTTGAGCAAACCCTTTGCCAGGTTTCAAGACAATCTCTGGAGGAAGGACCTTGCTTCTTTATAGTCATAGTCGACAGAGGAGAAGTGATGCAGAAAGCGTTTTAGGTCGGTGACCCAGCAGCGTCAGTCCTTTGGCACCAGTTTCAGAGTTTCACAGATCTGGAACAGCTTCGACTGCTTGATGCGCTCTAATCTATCCTGGGTGTGCTTCAATTCTTCGCTCAGGCCCAGGGCCCAGGCCGTTCTTTCGTCGAACTCGACCTGCAACTTTCCAAGCTGCCGCTCCCGGCCGGCCACCTCCCGGTTGAGCCTCTCGGCCCAATCCGTTCGATTTTGAAGCTCCTGTTCCAAGTTCCGATGTTGCACTTGCAGCTCCTCGATGCGAGCATCCAGTTCATGAATCCGCTGCTCCAACCGCTGTGCCCATTCCGTGCGCTCCTGCATCTGCTGGTTGAGTTGAAGACACCACTGGCTCTGCGCGTCATACTCTTTTTGCTGCTCCTGCACCCGACGGTCGAGCTCCAGGATCCGTTCATTCTGAGACCGAATGTGTCGATCCCGTTCCCGCAACAGATTGCCGCTCGTGGGTAGGTAAACCAGCGGATCACAACTCCGCCCGCCCGCGGGAGAATTTGAACAGATGCCGACGAAATAGTGTGAAGAACGCTCCAGACTGACCAGGGGCTTTTCCGTTTCACACCTGAGCGGCCTTTGTCGGTAGGGATTGCCAAGATACAAAGAGTCCACATGATTCTGGAAGGCCATCTCTACATGCTCAAATGTCCCTTTCAGCAGTATCAGAAATTCATCGAAATCGAACTCGCGCACGTGAAACGGGTTAACCTCCGCACGCTCCTCCGTGTAGTAGGTCTTGTTGGGAGTCGAAATCACCAGGGACCCGTCTGGCCGCAGCACGCGACGGATCTCTTCAAGTAACGCTTGCTGTTCCGCAAGATGCTCGACGACCTCAAAGCAAACCGCCGTATCGACGGTTTCCGAACCTAAAGGAATCTGGCGGCAATCGGCAACCAGAAACTCCATATTGCGCGTCCGATAACGACTCCTGGCAAACGCAACCGATTCCGGCGAAACATCCAGAGCCAGAACATTCCGTGCTGACTGAGCCAGCACGGCGGCACCGTACCCAGTTCCGCAACCAAGATCCAGCGCAAAACGTCCTTCGACCAGGGGTCGGGCGAACTGGTACCGTGCGACATGCTCATTCAGCAGGTCTGGATCGACGTTGCCTGGAACCACACGCTCGCCGGTAAATTCCATAAGAAGACCCTCGACAACCGTCCGTCTGGCCGTTCCCGGCAGCGCGGAGCTTAGCAATGCGCCCTGCTCCCGGTATCACTGTTTTAGTTAAACCGAGGGTGGCGCAGACATCGCAGGCACTGCGATGTCTGCAGTTCTCTTCTCAGAGATGGCGGACCACGCCATGTGAGCGCCACATGGGAATATCAATCCGAAGTAACAAAACAATACATCAGCTCGGGGTCGCGCCGCTCTGCCAAGGAAAATGGCTGTGTCGCATAGTGTTCTTTCTTGGGAACGCCAGGCCACTCTTTGGTGCCCCCCGGGCTCCGCTCCGAGCAACCTACTTTTTCAGCAGACGTACCACGAAGTGGGTCGCTCAACCGACGTACTTCAGCTCGACGTGCGAATCAAACTTCATATACCCATAAACAATGGTCTTTTTTTGGACCACAAGACGGATAGCATTTTCCACGAGATCGCAGATGACAAACTCTTCGTGGGTGCCCTGCGCCACTGCAGGGGACACGTGGTAATTCCCGGGCACCAACAGCGGCAATTCTAGATTGAAGTCTACTGTAAAGCACTGACCAGCCCTCGCCGGAGGAAGTTCCACTCCCTCGGCCGACGTGTTAATTCCGCAAATGTCCTCACCCAGACGGTTACGCATCATGATGCCAACAATAGGCCGTGAAACCTCCTTGTGAAATGCTGCCGAGACTCGCACAACGATCGGCCCACCATGTTCCACAGCCTCACAAGGAATTCCTCGAGCATCCAGGATTTGGATACCAATAATCTCTGCGTGCCGGTTGCCCCAGCGATGATCGACATTCGGAAGCATTCGAACCACCAGGCCGTCGCTTTGCGTGACGGCAGCGCCGTTGCCTCGTATCGCGTCAGTGGCATAGGGATCGCGGCGCAGTGTCATCGCAGCAAGGTATTTGCTGACGACCGCATCCGGCTCTCCAATGCTTTGAACTTCCCCATGCTCAAGCCAGACTGCCGCGTCACAGAGATTCTTAACTGCCGTCACGTCGTGCGAAACAAACAGGATCGTTTTGCCGTCCTGTTTCATCTGGCGAATCCTTCTCATGCAGCGCTGCTGGAAGTAGACGTCGCCTACCGAAAGTGCCTCATCGACCAGTAAAATTTCCGGATCGACATGGATGGCCACTGCAAAGGCCAGTCGTACGTACATACCACTCGAGTACGTCTTAACCGGCTGGTCAATGAAATTGCCGATTTCTGCGAATTGCTCGATATCAGGCAGTCTCCGAACGGTTTCGTCTTCAGTCAAACCCATGATTGCCGCGTTCAGAATGACGTTCTCTCTGCCTGTAAACTCGGGGTTAAAACCGGCACCTAACTCGAGCAAGGCGGCAACACGCCCATTAAGAGTGATTCTGCCCTCCGTTGGCTGCAGCGTGCCTGCAATCATTTGCAGGAGTGTGCTCTTACCGGAACCATTTTCGCCGACAACGCCGAACGTGCTGCCTGTTGGCACACGGAAACTGACATTCTTCAGCGCCCAGAAATCTCGATGAAACTTCCGGCGCCGAAAGATCAGCTCTTTAAGACGATCCGCCGGCTTGGCGTAGATGCGATAGTTCTTCGAACCGTTCTCGACAATGACGGCATCCATCAGAAAAGGCTCGGCAAAACTACGCGGACAGTGGGAGCTCGCATTTAAGACAGCCAGATGAAAAGGGGAAACGCCCTCGGAGAACGCTCGGAGTCGGCGAAAATTCCGGCGAGGTGTGAAGGAACAACAGACACCGCCTTGAAACGCAAAAGTATATGAATCGGCCCAAGCATGGTCAATCTTTTTGACCTTGCCCTGGGCCTGGTTCGGACACTGTTGGGACCCGGGATTCCTGCAGAGCAGCTTCTCCCGCCAGCGCCCGCTGCTCGAAGTTTCGCCTTGAAAATGACATTGCGTTAGCGTAATAGCTTAAGCCGGTTTTGCCTGATGACTCTCACTAGGACACCGAATGGACACTCCCACACACGAGGATTTTTCGTATCAAAGCCTGCGGCAGGAACATTTGCAGATGGCTGCAGACTTTAATAAGAGAGCCTTGGAGCTAGGCTACCGGGATTTGAGCGATTACTTCTGGTACCACACGATCGACCTGGGCGATGGGCTCATCACCCCGGGAACCTACGACTATCGATTCAATCTTGATCAATTTCATTTCCCCGAAAGTATGACCGGGATGCGCGTCCTGGACGTGGGATCGGGAACGGGGTTTTTTGCGTTCGAGTTCGAAAGACGTGGCGCTGAGGTCACCTCTGTCGATCTGCCTTCCATGGCCAACCTGGACCGCTTCCCGGGGGAGACGCTTGAGCAGACCATTCGCAAGGTCGAGGAAATGATGCGGGAGCACGCCCTCTTCAGTGCGGAACAGAAGAAGGAGATTTTCGGCGATGATGCTCTAAAGGAGCTCTACCGTACCCACCTGGACGGTCCATTCAAGTTCTGTCATAGCAGGCTGAAGTCAAAGGTCGCACGATGCTACTCAACCATTTACGAAGTGTCCCAAGAAAAGGTCGGCCGGGTAGATTTTGATCTGGTGTTCATTGGAGATGTTCTGGTGCACACGATCAATCCACTGCAGGCTCTGGCCGCGGTGGCGGCGCTGTGCCAGGGTACGCTCATCGTGTCGCAAGTTCTGGCTGAGACCGTCGAGTCACGTCCCCTTATGTTGTATGTAGGAGGCGATCAACCCGGCAAGGATGAGGTCACCTGGTGGTGGCCCAATCAGCTGTGTTTCGAGCAGATGCTGCGAAAGTTGGGATTTCGGGAAGCTGCGCTGGTTGATTATCACACCGGCCGGGTGCGGCCGGGCGGCGGAGGATACAAGCGGGCTGTCATTCACGCGAGACGATGACTCAAAGAACATCCGCGAATGATCGCTTCGTATAGCGAAAAAACAACCCCCCGGCGACGAAGGCCCCCAAAGCGAACAGGTAGAGATATAAGAGTGCTTCCATTGAGGGCATCTCAAAGCGCAGCAGACACTTCCGGTAGGCGATGACCACGGAAGCCAGCGGGTTCAAGTGCATCAAAAATCGCAGACTTTGCGGCAGACG
>Ga0187893_10006544_pt1 | contig 19835 bp, 20 predicted proteins | sample MA1701074metaG_FD_139574 | JGI IMG/M metagenome (GOLD analysis project Ga0187893, IMG submission 139574) | White microbial mat communities from a basaltic lava cave in the Kipuka Kanohina Cave System on the Island of Hawaii, USA - MA170107-4 metaG ...
CGAGTTCTGCGACCTGCCGGCCGACCGGTGCCAGGTCGACCACGTCGAGCCCTGGGCCAGCGGCGGGGCCACCACCGAGGCCAACGGCCGGGCCGCCTGCGCCAAGCACAACCGGGACCGGCACCGACGAAGGTAGCCGCCGCCCCTGTTCGGGGGGTGGTGGCATCGGCGTCGACACCGGTATCGCTGTGACCACCCTCACGCGCGCGGCGCTGCACTGCCAGCAGGCGAAGTGAACGGTTGCTTCAGCCCACCACCGCGCTGCGCTCGTGCGCCGGCGGGTGGCGACCCCCAGGAAGCACCTACGGCGCCGGAAGCGGCAGCCATCTCGAAGACGGGGCCGCGCGGTCGCCCCACCGTCGCGGAAGGTTCCGACACGCACGTCGAACTGCCAGAACCCGTCCCACCTGGTTCGCCACGCGTCGGCCAGCAGCCGGAGCCGGTGGCCGTCGGACACCCGTGATGGCCCGGCCCTCGACAACGATGGCGAGCCCCGCCTCCCAGTGGTTGCACCCGGTGGTCACCACGTTCGGGCTGGCCCGCCGGTTGACTGCCTTCTGGTCGGTCGGGCCCCCATGAGCCGCCCCTTCGTCGTGCCCGGTTGAGACGTCCCCCGCCGTGGAAGTCGTCGCCCCGTGGCGGCTCACTTCTCGGCCGCTCGGCGGGCCAGGACGACCTCGCTCGTCGGTACCCGCCACAGGACGTACCAGGTCCCGACCAGGGCCAGCCCGATCACCGTCGCGGCCACCGCCGCGTTGTCGATCGCCAGCACCGCGGCGGCGGTGGCTGCGGTCAGCATCATCGTCACCGCGATCACCTTGGCGCGCCGCGCCATGCCGAGGCCGTCGCGGTGGTCGCGCACCATCGGCCCCACGCCCGGCAGCCCGAGCACCCAGCGCTCGAAGCGGGGGCTGGAGCGGGCGAAGCATGATGCTGCCACGATGAAGAAGACGGTGGTCGGTAGCCCCGGGACCACGACGCCGACGCCGCCCATGCCCACCGCGAGCCAACCCGCCGCCAACCAGAACCAGCGGACCGGGCCCCGCGCCATCGGGCCGGTGTCGATCACCGCGGCGCGGCTCAGGCGACGAGGTCGACGACGTCGATGACGGCCTGCACCACCAGCAGCACCCCGATGGCGCCGCCGAGCGCGCCGTAGTGCCAGCGCAGGCGGTGCTGCGCGGCCCAGAAGCGTCGCATCGAGACCACGATGGCGATCATCGAGACGGTGCCGACGACCAGGCCCAGCGCCGGACCGACCGCGCCGGTGAGACCGAGCACCGGCCCCAGCACGGGCAGGACCACGTAGGTGAGCAGGCAGCGGGTGGCCGAGATCCACACCGAGCGGCTGAAGGCCTGTTGTGCCGACGCCGCGCTGGGGCGCGGACCATCGACTGGGAGGCGCAGCAGGCGGCGCATGAACCGGTCGGCACCCGACCGTGCCGGCGCGGGTGCCAGCCCAACGCCGGCCGTCGAGCCGTCGTCGGCTCGGTCTTCGATCGCGGTCATCGGTCGGCCAGGATACGTGCCGACGGGGGTCGAGTGACCAATCCCGCTCACGGCTCCGGCGGAGCCTCTGCCCCCCGGGCCCCCCGCGGTGCCGACGGGTCGGTTCTCGTACGTCGCAGGCCGCCCCGTCAGGGGCGGTGGGGAACTATGAGGAGCCGGGCAGGTCCCTCTGACCCTGGGTTCCGACGATGGCGTGGGGGATGGCCACCGGCGCGCCGGTGACAGGATCGATGAGGATGCTGGCATGCACGCCGAACACCGTCTCGAGCAGCTTGGTCGTGAGCACGGCGGGCGGGGGGCCGTCGGCCACGATGCGCCCGTCGCACAGGGCGACGATCCGATCGGCATAGCGAGCCGCGTGTTGCAGATCGTGCACGGCCATCGCCACGGTCAGGCCCTGGCGCCGATTGAGGCTCTGAACGAGCTCCAGGACCTCGAGCTGGTAACGGATGTCGAGGAAGGTGGTGGGCTCGTCGAGCACGAGGACCGGGGCCGACTGGGCCAAGGTGAGGGCGATCCAGGCCCGCTGGCGCTCACCCCCGGACAGCGAGTCGATGGCTCGATTGGCAAAAGCCGTCATCCCGGTGAGGCTCATGGCCTCGGTGATGGCGTCGTGATCCTGGCGGCGCAGCATCCGGAGAGGGCCGGCATGGGGGTACCGGCCCTGCTCGACGAGCTCGACCACGGTGAGCCCTCCCGGGGCCGAGGGACCTTGCGGGAGCATGGCCAGCCGTCGGGCCACCTCCCTGGTCGGCAGCCGGGCGATCGCTTCGCCGTCGAGGAGGACGGTGCCGCGGGTGGTCTTGAGGAGGCGGCCGAGCGCCCTGAGGAGGGTGGACTTGCCCGACCCATTCGGTCCCACCAGTGCGGTGACGGTGCCACGGGTGATCTCCAGGTTCAGGTCGGTGAGAGCCTCGCGGCTCCCGTAGGCGACGTGCACGCCGTCGGCGGCCAGTACGGGAGGGTCGCTCATCGTCGCTGACCTCGGAGCAGGTACAGAAAGAAGAGAGCACCGAGGATCGACGTGGCGACCCCCGTGGGCAACTCGATCGGTTCGGTGACCACGCGGGCGGCGACATCGGCCCCGAGGAGCAAGCTGGCCCCCACCAACGCGGTCAGCGGGAACAGCCGCCGGGCGTCGTCACCCGCGAGCTGGCGGGCGATGTGGGGAGCGATGAGTCCGATGAAGGCGATGGCCCCTACCACCGCCAACGCGCCGGCCGTGAGCAGCACCGCGACGATCAGCAAGACGATCCGACTGCGCTCGACGCGCACGCCGAGCCCGGCCGCGACGTCGTCGCCGAGTTGCAGGAGGTTGGCGCGACCGGCGCTCAACAAGGCGAGCAAGACCGTGACCCCAGCCCAGGGCCACAGCAGCGCCCAGTCCGACCAGACCCGTCCGTTGAGCGAGCCGATCGTCCAGATGAGCACTCCGCCGGTTGCGCCCTGGTTGACCAGGACCACCATCGACGTCGCCGACTGCAGCACGGCACTGACGAGTACTCCGGCCAACAGGAGCCGCAGGGGATCGGAGTGGCCCCGTCGGCTGATCCCGTAGGCGACCAGCCCGGCCGCCACCCCGCCGAGCACCGCCACCAGCGGGACGATCCGTCCGGTGCGTACTCCGGCGGGGCCGTAGGCCAGCCAGAGGACACTCAGCAGGATCACGCCGGCCGACACACCGGTCAGCTCGGGCGCGGCCAATGAGTTGCGGGTGATGGACTGGAGCAGCGCGCCGGAAAGGCCGAGCATGGCGCCGGCGACCATGGCCACCAATGCTCGGGGCAGCCGTAGGTCCATGACCACGATGTCATGGAGTGCGTTGTCGGAGCGGCCGGTGAGGACATCGAGGACGTCCCCGGGGCTCAACGTCAGCGAGCCCAACGCCACGGCGGCGACGAACAGCCCCGCCAGCAATGCGACCGCGGCGAGGAAGGCGAGGCGGAAGCGGTCACCGGCCCAAGGACCGGTCTCGGCGGTGGCCGACGGCGCCGAACGGGAGCCGGCGCCGTTCATCGGTTCGCTCCTCCCAGTTGTCGGCGCAACATGACCAGCAGCACCGGCCCGCCGATCAGCGTGGTCCATACCCCCACCGGGAGTTCCCGGGGAGCGAGGAGCTGGCGGGCGACAAGGTCGGCGCCGACGAGCAGGACCGCGCCGACCAGCATGGCCGCCGGCAGCACCCGTCGGGCGTCCGGCGTGCGGAGCAGGCGCCGAGCGACGTGGGGCGCCAGGAGCGAAACGAAGCCGATGGCCCCGGCCACGGCCACAACCGGCGCCACCAGTGCGGCCGAGAGCACCAGCACCAGAACCCGCGTGCGCGCTGCGGCCAGGCCCATCGACTCGGCTACCTCCTCGCCCAGCTGCAGCAGGTTGACGGGACGACCGGCGACCAGGGCCAGCGGCAGGCCGACGGCCAGCCACGGCGCGGCCACGCGCACGTCGACCCAGGTGGTGCCGCCGACGCTGCCCAGCAGGAACGAGAGCACCAGCTGCTGGTCGTTGGGCGAACCCAACCGCACGATGGCCACCACCGCCGCCCCCAGCAGGGCGGCGACCGCCGCGCCCACGAGGATCAGCAGCGCGGGGCTGTTCCATCCCCTCGTCCCCGCCATGGCGCCCAGCACCAGCGCGGAACCGGCGGCCCCCCCGGCCAGCGCGAACCACGGGTACAGCACGAGGGGAACCGACAGCTCGAACACGGTAAGGGCGGCGACGACCGTCACCGCGCCGGAGGACAGCCCCAGCAGCTCCGGGCCGGCCAACGGGTTGCGCAGGGAATCCTGCATGAGAACGCCAGCGCCGGCCAGCGCGGCGCCGGCCATCACGCCCAAGGCCAGCCGGGGCAGGCGAAGCTCGGTCACCACGAGCCGGGGGAGCTCGTCTCCTCCGCCCACGAGGATCTCGCCCAGTCCGGCCGGCGACAGCGTCGGGTACCCGACCAGCAACGAGACGAAGGACAGCCCGAGTAGCACCAGCGCCAGGGCCGCGGCGGTCGCTCGCCCCGAGCGGCCGCGGAGGGAACGGCGCTGTCCTGTGGCCACGGCCACCACGGCTCAGCCGTCGAGTGGTTCGGGGAACACCTCGGGGTACATGAGCGTCATCGCCTCGTCGAGCACGAGGCCCGCCGATCGTGTGCCTCCCAGGGACCATGTGGTGCTGTCCACCTCGTACACCTGCCCGTTCGCCACCGCGTCGAGCTGGCTCCACACCGGGTTGCTCTCGAAGTCCGCTACCGAGCGATCACCGCTGGGGTTGGTGATGACGAACATGACATCGGGGTTCACCTGCAGAACCTGTTCGAGGGAGTAGGTGACCTGGCCGCCGCCGAGGCAGCTGTCACCATCGAAGGCGGGCCACGGGAACGGGCCAACCTCGCCGAGAAGCGAGCCTCCCTGCGAGCTGGTGCTGTCGATGAGGGGGGCCTCGGTGGTGGGATAGATGTCGAGCGGGACGAGGTCCCCCGGCGACGCTTCGGCGTAGGCGTCGATCTTGGCCTGCAGGTTCTCGACCGCCGCCTCGGCCTCGTCCTCGCGGCCGGTGGTCTCACCGATCAGGCGGAGGTTGTCCACGGCCAGCGTGTACTCGCCCAAGTCGAGCAGGAGGAGCGGCGCGATCGGCTCCAGTGCGTCACGCAGCGCGTCGTGGAAGCAGGCGGCGCCGATCACCAGGTCGGGACCGGCCGCGGCGATGTCCTCCAGGTCGGGTTCGAAGAAGTCACCGCCCAACCGTGCGATGTCCCGGGCGCCGTCGCCGAAGTACTCCTCCCGAGCGGCGACGTCGGCATCGGTCCCCGCCGGCAACGCCACCGGCGTGATGCCGAGCTCGGCCATGGCGTCCACGCACGCGGCGTGCAGGCATACGACCCGCTCGGCGGGACCGTCGAGGGTGACCTCGACGTCGGTGTAGTCGGTCACCGAGATCTCCTCGGCCGCCGAACCGGAGTCATCGGTCGCGCCGGTAGCCGTCTCGTCGTCGTCGTCGCCGCAGGCCATCAGGAGGAGCAGCGAGACGGCGGTGACCGCCATCCCAGCCCGCATCGGCCCAGCCCGCATCGGCCCAGCCCGCATCGGCCCAGGCCGATGACCGTTCTTGGTCGTCGCGGTCGCGGCCAGACCCTCAAGAACCATCGAACAGACCCCCAGGTCGTTGCTCCACGGCGGGCGCCGTCGGCGGAGAACCTCTCACAGTCCGTCGGTAGCCGCGTAGATGTCGCATGCAGCTACCGGGGCGGGCGCCGCGGCGCCGGGTCAGCGGCGGGTGACCGCCGGGCTCACCCGCCCGGGGGTGTCGTCGTCGTGGGCGTCGTCGTGGGCGACGTCGTCGGCACAGTCGTCGGAGGCGCGGTGGTCGTGGGAGGCGCCGTGGTCGTCGTGGTGGGAGGCACGGTGGTCGTCGTCGCTGCCGTGGTCGTCGTCGTGGTCGGGGCGGTCGTGGTGCTTCTCGGCGGTGCGGTGGTTACCGGCGCGGTGGTCGTGGGCGCGGTGGTCGTCGAGGAGGTCGTCGGGGCGGGCGCGCTGGTGGTGGTACCGCCGCTCGCCGGGTCGTCGTCCCCGCCGGCCATGAGCAGGCCGACCGTCGTGAGGCCGATGAGCGCCACCAGCACCCAGGCGCTGGCCTGAGCCCAGCCGGGCCAGCTCCTGAACTCATCCCATGCGCGCATGCGGTCACTCCTCGCCGACGATCTACTTCGCCAGTAGGTACGGCGGCACCGGCGTGGGCCGGGCCCGAAACCCGAACCGGTGGATGGGCTCGCCTCCTGGCATCCGCCCAGCCTCCCACGCCGGATGGGTGCCCCGACGACGGGACCTCCCCGGTTACGCTCCGGCGGTGGTCACGGTCGGGCGGGCCCTTGCCGGCATCGGCGGGGCCTCGGTGGTGGTGTGGGTCGTGCTCTCCGCCATCCGCACGGTGATCCTGCCCCGGGCCGACCCGGTGTTGCTGAGCCGGTGGGTCTTCGTCGTGACCCGGGCGCTGTTCGACCTGCGCACCGGCCGGGTCAAGTCCTACGAGCGGCGCGACCGCATCATGTCCTACTACGCGCCGATCGCCCTGATGCTGTTGCCGGGCGCGTGGATCGCGCTGGTCATCGCGGGGTTCACCGGGATCTTCTGGGCCCTGGGAGTCGACCCGGTGGTCAAGGCCTTCGAGCTGTCGGGATCGTCCATGCTCACGCTCGGTTTCGTCGGCCCCGAAGACGTACCGACCTACGTGGCCACCTTCGTGCAGGCCTCGCTCGGGCTCGGTCTCATCGCCCTGCTCATCTCGTACCTGCCGTCGATCTATGGCGCGTTCCAGCGGCGCGAGCTGGCCGTGGCCAAGCTGGCGGCACGGGCCGGCGACCCGCCGTCGGCCATCGAGATGATCGAGCTCCACCACCAGTTGGCCCGCTTCGACGCGCTGGACGACCTCTGGCAGGAGTGGGAGGAGTGGTTCGCCGACCTCGAGGAGACCCACACCTCCCAGCCGTCGCTCGTCTTCTTCCGCTCGATCACCCACGAGCGGTCGTGGGTGATCGCGGCCGGCGTCATCCTCGACGCCGCCGCGCTGCGGTCCTCCGTGCTCGACCTGCCCCGCAACCCCCGGGCCGAGCTGTGCATCCGCGCCGGCTACCTCTCGCTGCGACGCATCGCCGACTTCTTCCAGATCGATTTCGACGCCGAGCCCGCCCCGGACGACCCGATCAGCATCGACCGCTCGGAGTTCGACGCCGCCTGTGACCGCCTGGCCGAGGCCGGGGTGGGTCTGCGCCCCGACCGCGACCAGTGTTGGCGGGACTTCGCGGGCTGGCGGGTGAACTACGACACGCCCCTGCGGGCGCTGGCCGGTCTCGCCATGGCCCCCGAGGCGCTGTGGTCCTCGGACCGCGCCCTGCCGTACCGACGTCCGCCGCTCGGTCGGCGACGGGGCCCCAACCGGGCGTAGGTCGCCACCGGGAGCCCACGCAGTACCGTGCTCGGTGGTGCTCGACCCGGGGACACTGCTCGAGGGGCGCTACTGCGTAGGCGCCGTGGCCGGAAGCGGCGGGATGGCCGACGTGTACCGCGCCTTCGACGAGCGGCTCCAGCGGCCGGTGGCGGTCAAGGTGCTACGCGGGGTGGAGCCCGACGATGCTCGCCGCTTCGAAGCCGAGGCCAGGGCGCTGGCCCGCTTGGCGCATCCCGCCATCGTGGGGATCTACGACGTCGGCGAGCACGACGGCACGCCCTTCCTGGTGGTCGACCTGGTCGAGGGCGGCTCGTTGGCCGACGAGATCGCCCGAGGCCCGGCAGCGTTGCCGCGGGTCGTAGCGGTCGGCCAGGCCCTGGCCGAGGCGCTGGACCACGCCCACGAGCTCGGGGTCGTCCACCGCGACGTCAAGCCGTCCAACATCCTCCTCGATGCTCATGGCCATGCTCGCCTGGCCGACTTCGGGATCGCCCGGATGGCGGGCGCGCCCACGCTCACGGCCACCGGCACGGTGATGGGGACCGCGTCCTACCTGGCCCCCGAGCAGCTGAGCGGCGACCCCGTCGGCCCGGCCGCCGACGTCTACGCCCTGGGCCTGGTGCTGCTGGAGTGCCTCAGCGGCGAGCGGGCCTACACCGGCACGGCCACCGAGGCGGCGATGGCCCGGCTTCACCGCCCGCCCGAAGTGCCCACCGGCATCGATCTGTGGCTCGCGGAGCTACTGGTTGCCATGACCGAGATCGATCCGGCTCGACGGCCGTCGGCTCACGCGGTCGCCGCCACACTGGCTCGACGACCGCCGGCCGCGGCGGTGGCCACCACGGCCGCGGTGGCGCTGGCACCGACCGGCCTCGGCGGTGACACGGAGCGGTTCTTGGTCGGGGCCGAGCCGGGTTCGCCGGGCGCTGCGGGTTCGCCGGGCGCACCGGTGACCCCCAGGCGGCGGGCCCCATGGCTCGGGCCGGTGCTGGCCGGAGCGGCCGCCCTCGCGCTGGTGGTGGCCGCGGTCGTCGCCGCCCGCGGCGACGGTGCGGGCCCGGGCGTCTCGCCTCAGGATCAACCCGTGACCTCGACGACCGCCCCGCCGGAGACCACCCCGTCGGCGACGTCGCCCCCGGAGACCACGTCGCCGCGCAGCGAAGCGCCCGGGTCGGCTCCCGACCCGGGCTCCGGCGACGAACCCGGGCGTGACGCCCCCGATCGCGGCCGGCGGGACAAGGAACCCAAGGACGACGATTGAGCGGCCCGCGTCGCTCGCAGGCCGGGCGCAAGGGCGACGGGGGACCGAGATGACCATGGTGCGCCGCCGGGCCCTGGTCGCCGGCCGGGTCCAGGGCGTCTTCTACCGGGACACGCTGCGCCGGGAGGCGGTGCGGCGGGGCGTGCACGGCTTCGCCCGCAACCTGGCTGACGGCCGAGTCGAGCTCGAGCTCGAGGGCGACGAGGAGGCAGTGCAGGCGGTGATCGGCTACGCCAGCGCCGGCCCGAGCCGCGCCCTGGTGACCCAGGTGGTCGTGGATGCGATCGAACCGACCGGTGCCACCGGCTTCGTCATCGGCTGAGCCCGACAAGGAATTACGAAGCAGTGCCCCGCCCCGCCGGCCATCCGCGAAGAAGGGCCTGGCCGCTCGGCCAGGCCCTTCCTTGGGTTGCCTCGCTACTTCGGCGGAGGTGGAACGGTGCAGGAGATCGGAGCCGAGACGTTGCTCGAAGAGTCGGTCGCGGTCACGGACCCGTCGCCGTTGATGGTGATGTGGTAGTCGATGTCGCCCGGTCCCGGCTTCTGGTTCGGTGTGGCGCCCGGTGCCTGGGTGAGCTTGATCTTGGTGCCGCTTGCGAAGGGGCCGAAGACGGTCGCGCTGGCGGTGTCAGCCAGGTAGATGTCGGGGTCGGGGTCGACCGCGTCGGTGGCTACCAGCTCGTAGAAACCGTCAGGGTTCTGGCCGCCGGACCCTTTGCTCCCGGGGACGTTGTTGCCCGACGGGTTGGTGGTCGCCGGGCACTGCACCACGGGCGGGGTCGTGTCGACCCAGTCCTTGGTGGCCGTGTCGCACACGGAGGCGCCGCCGCCGTTGGTGAAGCATCCCTCGATATCGTCCTGGCCCAGGCCGGCCAGGCCCTGGGTGGCCGGGTAGGTGAACGACGTCACGCCCGCGCCGGCCGTGGTGCCCGAGCCGGTGGCGCTGGCGTTCGGGCCGGACAGGATCTCGAAGTCGACGTCGATGCCGTTGACCGGGTCGCCGAAGTCGTCGCTCACGGTGGCGTCGACGCTGTGCGTCTGGCCCGGCGTCCCCAGCTCGTTGACCGCGGTCGGGGGCGTGAGGTCGATGGTCGCGGCGCAGCCCCGTACGTTGACCGTGGGGCTCGGGAACGTGACCGACTGGCCCTCGGCGTCGCTGTAGACGATCGAGTCGTTGACGGCCTCGACGCCGCCGGGCTGGGTGGCGTCGTGGGTAACCGTGTAGGTCAGGGTGACCGTCTCGGTGTCGAGCTGGCCAACGGTCCAGGTGAGTACGTTGCCGGCCTGGATGACCACGCCCTTGTCGGCGACCGGCGCGGTCACCGCGAAGTGGGCGTTCACGGTGTCGACCACGGTCGCGTCGGTGGCGGCCGGCACGACGATGGCTGCCCCGATGGCCTCGAAGATGGCCTCGAGGTCTGCCGAGCTGGGGGCTAGGAAGACATGGTCGGCATCGGGGTCGGTGGCCCAGGTGTTGAGCGCGTTCACGTCGGCGCCCCCGAGGCCGATGGCGTAGATCTCGGTGCCGGCGGCGCGGGCGTCCTCGGCGTCGTCGTCCGGGTCGCCCCCGCCGAAGGTCACACCGTCGGTGAACAGGATCATCGTCTTGGCGCTGCCCGGCTGCGAGCCGGCCAGCTCGGCCTGGGCCGTCTGGAAGGCGGCCTCGTGGTTCGTGCTGCCGCCGGCCGACAGGGCGTTGATCGCGCCCTTCAGGGCGTTGGCGTCGGTGGTCAGGGCCTCGTCGACCGTCGCCGAGCTCGAGAAGCTGACCACCCCGACCCGGCTGCCGTTGGCGATGACGCCGTCGAGCATGCCGTCGGACGCCTCGTCGATGATGTCGACAAAGGTGCTCGCGCCCGTCTTGAGGTCGGCCAGCTCCGGGCCGAACATGCTGCCCGACCGGTCGAGCACGAGCACGACGTCGGTGGTTGTCGTCTGGCGTTGTCGGGGACCGGCTGTGACCGCGATGTCCGACGTGCGCCCCCAAGGGGAATGAGCCCGTTTCGTCCCGAGAGATACACGAGCTGGCGGCGCTGCGACGCCGCCGGCTCTGCCGCCTGGTGCCGCGACCCGCGGCGCCGCGTGGGCGTGCTCAGGCGCCGGTCGACGCGTAGGTGCCGGTGAGGATGGCCGACACGCCGGGCACCGTGGCCAGCGTGGCGATGACCGCGCCGCCGCTCACCCCGGGTGCCAGGCCGCTCGGCGCGCTGAGGGCGTGCAGCCTGAACTCGTAGCGGTGGGTCGCGCCGTCGGGCGGGCAGGGTCCGAACCATCCGAACTCGCTGCTGTCGTTGCGGCCCTGCACCGACCCTTCGGGCGCGGCGTCCTCTTCGAGCGCGACGAGCGCAGGGGACAGGCCGGCCACGGCCCAATGTACGAACCCGCCGGAGTCACCGCCGGAGTCACCGCCGGAGTCACCGTCGGAGTCGAGGTCGGTGACCGTGAGGGCCAGTTCCACGGTCTCGGGCGGCACGCCGGTCCACGACAGGGGGGGCGAGATGTTCTCGCCCGTGCACGAGTAGCGCTCGGGGATGGCCGCCCCGTCTGCGAAGGCCGCGCTGGTCAGCGCCACGGTGCTCGCCGGTTCCTGGGACCCCCCCGGCGGGTTGAACCCCACCGCGGCGGTGGTCGACGACGCCAGGGGCGGAGCGGTGGCGCCCGGCGGCGGGGCGCGCAGGGCTCGCCCGTCGTCGCCGCACCCGGAGATGGCGCCGGCGAGCGAGAGGGTCGTGGTCACGGCCAGCATGGTGCGCAGCGCCGAGCGGCGCGCCCGGCGGTGCATCTCGAAACGGGCGATCCCCCTAGCATGGCGCGCCTTTTCCATGACGCGACCCACCTCCCTCCCGGGGCGCCTGCGCGCCCTTCTGGGCCCGGACATCGCCGGTGCCCGTCAGAGCCTCGTCGCGCTCTCGCTCAACAGCACCACCAGCCTGGTGGCCGGGGCCGTGCTCGGCGCCATCACCGGGACCTTCGAGGAATACCCGGGCCTGCTCGTGCTGGTGCCGGCGGCCATCGGGTTGCGGGGCAACATCTTCGGGGCGCTCGGCAACCGGCTAAGCACCGCCATCCATTCCGGGACGTTCGGCCTGTCGGTCCGGCGCGACACGGTGCTCGGCCAGAACGTGTTGGCGTCGCTCATCCTGACGCTGGGCATGTCGCTGGTGTTGGCGGTGGTGGCCAAGGTGGCCGCCGTCGGTCTCGATGTGCCGGGCTCGATCGGCGTCCTCGACCTGGTCACGATCTCCGTGGTGGGCGGCGTGCTGGCCTCGTTGGTGGTGCTGGCCTGCACCGTCGGCCTCACCGCGGGGGCCGTGCGTTACGGCTGGGACCTCGACAACGTGGCCGCCCCGTTGGTCTCGGTGCTCGGTGACGTCCTGACCCTTCCGGCGCTGCTCCTCGCCACCGTGCTGGTGGGTATCGACGTGGTCACGCCCCTGCTGGGCTCGGTGCTGGCCGTCGCCGCGGTGGTGGCCTTGGTGGCCGGCCTGCGGGCGCCGCTTGGTGAGCTGCGCCGCATCGTGGCCGAGTCGCTGCCCATCCTGGTCGTGGCCGGCTGTATCAGCGCCGCCGCCGGCATCGCCTTGGAGAAGAGCCTGGCGTCGTTCGCGGCCTTCCCGGCCTTGCTGGTGCTGGTGCCCGCCCACCTTTCCAGCGCCGGCGCGCTCGGCGGCATCCTGTCCGGACGGCTGTCGACGAAGCTGCTGCTCGGGCTGGTGGCGCCCGACGCCTCTCCCGACCGCGATGCCCGGCGCGACATCGGCCTCACGCTGCTGCTCGGGTTCCCGGTCTACCTGCTCAACGGCCTGGGCGCCGCGGCGGTCAGCCAGCTCACCGGCGTGGCCAGCCCCGGCGTGGCCACCCTGGTGGCGATCTCGCTGCTTGCGGGGATGGCGGCGATGCTCGTCGTGGTCGCGCTCGCCTACTACGGCACGGTGGTGGCCGTCCGCACCGGCCTCGACCCCGACACCTACGGCATCCCCGTGGTCAGCTCCAGCGTCGACTTCGTGGGCGCGGTGGCCCTCATCGTGACCATCGCCGCCCTCGGCGTCATCTGAGCGCGGCCGACGGAGCGCACGCCGCCCTGCGACTTCCTATCCTGGGAGCACCCCTGATGGACGACCGACCACGCAACCTCAAGACCATGCTCTCGGAGTCCAAGGACGCCTCCGAGCTCATGGTCGACCTGGCGTATGCCGCCCTCTACTTCGGCGACCCGGACATGGCCGAGGAGGTGGGTGAGCTCGAGGAGCGTCTCGACGAGCTGGTGCACGACATGCGTGCCGTGTGCGTGCTGGCCGCCCGTCGCCCGAGCGAGGCGGAGGAGATGGCGTCGGTGCTGCAGGTGATCAGCGCCATCGAGCGGATCGGCAACGACGCCGTCGACATCGCCCGCATCGTCACCCACAACCTCGGCATCCCCCGCGAGCTGGTGGCCGACCTGTCCATCGCCGAGGAGGTGTCGCACCGGGTGCGGGTGCGCGAGGGCTCCCACATCGCCCGTCGGCCGCTGTCGGCGTTGGAGCTTCCCGTGCAGACCGGCATGCGGGTGGTGGCCGTGCGCCGAGACCGCGAGTGGATCACCGACGTCGACGGCGACCAGCTCTGCGTCCCGGGCGACGTGCTGTTCCTGCGGGGGTCCCCGGCCGGCATCGATCGTTTGCGGGAGCTGGCCGCGGCGCCGCGCTGGGAGCCGCCCGTACCACCCGAGGACGGCACCCTGACCGACCTCGACCGGGCCGTCGACGTGTTGGTGGAGATGAAGAACATCTCCGAGACCGCGGTCGGCCTGGCCTACTCCGCGCTCGTGCTGCGCGACCACGGCCTGGCGGCCGAGGTGCGCCACCTCGAGGACCGTCTCGACGAGATGAAGGACCGCCTCGAGCTGTGGGTGCTGCGAGCCGCCGCCGACAACCTCGACCCCGCCCCGCTGCGGGGGTTGCTGCACCTGTCCCAGGCGGCCGAGGACATCGGCGACCAGGCGCAGCAGATGGTGTGGCTCATCGAGCAACGCGAGGAGCTGCACCCGATCCTCGGCATCGCGTTGGGCGAGACCGACGAGGTCGTGGTGCGGGTGCCGGTGGCGCCGGGCGCCATGGCCGACGGCTCCTCGCTGTCGCACCTGCAGCTCGACATCGAACCCGGCTTTCACGTCCTGGCCGTGCGGCGCGGCGGCCGCTACCTGTACCGGCCCCGAGGCGACGTCACGCTCCATGCGGGCGACGAGCTCATCGCCAGCGGTCCGGACGAGGGCCACGGCCTGTTGACGGAGCGATGCGGGTGGCGCCTCGACGAGGACCCCGAGACCGGCGAGGAGCGGCTCGTGCCGCTGTCCGCCGCCCGGGGCTGAACCCACCCCAGAGGGCATTTCGCGACAAGCGGTGGGCCAGGGCCCCACGTTCTGTCGCGAGATCGGCGGTCGCGGGCATTTCGCGACAAGCGGTGGGGCCGGGGCCCCACTTCCTGTCGCGAGATCGGCGGTCGAGGGTCAGGTGCCGTCGAGGGAACCGGTGCGGCCGTTGAGTAGCTCGGCCATCCCGGCCAGGGAGCCGACCACGCCGCTCATCTCCGTCGGCACCACGATCGTGGTGGCCTGACCGTTGGCCACGCCCTGGAGGGCCTCGAGGTACTTGATGGCGATCAGGTCGGGCGTCGGTCCACCCTCGTGGATGGCCGCGTACACCGAGCGGATGGCGGCGGCCTCGCCCTGGGCGGTGGCCTCCTGGCGGTAGCGCTCGGCGTCGGCCAGGGCCCGGGTGGCCTCGGCCCCGCCCTCGGCCTGGAGGATCTGCTGCTGGCGGTTGCCCTCGGCGTTGAGGATGGCCGCCTGCTTGAGCCCCTCCGCCTTGGCGATGGCCGCCTCCCGCTCGCCCGAGGCGGTGGTGACCACGGCCCGGCGGGTGCGCTCGGCCTTCATCTGCTCGTGCATGGCGTGCATGACGTCGGGCGGCGGGTCGATGCGCTGGATCTCCACCCGGCCCACCCGTACGCCCCACTTGTCGGTGGCGTCGTCGAGGATCTGGCGCAGGTGCAGGTTGATCTTGTCCCGCGACGTGAGCGCCTCGTCGAGCTGCATGTCGCCGACCACGTTGCGCAGGTTGGTCTGGGCCAGCTTGGTGATGGCCAGCATGAAGCTCATCACGTTGTAGACGAGACGCTGCGGGTCGGTGGGCTCGTAGTAGATGACCGCGTCGACCGACACCACCACGTTGTCGGAGGTGATGACCTCTTGCGGGGGCACGTCGACCACCTGTTCGCGCATGTCGACGAGGCGCACGGTCTGGAAGAACGGGATGATCACCCGCAGACCGGGGTCGACCGTCTCTTTGTACTTGCCGAGCTGCTCGACCAGGCCGCGCTGGTAGGGGCGCACGATCCGCACCCCCGAGGCGACGTAGATGAACAGGAACGCCGCGAGGACGACGAGCACCACGACTGCGACCATCACTGCTCCCTTGTCGGATCTCTCCGCTGCTTGTGCTCGGCCTACCGGTCCGGTGGGGGGGCCGGAGGAAGGTTCGGTGTGCCCTGGCGCACGGGGTGCACGAGCACGCGCGTGCCCCGTACCTCCACCACCTTGACCGTGCTCCCGGCCGGGATCGCGCCGCCGTCGACGCTCTCGGCCCGCCACTCCTCACGGTGCACACGGACCATCCCCAGCTCGGCGCCCGGCTGATCGGCGGCGGGCACGGCCTCGAGGACGACGGCAGCCTCGCCGATCAGCCGCTTGGCCCCGATGCCCAAGGTCGGCTCGTCGCGGTCGAGGCGGCGGGCGAGGGGCCGCAAACCGGCGAACACGCCGCCCGAGACGACGACGAACGCCAGCCATTCGAAGCCAAGGCCGATCCCGGCGAAGGCCAGGCCGGCCGCGACGCCGGCCCCCAGCGCGAAGGGCAACAAGAAGAACGTGCCGGCCGTGGCCATCTCGCCCACGGCGAAGACGAGCGTGGCCACCAGCCATGCCCATCGCCAGAAATCGGGTGAATCCACCAGTGCATCGCTCCGCGTGCCGGCCGAGAAGTCAGGCTACTGCCGCCGCGAGCCGCTGCGCCGCGCCGGGGCTTGCGGGCTCGCCGGTACCGTTGCGCCGATGGACGAGCCCCTGCGCCTGCTGACCGTTCACGCCCATCCCGACGACGAGTCGTCCAAGGGGGCCGGCTCGGTGGCCCGTTACCACGACGAGGGCATCCGCTGCGTGCTGGTGTGCTGCACCGGCGGCGAGGCGGGCGACATCATCAACCCGGCCATGGACCTGCCCGACGTCCGGGCCCGGCTGGCGCAGATCCGCGTCGAGGAGCTGCGCCGGGCCACCGAGATCATCGGCTACGACGAGGTGGTGATGCTCGGCTACCGCGACTCGGGCATGCCCGACTCGCCCGAGAACGCCGACGCCGGCTGCTTCGCCCGGGCCGACCTGGGCGAGGCGGTGGGCCGCCTCGTCGAGGTGATCCGCCGGGAGCGGCCGCAGGTGATCGTCACCTATCCCGACAACCAGGACGGCTACCCCCATCCCGACCATCTGCGCGTCCACGAGGTGACGATGCCGGCCTTCGATGCCGCCGCCGATCCCGACGCCTACCCCGAGCTCGGTGAGCCGTGGCAGCCCCTCAAGCTCTACTACTCGATGTGGTCGAGGGCCCGGATGGTGGCCACCCACGACAAGCTGCTCGAGCTCGGCCTCGAGTCGCCCTTCGACGAGGCCTGGTTCGACCGTGCCTCCCAGGACGACCGGATCACCACCCGGGTGGAGGTGGGCGCGTACTACGAGCGCCGCACGGCCGCCCTGCTGGCCCATGCCACCCAGATCGACCCGGCCTCGCCGTTCTGGTTCGCGCTCCCGCCGGAGGTGGCCGCGCTGGTCCATCCCTATGACGACTACTGCCTGGCCCGGAGCCTCGTCGACACCGAGATGCCCGAGGACGATCTCTTCTCCGGCGTCCGGGCCCGCGTCTACGATCGGCCCGCATCCTGAGCCCAGCGCCACCCAGCCCGAGCGGCGACGCCCCCCAAGCGACCGGAGGAACCGATGGCCAAGTACCTGTCCCAGGAGTGGCTCGACCTGCAGAAGGCGCTGGCCCAGGAGTTCCCCGAACGGCCCGGCGCCACCGCCCGCATGCAGTACGTGATCACCGGCGCGCCCGGCGGCGACGTGAGCTACTTCACGGTCATCGAGAACGGCAAGATGCTCGACAACACGCTCGGTGACGACGCGGAGGCCGAGTTCACCCTCACCGAGAGCTACGACGACTCGGTGCTGATCCTCAAAGGTGAGCTCGACGCCAACGCCGCGTTCATGCAGGGCCGGCTCAAGGTGACGGGCAACATGGGCAAGCTCATGTCGCTCATGCCGCTCACGCAGAGCACGGAGTACCGGGCCATCCTGGCGAAGGTGGCCGAGCAGACGGAGTACTGAGTCAGCCGCCGGCGCGCTGGAGGCGGCGAAGCTCGCGGTAGCCGATGACCTTGACGCCGGCGGCGTCGAGCGTCGCCCGCAGCGTCCCGTGGCCCCCCATGAGGTCGTGGTCGTCGACCCGGTCGACCCAGTCGGGGGCCAGGGCCCGTAGCTCGGGCGTGTCCACCGCGGGGTGCACGTGGACCTCCGTCACACCGGGGCGAAGCTCCTGCACCACCCGCTCGACGGTCCGGCGGCTGCCGACGCTGCGCCCGCGCACGAAATGGTCGGGGAACACCACCCCTTCTTCGGCCGCCAAGCGCCGCAGGGGGAACCCGATGGTTCGCTGCGCGGAGGCTCCCGGCAGTCGCATGGGCAACCCGAAGTCAACAGCCAGCTCCAGGTAGACGTCGAAGAACTCCGGCTTGAGCACCACCGTGCCCAGGTGCGAGTCGAGGTGGCTCACGTCGAAGCCCCACAGGATGGCCCGCTCGATCTGCGCCCGGCACTCGCGGCGGACCTCGTCGATGTCGGCGTGGTCCCACACGTCGGCCGCGGTGCGGGGGAAGCCACCGTCGCCGTCGAGCAACGACGGTGCCTGGGTGATGGGGCCCCAGCGGTACAGGTCGTGCTCCGCGTTGAGGGTGAGGTGCACCCCGACGTCCTCGCCCCGGTAGCGTGACGCGGCCTCACGCGACCACGGGCACGGGACCATCAGGGAGGCGCTGGTGGCCACGCCCTCGCGTAGGGCCTCATAGCAGGCCACGTTGGCCGCGAAGCTCGAGCCGAGATCGTCGCAGTTGATGATGAGCAGCCGATCGTCGTGCCCATAACCGAGCCGCTGGGCGAGCACCGTCACCTCGCTGACGCTATCGGTACGGCCGAGCGCCGGCGGAGCCGGTTGGAGCTGAAAGCCGGGCGAGCGCCAGTTTTGCGGAATGTGCGGCGCTTATCCGGGCCAGAGGCCCGATGAGGCCGCCGGAACGGAAGTTCTCGGCCTGGCCGTGCTCAGTCCGGCCGGCACGACGACCACAGGCCGCGGCTGTCGGTGCGGGCCGCGCGCGCCGCATCGGTGAAGGTCCCGACGTAGGAGACGTTGGGTGCGATCGTGAGCACCTCGGCGAAGCCGTCCCGGACCATGGCCACGTTGACGAACAAGTCGTCCGCCTGCCGGAACACGTAGGCCAGGAGCCGGTCGTAGCGGTCGCGGGCCTCGACGTCACGCTCCAGTCGGACCGTGGTGCCGGCGGGAAGCAGCGCTTCGACGCGGGCGGTGGCCTCGGCGCCGAAGCACTCCACCGGCTGGCGAGGGTCGGTCGACTCCGGGGTGTCGATGCCGATCAGGCGGACTCGTTCCTCGCGGCCATCGATGTCGACGACGAGGGTGTCCCCGTCGACGACCCGCACCACGGTCGCCGTGCCCTCAGCGGCTTCGCCCGCAGGGGGACCGTCACCACCACCGCAGCCCGCGACGCCGTAAAGGGCGGCACCGACGAGGGCACCGAGGCCGATCCGGAGGGTGATGATGGGGACGAGGCGGTTGAGGATGAGGCCCATGGCGCGGCTCCCCGAATCGACGTGGCGGGAGGGCGGCCGCGGCCGCGAGGGGCCGAGGCTACCTCAGCGACCCGGCCGCGAGGACGCTTCATGCCGCCGACGCCCGGTCGGTGCGGGCGGCCTGGCGGGCCTGGCGGAGCGCCCGGCGAGCCTCGGCCAGGCCGGCTCGGCCAACCTCGCGGGTCTGCTCGTCGAGCTTCCAGTCACGTTCCACGTCGATGAGGGCCAACTGCCGTTCCATGGGGACCATCATCGCCAGGGGGTGTGACACTCGACAATGGTTGGGCCCCGGTGGGGGCCGACCGCCGACCTCCTTGTCAAGGTCGGCGGTCTGGGGTTGAATCGAGTGGTCGGCGGAGGGCGCATGCGCAGGACCACCAGCGGTAGCCGAATCCCGATCTCGATCGTGCGCTCGTTGACCGCTGCAATCTCGATGCTCGTGGGGCTGGCTGCGCCATGGTCGATCCCAGCGGGGGCCGGCCCGACGGCTTCGGGCGTGACCGCGCAGGCCTCCGACTGCGTGGCCTTCATCGACGGGGCACCGACCGGACGCCACGACGGGCCCGAGCGGGCCCTCGCCCTCGATGCCGACGCCGAGGTCGTGGTGGCCGGTGTCGTGGCCGGCGGTACCGACTTCGTCCGGGTGGACGTCACCTTCCCTCTGGTGAGCTGGACGCTGGTCGACGAGCCCGCCCGCCCGCCCGGCCCCGAGTTCGGGACCGTGGTCGACGTCGGCGACGTGGCCCGCTTCGGTGTGGGTGTGTACCGGGTGGAGGCGACCGTCCGGGGCTGCCAGGCCGTCGTGTGGGTGGAGGTGACGGGCCGCAGCCCGCTCACGACCCCAGCCGGGATCACCGTGGTCGTGGTGACCATCGTCGGTCTCGCGCTCCTCGTGGTCGGGCTGACCCGGGCCACCGCTGGTCGGGGCGGGTTGGTGCTGGCCGCCATCGGAGGCGCCATCGGGGGCCTGGGAGCGCTGGGGGTCGCCCAACAGTTCGGCATCGTGGGCATCACCTCGGAGGTTCTGACCACCTGGATCGCGGTGCCGGCGGCCAGCGCGGCGCTGGTCCACCAGGTCGTCGCCCGCGTGTCCCGCGCCCCAGCCCCGGCCCCGCCTCCAGCCCCGGCCCCGGCCCCAACCCCAACCCCGCCCCCGGCCCCAACCCCAACCCCGCCCCCGGCCCCAACCCC
>Ga0187893_10006545_pt1 | contig 19834 bp, 15 predicted proteins | sample MA1701074metaG_FD_139574 | JGI IMG/M metagenome (GOLD analysis project Ga0187893, IMG submission 139574) | White microbial mat communities from a basaltic lava cave in the Kipuka Kanohina Cave System on the Island of Hawaii, USA - MA170107-4 metaG ...
ACATCTGGATGAATCGCTTGTCGTTTATCAGGTTTCTGACAAATACGACGCCAACACAATGGATCATGCAACCGACCCGAGGCTGATAAGCGAACTCCACCAGCGCGCAATTTCAGGGGCTGACCTAGTCTTTTATTCAGGGCGCAAACTCCTGGCCGAGGCGACAAGCGGAGAAGATCGCTCGTATCTCCTGGAACAAGCGGTTGATTTCGAGCATTGGAGCCGCGTAAGCAATGGCCTCGCAGTTGCCCCAGCAGTTGCAGAAATTCCGCGGCCTCGTTTGGGCTACTTTGGCGCAATTGAGCCCTGGCTGTTGGACTTGAAATTGTTGCAGCAAGCGGCCAAAAAGCGGCCGGAATGGCACTGGATCTTTATCGGCAATCGATCGCGGGAGGTGAGGACTGAAGAAATTCCCAACGCCCACTTCCTGCCGTCAGTTCCTTACGAGGAATTGCCCAGTTACGCGGCGGGCTTCGATGTTTGCGTTTTGCCCTGGGACACCGAGAAGGCATTTACAAGCTATGGCTCGGCGATAAAGGTGCGCGAGTATTTGGCAACGGGTAAGCCCGTGGTAATTTCAGCTCTCCCTGAGTACGAACCAATGCGGGATGTTTTGCGCATCGCCAGGAGCCGCAGAGACTTTTTCACTTTGATTGAAGAAGCTCTCAACGAAAACGATCCGAGAGCGGGCGAGCGGCGGCAGCAGTCAGTCAAAGAAGGAACCTGGGACGCACGTGCCGAATGGGTCAGCCAACTGCTTGAACAGGCGCTGGCGAGGAAGAACTAACCATGCGACAAGTTCTACAGAATCGAAAGACCGGCAAAACGGTTGTGGTTGACGTTCCAGTGCCTGTTCTGCAGCGTGGTCGAGTGCTGGTACGCACCGTTGCCTCCCTGATCAGCGCTGGTACTGAGCGAGCCGCCGTCGAGACGGTGAAAAAAACTCTGGTCCAGGAGGCCCGTGAGCGTCCCGATCTCGTTCGTGCCGTGATCGACAAGGCCCGCCATGAAGGCTTGCGTAAAACAATCGACAGTGTTCGCGACAAGTTGCACAGTTCACAGGCGCTGGGTTACAGCGCAGCCGGCATCGTTCAAGAGGTCGGAGCAGACGTCGCAGCGTTTAAGCCTGGTGACAGGGTTGCTTGTGCCGGCCTCGGTTTTGCTTCTCACGCCGAAGTGCTGTCTGTGCCAAAAAACCTTTGCGTCCGCTTGCCCGAGAACGTCGACTTTGAAGGAGGCGCCTTTGGCACCATGGGGGCGATTGCCTTGCAGGGTGTGAGACTGTCTGCACCAACTCTGGGCGAGGCCATGGTGGTTATTGGTCTGGGATTGTTGGGACAGCTCACCGTGCAACTTCTCAAGGCCAATGGCTGTCGCGTTTTCGGCATAGACTTGGATTCTTCTCGTGTAGAGCTTGCGCGCCAACTGGGGGCCGAAGCCACGAGCGTATCCGGATCGTCAAACACTGATGAAGTTTTGAGCTGGACTCGCGGCCGCGGCGCTGACGGAGTTCTTGTAACAACCGCAACCGAGTCGAATCAACCTATTGAGCAGGCTGGTCAAATCTCGCGTCTCCGAGGCCGTGTTGTGGTGGTCGGGACCACTGGGCTACAGATTCCACGCGAGAGTTTTTATGCGCGTGAACTATCCCTAAAGGTCTCCCGGTCGTACGGACCGGGCCGTTATGATGCTGAATACGAAGAACAAGGCAAAGACTATCCCTTTGCCTATGTCCGTTGGACTGAGCAACGCAATATTGAGGCCTTTCTCGATTTGCTAAGCGAAGGTACCTTAAAGGTAACACCCTTAATCAGTCATCGGTTCGAAATCCAGGAAGCCGAGCGCGCCTATGAGCTCCTTTCCGGAGAGACCAACGAAAAATGCCTCGCTGTCTTGCTGAGCTATGATTCGCAGAGAGAGCCAGAACGAACTATTCAATTGGCCAAGCCTCATCGCAAACCTGGCGATCACGACCAGGTAAGGGTTGGTTTGATTGGTGCCGGAGACTATGCGCGTGCCGTTCTGCTGCCACAACTCAAGGCTGCCGGCGCCCAATTTGGTTCAATTGCGAGTGCATCGGGAGTTAGTGCTCTTGATGTCGGCAAGAAATTCGAATTTGCCCAGGCCGTCTCGAGTGCCGATGACGTAATCAATGATAATTCAGTAAATTTGATAGTAGTTGCGACCCGTCACGACTCGCATGCCGAACTTGCGGTGAAGGCCTTGGAAGAGAACAAGCATGTGCTAGTCGAAAAACCTCTGGCGCTTGATGACGAGTCGCTGGATCAGGTCATAAGTGCCGCGGCTGGCTCAAGCGGACAATTGATGGTCGGGTTTAATCGGCGCTTCTCACCGCTGGCCCGGAAGGCCCAAGACCTTTTTGCCGCCCGGTCCACACCGCTTTCAATTCTGTATCGAGTTAGCGCCGGACAGCTGCCGGTCGGTCACTGGGTCCAGGATCCTATACAAGGTGGCGGCCGAATCATTGGGGAGATTTGCCACTTTATTGACCTGATGCAGTTCTGGGTCGGAGGGCCTCTCGTCTCGATCCAGGCGGGTGCCCTGGGTGCGAATAGTGAGGCCGTAACACACGACTCTGTTTTGCTGAACCTTGGTTTTGCCGACGGCTCAGCTGGATGCTTGATTTATGTTTGTGATGGCGATAAGGCCCTGCCCAAGGAGCGCGCGGAAATTTTTGGTGAGGGAAAGACGTTTGTAATCGATGATTTTCGCGCTGCCAGCATGTTTCAGAATGGGAAAGAGGAACGAATCGTTTTGCGAACCCAGGACAAGGGTCAGAAGGATGAAATCAGGGCTGTGTGTGAGGTTGTGTTAGATGGGTCTCCATGGCCAGTCACCCTGGGAGAATTAGCCGCCACAACCCGAGCCACATTTCGCGCTGTTGAGTCATTGCGGACCGGCCAGCGGCGAGTCATCGACGAGTAGTCACTCAGCTCATGGCTAAAACTCAGAGTCTGAGGCTGCTGGATCCGGTGACTTGAATGGATTGGGAGTTGAGCGGGGGCGCGCGCTGAAGCGCTTGCCCCCTTCCCAACCTGCAAATTTCCTATAGTTGAGCTCTTCCACATGTTTCCTCAGCGTGCTTCAAGTTGGCTGAAACATGCCAATCGGCAATCGGCAATCCCCAATCGGAAATGACCCATGTGTGGCATTGCGGGAATAATCAGTAGAGAACCTACCAGCTACATCCGGCCGATGCTTGCCTCACTGGAGCATCGCGGCCGAGACGATGAAGGTATCTGGACCTCCCAGGTCATTGATGACGAGGCTCGCCGCGTCTGCTTTGGACATCGGCGCCTGGCGATTATCGATACCAGCGCAGCCGGGCACGAGCCGATGCTTTCAGCCGATGGCCGTTACGTCATCGTCTTCAACGGCGAACTTTACAACTACCGTGAGTTGCGTGAAGAGTTGCAGGGCCTGGGACGCTGCTTTCAAACGGCCACCGATACGGAGGTGCTCCTGACCGCATTTGCAGAGTGGGGCGAAACCTGCCTCGGGCGACTCAACGGGATGTTTGCCTTTGCCGTCTGGGACAATCAGGAGCGGTGTTTGACGCTGGCCCGCGATCACGCCGGCATCAAGCCGCTTTACTTCAGCCACTCAGATGTAGATGGCACTCTGATCTTTGCCTCTGAAGCCAAGGCAATCCTGGCCACCGGTCTCGTTAGAGCGGAAATTGACCCGCAGGGTCTGCATCAGTTTCTGACCTTCCTATGGGTTCCAGACCCAAACACGCTCTTCAAAGGCATCAAGACATTGCCACCCGCTCAGGTGCTGACTTTCAAAAACGGACAGGTCAAATCACGCGCCTGGTGGGATCTGCACTTCGATCAGATTGAAGAGGGAAAGGGCGACTCCTGGTGGCAGCAGCACTTGCTGGAAACGCTTGACCGCGTGGTGAAGATGGAGATGGTGGCAGACGTGCCGCTGGGATCGTTTCTTTCTGGAGGTATCGATTCGTCGGCGATCGTGGCTTCCATGCGCGAGCATTGTAACGGCACTCAAATTAGTACCTACACGGTGGGGATAGATGCCGAAGATTTGCGCTACGACATTATTCCTGACGATGTGCAATGGGCTCGTCGAGTTAACGAACAACTGCAGACTGAATATCACGAGATCATCCAGAAGCCGGTGGTGATGGAGTTGCTGCCAAAACTTGTGCACCACATGGATGAGCCGCCCATTGACATGGCCATTCCCAGTTACCTAATCTCACGCGCGGCCCGCGAGAAATTAACCGTGATGCTATCGGGAATGGGAGGCGATGAGGTGTTTGCCGGTTACCCTCGGCAGCTGGCAATGAAGCTCGCGCGCGCTCTGGATCCCGTTCCTGGCCTGCTCCGCCGACCCCTGATGAAGACGCTTGAGCGCAGCCTGCCGGGTGGACTGCCGGGACCACTAACGGCGCCGCTCAGAAATGTGAAGAAGTTTGCTCGTAGCGCCGCCTTGAGCTTTGAAGACCGGTATTTGGGTTACGGGACTTATTTTACCAATGAGGCGAAATCGAGGCTTTACACCGGCGATTGGAAAAGCTTGACCAGTGGCATGGACCCTTATGCTGCCCATCGAGAGTATTTCCAGCGTGTTCGCCAGGCAGATCCACTCAACCAGTTGCTGTACGTAGACTTCAAGACATTCTTGCCCTGCCTTAATCTAATGACCACGGATAAGACCTCAATGGCAGTTAATCTTGAAGTACGTGTGCCTTTCCTGAATCGAGAGATGGTGGAGATGGCTGCTCGAATGCCCGCGGACCTGAAACTACGAGGCTTGAAACGGAAGTACATTCTAAAGCGGGCGATGGAGCGGCGCTTGCCGGCCGAGGTCATCTGGCGTCGCAAGGCGGGTTTTGGAGCGCCGGTCCGCTCCTGGCTGCGAGGCGCTTTACGGCCCACGGTTGACGAGTTGTTGTCGGAAGAAACCGTCAGGCGCCGGGGCATCTTTGAACCTGCGGAAGTGCGCCGGATAGTTAAAGAGAATCTTTCCGGTCGAGAGGATTTCAGTTTACAGGTCTTTCAGCTGCTGGGTCTGGAGCTCTGGCAGCAGAGGTTCATCGATTGAGAGTATTGACAAGCGGAAGACCTACCCGGTAATCTGCTTATGTCGGGCGATTTTGGCCACCACTGGACACCGCAGCCCCTCACTCACACATAAGAAGCCAGGAAACAATGATAAGTCGGGAAGAAATACTGTTTACGGGAAGATACACTGCGCAGAACTCAGAGAACTGCGGTAAGCCCTCTCGTGTCCTGCTGGTGGAAGACGATCAGGCTTTGCGCCGCTATCTTGAAGTCCTGCTGACGCGCGCCGGATACGAGGTTCTTACGGCTGCAGACGGTCTCGAGGGGATGAAGCTGCTGCTTGGCAGCGGCGAGATTGACCTTGTTTTGACCGATGCCATCATGCCCAACCTCAGTGGGAAAGAGCTTTGTCGCTTTTTGAAAAGCACGCCGACGCTTTGCCACCTTCCGATAGTATTACTGAGTGCCCTCGATTCCGAGCACGCAAAAGAAGAAGCAAATGGGTTTGATGCACTCCTTGCCAAACCCGTGACCAATGAACTCTTGATCAATTGTCTGGACAATCTGCTCTCGCAACCGCGCTTCAGAAAAGTTGCAGCCCAGGTCGGTCAACTACAGACTTCCCCCTCCAGCCTCTCCTAAGCCACACTACAATCTACAAAAGCTTAACACTGCGCGAGCCGCGGAAAGAATTTTCCAATAAGTGAGTTTATGCCGCTGCCTTTGCCGCCTTTCGCCGGGCCATAGGAAGAATGCGGCCTTTTCCCCCACCTCATTTGTTCGTGTGATTTCGTGTGAGTTCGTGGATCGTTCTTTTGCGACTCAAACAAACGATCCACGAAACCACACGAAAAGACACGAACATGAAGTTTGTTACGCCGACCAAATCTCCATAAACTTCGCACTCGCCTAATGTGAGGAGCTACTGTGTTAGCTGAGCAAGAGGTGTGTAATCCAACCCTTGAGATACAGCAACGGCCTCGTACGTGCAGCGGCCGGCGTAGGTGTTTACACCTTCCCGAAGATGCGAATCTGACCGAATGGCCTCGAGAAATCCCTTGTTGGCCAGTTTCAAGGCGAATGGGAGAGTGGCATTAGTCAGAGCGAAGGTCGAGGTACGCGGCACGGCTCCCGGCATGTTGGCGACACAATAGTGAAGCACTCCCTCGACATAAAAGGTTGGATTGGAGTGAGTAGTTGGATGGGTTGTCTCAATACAGCCGCCCTGGTCAACGGCCACATCAACGATTACTGCGCCGTTCGGAACATCCTTAAGCATTGTGCGAGTGACCAGCCTTGGCGCGGCCGCTCCCGGCACCAACACGGCACCAACGATTAGGTCAGCCTCGCTGATCGCATCGTGAATCATGTAGGCGCTTGAGGCCAGGGTAGAGATCTTGGAAAGAAAGATGTCGTCCAGCTCCCTTAGGCGATCTAAGTTGTTATCGATGATGGTTACGTGCGCGCCCATGCCCACAGCAATTTTGGCAGCATTCGTACCCACCACGCCGCCACCAATGATCACCACCCGCGCCGCCGGTACCCCTGGGACACCGCCGAGCAGAATCCCGCGGCCGCCACTCATCTTTTCCAGGTAGTGGGCCCCCACTTGAATTGCCATGCGGCCCGCGACTTCGGACATGGGCGTCAATAGGGGCAAGCTGCCGCGCCGGTCGGTAATAGTCTCGTAGGCAATGCCCGTAACTTTTCGCTCCAGAAGTTGCTTGGTCAATTCACGGTCCGGGGCCAGGTGCAGGTAAGTAAAGAGTAATTGGCTCTCGCGCATGCGCCCGTATTCGGGCGCGATCGGTTCCTTTACTTTGACGATCATGTCGGCCTGGGCCCAGACCTCGTCGGCAGAGTTAAGAATGACGCCCCCAGCTTTCTGATAAAGAGAATCTTCAAAACCAGAACCTTCCCCGGCTGATTGCTCGACCAAAACTCGATGTCCGCCATCAGCCAGAGCTCGAACGCCCGCAGGTGTCAAACCTACTCGATACTCGTTGTCTTTGATCTCTTTAGGCAGTCCGACAATCACTTAGAAGTCCTCCTCTAAACTGATGATCTGTGGAAGCGAAGGCTGGAATTTAGACTGTGACCTGGTCAATCTGGGCTCGTTGCAGCTTGCCGCTGTAATCCACGTAGATTGATTTCCACTCCGAGAAAATATCAAGCACCTGCGTGCCTGCTTCGCGGTGGCCGTTCCCGGTAGCCTTGGTGCCGCCGAAGGGAAGGTGCACTTCGGCACCAATCGTCGAAGCGTTGACGTAAAAAATGCCCGTATACATTCTGTTCATCGCCTGGAACGCGCGATTCACATCGCTGGTGTAGATGGAGGCAGACAACCCGTAACGCACGCCGTTGCCAATCTCGATGGCTTCCTCCAGTGAGTTTGCCGGAATAACTGTGGTTACGGGGCCAAAAATCTCTTCCTGTGAAATGCGCATGTCCGGGGTGGCATCGGTGAACACGGTGGGCTCGAGAAAATAGCCGTGGGCCAACTCGCCCCGACTCGCGCGTTTGCCCCCACAGGCCAAGGTGGCCCCGTCTTCCTTCTGCCCAATGGCGATATACCTGAGGATCTTCTCTACCGCATCACCATTTATTACCGGGCCCATGTCCGTCTTCGCATCAGCGCCGTTACCCAGGCGCAGTGATTTCGCTTGTTCTACCAGTTGCTTGCAGAATTTTTTGTAAATCTTTTTGTGGACCACCAGCCTTGAAGCCGCAGTGCAGCGCTGTCCCGAAGTTCCGAAGGCTCCCCAGATAGCCCCTTCAATGGCCAGGTCGATATCGGCATCGTCCATGACCATGATGACGTTCTTCCCGCCCATTTCCAGCGAACAAATGGCATTTCGCTCGGCGCACGCAGAAGCGACCAGGCGTCCGGTCTCCGTCGACCCGGTAAACGATATCAGGCGAAGTGCCGGGTGACTGGTCATGGCCGCACCCACGGTTTCGCCGTGACCGCTGACAAGGTTAACCACGCCGGGAGGAATCCCCGCTTCCTCACACGATTTGACCAGGTTGAAAGTCGAGAGTGGCGTGTCTTCCGCGGGTTTGATTACGACGGTGTTTCCACAGATTAGGGCGGGAATCAATTTCCAGGAGGGAATGGCCATCGGAAAATTCCAGGGGGTTATCAACCCGCAGAGGCCAACTGGTTGCCGCACGCACATCGCAAACTTGTCGGGCATCTCGGCTGGGGTGGTGAAACCGTGGAGCCGTCGTCCCTCGCCTGCCGTGTAATAAGTGCAATCGATGGCTTCCTGAACATCGCCTCCGGTTTCGGATAAGACCTTTCCCATCTCGCGGGTCATGTCGGCAGCGAACTTCTCTTTGTTGCGGATCAGGATTTCGCCCAGGCGAAAAAGAATTTCAGCCCGGCGCGGCGCCGGTGTATTTCGCCACCGATCAAACGCTTCCTGGGCCGCATTAACGGCGGCGTTGATGTCCTGGGCTGTCGACAGAGGGAAGCGACCTACAACATCACGGGTATCTGCCGGGTTAAGGTTCTCGAAGATCTGACCCGATTCACTCTGAACCCATTTCCCGGCAATATAGTTATGATAGGTCTTGACCGCAGTGCGCGGTGCACCTCTGACAGTTGGTTTCCTGGAGGTTTTAGTGAGAGTCTTTTTAGCCTGGGCCATGGCGCTCGGGTTCTATTGATAAGTAAACTGAAGGATCCTTTGCACGACGCTATCAACGGCCCGGCTGTAGGTTGAAACGTGCAGGACTATCGGATCTCCGGACTTCAAACCCTTGAGCACACGCTCAAACTCAGCCAGGCTGCCAATCGGGATTCGGTTTATCCGGGTAATCACATCACCTTCGCTCAGGGCGGGTTGTCCTCCAGCTAAACGCAATTCGGCTATGAGTCCGTTCGGATCAACGTCTTTAACGTACAAGCCGCGCACGCCGGTCAAATTTTTCTCGGTAATGATTTGCTGAGTAAGTTCGCCAAGGGTGACTCCCAACCGCAAGCCATTTCCTTTTGGTTGAGGTTCGTTGCCACCCGGTTTGGGAGTGGTTGTATCACTATCCCGAAAAGCGGGTGCCGGAGGCCGCTCAGCCAAAACGACCGTCACCGAACGTTTTTCGAGTTTGCCTTCACCGTCCCGCAGTAAAGTCAGCGACGCGGATTGTCCCACCGGCGTCCCGGCGACCTTCTGGATCAGATCCTGGGCACTGGCCACCTGTTGCCCGTTAAATTCAACAATTACATCATTGACTTGAATCCCGGCCTTGGCGGCTGGAGTAGGTTGCCCTTCGTTGCTTGGCTGGACCCCGGTTACGATTGCGCCCTTGGCCTCAGCCAGTTCGTACACCCGCGCGAACTCTTCTTTGACGGAATCGAGCGTGATGCCCAGGTAGCCACGACGTACTTTCCCCTGAGTGGCTATCTGGCGATAGACAAAGTCGGCTTCATTAGCAGGTAGGGCAAATCCGATGCCGTTGTAGTCTCCGGTTGAGGTGGCTATCTGCGAATTCACACCAATAACTTCCCCGCGCATGTTAACCAGCGGACCGCCACTATTGCCGCGATTAATGGCGGCATCGGTTTGCAGGAAGCGCTGGAAACTGTTGAAGGGGTACGTCTCGCGTTCTTTTTTCGAGATGATCCCGGCCGTAACCGTCTGATCCAAACCGAAGGGTGAGCCTATCGCCAGAACCCAATCGCCCACCTGTGACGAGTTTGAGTCGCCCATCGTCACTGTCGGCAGGTCTCTGGGCGGATCGATTTTAATTACCGCCACGTCGGTCTCATCGTCAACACCCACTACACGGCCGCGGAATTTTTCTCCCGTTTGCAGGCCCACTGTTATGCGCGAAGCATTTTCGATTACGTGTTCATTAGTGAGGATGTAGCCTTTTGGACTGACGATAAAGCCGCTACCCACGCCGCGAGTGGGGCGTCTGGTCTGCCTGCGAAACATGTCCAGGAGGGGATTATCCGAAGGACGCAGCCTACCTTCTTCACTCTTATCCATCTCGTCCTGGCTGGCAGTAATGGTTTCGATGTTGACGACGGCTGGTTCGACGCGCCTGGCAATCTCGGCGAAAGATGCAGACAGGGCCTCGGGTGCTCGCGCAATTGGAACTTGATTCTGGGCAGTTGTTGGCCGGCCGGAAAGCATTGCGCCAATACCCATTCCGGCGAGCAGACAAGCTATTGCCAGGGCCACAATCCAGAGGCGCAGTTTGCGCAGAATTGTTTGTTCGTCGACTCTTCCGGTTTCTTTGAGGAATTCGTTCATGAAACCCACCACCTTTGAAAAAACTTGAAGCCGCGCGCTCGGGGTGTCATCCACTAGATTGATGCTGTCCGGAGCACGAGTGGAAAGGATTAGAGTATAACGAAAGGGTTGGTCCGGAGCAAAATTAAAGGGAATGGCGAGGCCCTCTAAGTCCTGGGCGCTACTGGATGACAAATGATAAATAAACCCGCTGGGCGCACTTCAAATTCTACAATGGCCTCCCATTACGGCCGTAAAAGCACCTTAAGCACTCCGGGCGCGGCGGCACGCTCCATCGCATAAACTCCTTCGGAAAGCGGGTACTCTTCGCTGATGAGGCTGTCAACTTCAATCGCTCCTGTTCGCAGTAAATCAATGGCTGGCGCAAAGCGACCACAACGTGAGCCGACGATGCTAATCTCATCAACCACAATGCGTGCGGCATCAAGCTCCGTTTGACCGTGGAAAGTAGATTTTAGAACCAGAACGCCGCGCGGCTGCAGCAAGCTCAGGGCCAGCTCAAATCCTGACGCCGAGCCGGAAGCCTCGACGACCACATCAAATTCCCTAACTCTCTTCCCTGCCTCAGCCGGCGAAATTACTTCTACTCCCCGTCTCTCGACGATTCGCTGCTTTTCCGGATGTTTACCCACCGAGACAACTCTTGCCCCAGCCAAAGTAAGAACCTGGGCACATAGAAGCCCCAGCTTGCCGTCACCGATTACCGCTACCAGTTGAGAGGGTTTGAGACTGATCCGTTCCGTAATTCCGTAAGCGGCGGCAAGTGGTTCCACGAATACTGCATGTTCATCTGGAATTTTATCCGGTATAGGAAGGAGATTCGCCAAAGGCAGTTGCAAGAATTCGGCGTGAGCGCCGTCACGGCCGACAATACCCAGAACGGTACGGTTGGCGCAATGGCGCGAATCTCCAGTTCGGCAGAGACGGCACTGCCCGCAGCCGGCATTAATTTCGCCAACTACTCTTCGCCCGATTCCCGCGGGTTCTGGCGAAGCCTCGATGACACCTACAAACTCATGGCCCAGGGTGCCCGTAAACCCGGCATAACCTCGAGCAATTTCGAGATCAGTATTGCAGATTCCCGAGAGCAGTACTCGCACCAACGCTTCGTTTGCTGCCGCGGGTCGTTCAACATCTTCGATTGCAATTCGACCGTTTTCTACTCGGAGTGCTTTCATGGATAGGGTCTATCTGTCTATATGTCCTATCGATAGGACCAATAGGACGTATAGGACCTATTTCTTTTTAGAAACTCTTGGTGCGAAGGTATGCATTCTGAGGTGTGAGCTCGACTAGCAGTTGGCGGCCACTTACCTTGACCGGCAAGCGCCATTCAATCTCTTCTTCCCCGGGGGCCGTTACATGGATCCACCAGTTCCCACGGGGTAAAGCGACAGTGGCTTGTCCTTGCGGATCCAGGCTAACGCTCATTGGCGCGCGCCCCTTCATACGCTGTTTCATGAAATCGTCATATCTCTCCCCTGCCCGGCGCTCGGCAAAAAATTCATGGTGTACCGCTACTATGTCGATGGGGTACAGCCGTACTGGTAAACCATCTGTTGCAGCCGAACCTTTGTGATCACGTCGCAGGATAATCTGAACCGTAGTTGTCTCGGGAGCGTCACTGGTGTCTGCCGAAAATGTTGGCAGCGTTTTAGTGACAATCCAGCCTGCAGCTACAATCAGCGCTACCAGGCCCACCCGGAGGAGGACCACGACTAGCGAGTAAGGGAGATTTTTGGTGTTCATAGCAAACATCTGAGCCGCACTGGGATTCACAAGAGAACGTTTCATCTCTTAGTGTCGCAAAGAAAAGCGCTGACAAGCCGCCCGGTCTGAATTTGGCCGGAAGAATAGACCCTTTGTCAGCTGCAATGATGAAAGTAACAATGCAGTTTTCATGCAGTTTGAAGATGTAACCCATTCTCGAGACGGGGTTAAACCGAGAATGTTAGCGGCTGCTACGGGGATCGATTGCGCGTATCATACCCGAAGCAGCCCGCTTTGTGTACCCCGGCGTCCCGCCCGTCAAAACGGCTTGAACATGGCACCCGTCCGGAGGTGTGAAAACATAGAGATACCAGGCCAGCTCTATGAATTGGTACTTCAATCTTTTGTTCGTGTGGTTTTCGTGTGAGTTCGTGGATCGTTCTTTTGCCACTCAGAACGAACGTTCCACGAACTCACACGAACACTGCGCGGAGGGCCACACAGCCAATCTGTAGTTGAAAGCTCGGCAGCGTAGAAGTAAGCTCGTGCCGAGTAAAGAAAGAAGAAGGGAACAGGATAGCTTCATTGACGGAGTTAACGCTGGACAAATTTCACGAAGAGTGCGGTGTGTTTGGTATCTACGGGCACTCCGAAGCGGCTAGGTTGACCTATCTCGGTCTTTACGCACTCCAGCACCGAGGCCAGGAATCCTGCGGGATTGTTGCAGCCAATGGTCCTGAGCTGCGCCTTGAGCGCGGCATGGGACATGTCTCCGAAGCATTTGAGCAGCCACAACTGGACCGGCTTCCCGGCTTAAGTGCGATTGGCCACGTGCGCTATTCAACGGCCGGCGATGTATCCATCCGCGAGGCCCAGCCCTTTCTGGTAACTTGCCAACACGGGCAGATCGCGGTTTGCCACAACGGCAACCTACCATTTGCTCGCGAAGAAAGAAAAAAACTCGAAAGTGAAGGCGCAATATTCTCGTCGACCTCAGACACGGAAGTGGTCCTACACGGCGTGGCTCGCTCAAAGGCCGAGTCAGTACGGGAAGCTATAGCCGAGGTCCTGCGCCATACCGAAGGCGCGTTTTCAATCCTCTTCCTGACTCCTTCAGAACTGGTTGCAATCAGGGATAGCCGAGGGTTTCGACCACTGGCTTTGGGAAGATTGGGCGATGCCTGGGTGATTGCTTCAGAGACGTGTGCTTTCGATTTGATAGACGCTCAGTACGTGCGCGATGTAGAGCCGGGCGAGATGATAGTAATCGACCAGGACGGTCTCCGCTCTTCTCATCCTCTGCCGGAACGGAAGCACTCCATGTGCCTCTTCGAGCATGTTTACTTCGCCCGGCCAGACTCGCTTATTTTTGGTCGTTCCATCAACGAGTCGCGCCACAAAATGGGCCGCCGGCTGGCCAAAGAGCACCCCACTCAAGCCGATATCGTGGTTCCCGTGCCTGACTCGGGCACCGCTGCTGCAATCGGGTACGCAGCGGAAAGCGGGATCAGTTTTCGCTTTGGATTGGTGCGTAATCACTATGTGGGTCGCACCTTCATTGAACCGAAGCAGGCCATCCGATCATTTGGAGTCCGTATAAAGCTCAATCCGGTGCGCGATTTGATAGTCGGAAGGCGAGTGGTGCTGATTGATGATTCGATCGTGCGAGGCACCACCTCGAAGAAGATTGTGCGCATGGTCCGTGAGGCGGGAGCGAAAGAGATACACGTGCGTATCAGTTGTCCGCCAACAATCAGTCCTTGTTACTATGGCATCGACACGCCTAACAAGTCTGAGCTGATTGCTGCGCAGCTGTCCGTTGAAGAAATCTGCGAGTTCATAGGCGCCGATTCGCTTGGCTACCTGTCACTCGAGGGGATGATCGAGGCTTCAGGAATGGATCCAGGTTCATTGTGTACGGCCTGCTGGAGCGAGGACTATCCAACGAGAATCACTACCAAGGCAGAAACAATGTGGGAGCGGGATCGTGAGGTCGCCACTTTGAGTGAACTCTAAATATACTTCCGCGCTCTCGAATCATAGAATCCATAGATTAAAACAAGAGGTTAATTCCCAGTGGGCAGGGCGACACGGGGTTGCGGGTGTGCAGTGGCAGTACTCTTTCTGCTCGCAGTCGGAGCCGGGTACTTAGGCGTCAGGTATTTCTATCCCTGGTGGAAATCGCAGCCACCGACAGCTTCCGGAGCCGAACTGCGTGTGCACTTCCTGGACGTGGGCCCCATTAATGGGGACTCGATCTTGATCATTTCACCTGGCAACAAGACCGCGCTGATCGACGCCGGGGACCAGAGCAAGGTCAAGAATGTTCTAGCTGCCCTGGAAAAGCATGGTATCAAGCAGCTCGACTATTTCATCGCCACTCACCCACATCCTGATCACCTTGGTGGTGCTGGTGAAATCATCAAAAACCTCAAGGTGCTGAACATCATCGACAACGGTCTAAGTCCCAGCTTGCCCGAAAACCTGCAAGCGCCGGCAAAAACAGGCGCCCGAACGAGAACCAGGTCTGCATCGCCGCAAACAATCACCAGGTTTTTTGATGATTACAAACAGGCACTTGCCGCGAGCGGTGCCAAATACGTACAGGCACAACCAGGAAGCAAAATCGATCTGGGTGGCGGAGTTATCCTGACTACTTTGGGGCCCACTGAACCCTATTTTACCAGGGAACAAATGAAGGCTGGAGGTAATGAGCCAAATGCGAACTCGATAGTGATGCGGTTAGATTATGGATCCTTCTCGCTGCTACTTACCGGAGATGCCGAGGCGCAGACTGAAAACCGTTTGCTGAGCAAAGATGTTAACCTCGCTGCTCGAGTTCTGAAGGTTGCGCATCACGGTTCAAAGTATGCTACCAGTCAAAGTTTCCTCAATCGCGTTAAGCCGGAGCTCGCCGTTATTTCCTGTGGCGAGTGGAATCGCTACGGTCACCCTTCACAATCTGTTTTGGATCGCCTACAAGCGGCGAATGTGAAACTATTGCGCACGGACCTTCATGGTGAGATAACCATAAGTACACGTGGCCGGCAGGATGATCTTAAGATAACCACGCAAAAAACACCGTCACTAGATATTTGGGCAGGACGTGTGGCCCAGAAGGACGACTCGTCACGCTCGGGCTTTATTGCTTATGGCGACTTCGGACCACCGCCAAAACCGCCAGCCGAAAAAGCAAAGCCCGCAAAATAATATGACTGAACCAATAGCTTACCGGGACGCCGGTGTAGACATTGAGGCCGCCACTCGAGCTACGGAAAAGATCAAGCAGCTCGCGCGGCAGACGTTCAACGAACGCACACTTTCTGAGATTGGTAGTTTTGGCGGAATGTTTGATGCTTCGTTTAATGAGCTGCGTCAACCTGTCCTGGTGGCCTCTGCCGACGGAGTCGGCACCAAGCTGAAGATTGCTTTTCTTGCCGGCATCCACAACACCGTAGGTCGCGACCTGGTGAATCATTGCGTCAACGACATCCTGGTACAAGGCGCTCGGCCACTGTTCTTTCTTGACTACATTGCCACCGGCAAGCTATCGCCGGAAGTGGTCGCTTCGGTGATCGAGGGACTGGTGGCCGGTTGTCGCGAGAATGGGTGCGTGCTGCTTGGTGGGGAAACAGCCGAAATGCCTGGATTCTACGCTGCCGGTGAATATGATGTGGCCGGGTTTATCGTTGGGGTGGTGGACCGCGAAAAGATTATTGACGGTAAAAGGATTCTTCCAGGTGATCGACTGCTGGCCCTTCCTTCCGTTGGCCTTCATACGAACGGCTATTCGCTTGCGCGGAAATTGTTTTTTGAAATTGCCGGATACGATGTGAACAGCCCCATCGAGGAACTGGGCTCAACCGTCGGTGAAACTTTGCTGCAGCCTCATCTCAGTTACTTGCAGCCCCTTGCGGACCTGCTTGAAAAGGGTTTGATTAAAGGATTGGCGCATATCACTGGCGGCGGGCTCATCGACAACATTCCCCGTATTCTTCCTGAAGGGACCGCGGTCAATATCAAGAAGAACAGCTGGCCTATCCTGCCCGTTTTTGAGTTGCTGCAACGAATCGGGAATGTTTCAGAAGCAGAGATGTATCGAACTTTCAATATGGGCGTAGGGATGGTGATCGTTTGCAGCGAGAGGGATGTCTTACAGGTCTCAGAACATCTTTCGACTCGCGGAAACACGGTCCATGAAATCGGACTGGTCACAAGTGACAGCCGAGAAGTTAATTTCGAATAATTTTGGAGTGCGCTGCCTTGTCAGCGCTTTGGTATTGCTTTTCGCCACGAGCACTCTGAGATTCGAAGACCGTTGATCGCAAAGCGACTCTCAAAATCTATGATTAACGCTCACGAAGCGATACCAAAGCGGCGACAAGGCGCCGCACGCCAAAAGCTTGCTGTCCTGATTTCCGGAAGAGGCTCGAACCTGGCGGCGCTCGCTGACGCAATATCTAGCGGGTCTGTTCCGCACGTAAAAATCAAAATCGTAATCAGTGACCAGGTCAATGCCGCCGGAGTTGAGCTAGCCAGGGAGCGCGGTTTAACTACGGCGGTGATTCAGCGGCGCGGTCGCAGTCGGGAGGAGCACGAAGCGGAAATTCTCCACGAGCTGGACCGTTACGAAATCGATCTAATCTGCCTGGCAGGTTTTATGCGCTTGCTCTCCCCAGGATTTGTCGCCCGGTATCGCGGCCGCATTCTGAATATCCATCCCAGCCTCTTGCCCGCCTTTCCAGGTTTGGACGCTCAGAAACAGGCGCTCGAACACGGCGTGAAGTGGACCGGCTGCACAGTCCACCTGGTTGATGACACCTTGGACGGCGGGCCAATCATTGCACAGCGGGTCATTCCGGTCCGCGATGAGGATACCGAAGAAACTTTGGCCGCCCGGCTTTTGCAGGAAGAACACAAACTCTATGCTGAGGCGGTCGCCCTGATTGCGAGTAGAGATTATCGGGTTGTCGGCCGCAGGGTTTTACGCAAGAATTAGCCATGACCATCGTCGAACAGCTCGATTTCCTGCGCAAAGGCACGGCTGAAATTATTCGTCTTGAAGATCTCCGCACCAAGCTCGAGCAATCAGCGAAAACCGGCAAGCCCCTGCGGGTTAAACTGGGCGTAGACCCCACTGCCCCGGATATTCACCTCGGACACACTGTGGTGATTCGCAAATTGCGAGCGTTTCAAGAGTTGGGTCATACAGTAATTTTCCTGATTGGTGATTTTACCGGGATGATTGGTGACCCTTCGGGCAAGAGTGCCACGCGGCCTCAACTCACCCGCGAGGAAATCAATGCCAATGCCGAGACCTACAAAGATCAAATATTCAAACTGCTCGATCCGGAGAAGACGGTGATCGATTTCAATTCTCGCTGGATGAGTAAGCTGGGTTCAGATGGTTTTATTCGTCTGGCTTCACATGTAACAGTCAAACAGATTCTCGAACGAGACGACTTTGCCAAACGGCTCGATGATGAGCGTCCCATTGCCTTGCACGAGCTACTGTATCCGTTAACCCAGGCTTACGACTCAGTCGCTTTGGAAGCTGATGTTGAGCTGGGTGGTACGGATCAAAAGTTTAATCTTCTGATGGGGCGCAGCCTGCAAAGAGAGTATGGACAGGAATCACAGGTGGCTGTTATCACGCCGTTGCTCGAGGGCACTGACGGAGTGCAGAAGATGTCCAAGAGTTTGGGGAATGCCATCGGCATAGATGAACCAGCGCAGGAGATTTTTGGCAAGGTTATGTCAATTTCCGATGACCTGATGTGGCGATACTACGAGTTGCTTACCGATCTAAAAGTCTCAGAAATCGAAGCTCTCCGACAAGAGACTGCAGCTGGAAAGAATCCCCGCGACGTAAAAGCCGACTTAGCCAGGCGCATTGTCGCCGACTTTCACTCGCCACAGGCGGCCAAAACAGCCCAGGAGGAGTTTGATCGGATTTTTCAGCGCAAGGAAATGCCAAGTGAACTGGATAGCTGGACAGTTCCGTTCGGACAATACAAGTTAGTTGACCTGCTGGTAACTGCAAGTTTGAGTAGTGGGCTGGGCCTGGTCGAGTCGAAGCGAGAGGCTCGTCGACTGATCGAGCAGGGCGCAGTTCGAGTTAATCGTGAGCGCTGCACAAAGCCCGATCTACCTATTGACCTGGGCGACGAGAGCAGGCGCGTCCAACTACAAGTTGGCAAGAGGCAGTTCCTGGAGGTGCTCGGCGCTAAAAGGAACTAGCCGCAACCAACTTCTTGTTTTTTCAGCAAGATTCTTGACGCAACTAGGAGATCGATCCACGAAACAACACGAAATGTCGTTCGTGAAGTTTCGTGTGATGCGCGTGGATCGTTTCGTTTTGGTTGCGGCTCTGAGCTTTAAACTCCTTTTGATTTCTGATCTGCGTAATCAAGGTTTAATCTGCCACCGGGAATCAAAAATCAAAAATCACAAATCAAAAATCTACTATGTCGGCTGTCATACCTGCTGAAGACACTCTGATAATCGAAACTCCCGAGCGAGTTCAGCTGCACTTTGGTCTGGCTTCGATCGGAAATCGATTTCTGGCTTGTGCAATCGATCACCTTATTCAGGGCCTGGTTCTTGGTCTCTTAATCGGCGTGGCGTTAGTTGCGGAGTTTTCGCGCTTCGAGAAATTGTTCTCAAGTGCGTCGAAATGGTTCTATGCAATTCTAATTGTCGTCGCCTTTCTGATCGTGTCAGCGTATTTTACTTTCTTCGAGTGGCTGTGGAACGGTCAGACTCCTGGTAAGCGCTGGCTCAAACTTCGAGTGATCCGCGAAGACGGCAGGCCTGTAACCTTCTGGGAAGCGACCGTCAGAAACCTCCTGCGCACGTTTGACATAATGCCCTGGCCCTTCTATTCGATCGGTTTGATCAGCGTCTTTATCAGTGCGCGCGATCAGCGGGTCGGCGATATGGTTGCGGGGACGGTGGTGGTGCGCGAGCGAGAGGCTGAGGCGCCAGCCTTTGCCCAGGTTTTTGGGGCCCCGATAACCGACCCGGCTTTGCGACGTTCCTTTCAGCCGGTCAATTTCACCGGAAACCTCAATTCATTAAGTGAGCCGGAGATCGAAGTCGTGGAGACGTTTCTGCGCCGGCGTTGGGACCTGGCTGATGGTCCAAGGCAGTGGATGGCCTGGCGGGTAGCGATTCCAATTATGTTCAAAATACGTCCCGACTACGACCTCACAACCTTCACCTACGAAGGCTTTCTGGAAGAACTCCTCCATCGCTATCGCGCTGTGCATCGTCTGTAACTTCGTGGCCGCCCCTCGCCAACTGTAGGGGCGTGCCCTCCGTGGCCGCCTCTGGCTAACTGTAGGGGCGTGCCCACCGTGGTCGCCTCTGGCTAACTGTAGGGGCGTGCCCTCCGTGGCCGCCCCACGCTAGGAAATAATCTCTTATCGAAACTTAATTTTTCGAGAATTCTTGTTTTTGAACTCAAACTAATGATCCACTAACTCCCATGCTGGAATCCCACCCACGGCAGTGGGTGGATGGTTCAGATCCTTTCTACACAAGCGATACAGGTTTCTCTCTGAATCCCACCCACGGCAGTGGGTGGATGATTCAGATCCTTTCTACAAGGGAAACAGGTTTCTCTCGGAATCCCACCCACGGCAGTGGGTGGATGATTCAGATCCTTTCTACAAGGGAAACAGGTTTCTCTCGGAATCCCACCCACGGCAGTGGGTGGATGGTTCAGATCCTTTCTACAAGGAAACAGGTTTCTGTCGGAATCCCACCCACGGCAGTGGGTGGATGGTTCAGATCCTTTCTACAAGGAAACAG
>Ga0187893_10006547_pt1 | contig 19829 bp, 18 predicted proteins | sample MA1701074metaG_FD_139574 | JGI IMG/M metagenome (GOLD analysis project Ga0187893, IMG submission 139574) | White microbial mat communities from a basaltic lava cave in the Kipuka Kanohina Cave System on the Island of Hawaii, USA - MA170107-4 metaG ...
CTGCGCATGGCCCGAGAGGAGAGCCTTTGCGAGAGCCGGATGAGGGAAATCTTCATGTCCGGTTCGACGAGGGGTGAGTGAGTCGTGTTGCCATTAACATCGCTCACTCGCCTACTCTACTGTGCTTCGTGGTGGATATTCCTCCACGGGAATCCCGTCAAAACTGGTAGGAAAAGCGGGCGTAGTAATACTCCATTATTCCATTTGTTTATACATTGACCACCACTACGCCCTTTGGTTCCAGATAGTAGTCCAAAGCCTCCGGTCCGTGCTCCCGGCCGACGCCGCTGGATTTGACGCCGCCGAAGGGAAGCTCGTCGTAACCATAGTGTAGCGAGTTGACCCAGACATTGCCGGCCTGAAGTTTGTCGATGGCCTTGTTGGCGTATATCAAATTGCGCGTCCAGATGGATGAGCCGAGACCGAACTCCGATGCGTTGGCCTTCTCGATCGCTTCGTCGATGGTTTTGAAGGTGTAAACCGGAAGCGCGGGGCCAAACACTTCCTCCTTGGTGACGCGAGCGTCGTCGGGGACGTCGCTAAGAAGAGTCGGCAGATAAAAGAATCCTTTGTCCAGTTCTCCGCCTTTAGCCCGCTCGCCGCCAAATAGCGTCTTGGCGCCGCGGGACTTGGCGTCCTCCACCTGTTCCTCGACTTCTTGCCTCTGAGATTCGATATGGATCGGTCCCATGCGGGTCTCTTTGTTGGCGCCGTTGCCGACGGTTTTTTTCTTGAGAATTTCCACCAGCCCGCCGACAAATTTTTCGGCCACCGATTCGTGGAGGAAGAGCCGCTTGACGCCCAGACACATCTGGCCACAGTTAAAGAAACGGCCGATATCGGCCATTTTCACGGCCATGTCCAGGTTGGCGTCTTCCATGACGATCATCGGATCGCTGCCGCCGAGCTCCAGGGTGACGCGCTTGATCTCCCGTCCCGCAACTTCCATGACATGGCGCCCCACTGGCGTCGAGCCGGTAAAAGCGATGCGGCGGATGCGAGGATTGCGCAGAATTTCTTCACCGACCGTACTCCCGGGACCCGTCACAACGTTGACTGTGCCTTTGGGCATGGCTTTTTGAGCTTTACCTTCACCGTAGGTAGCCTGCTGGATGAGCTCAATAGCGCGCACTGTCGCTAGGGGCGTGGTGCTCGCAGGTTTGATGATTATGGTGTTGCCCGCGGCCAGCGCGGGGCCGAGCTTGGTGCCCATGAGGGTGAGGGGAAAGTTCCAGGGCACGATACCACCGCAGACTCCAATGGGCTGGCGCACCACCATGCCGTAGGCGCCCTTTTGCGGCAGTGGCACATGTGAGCCCCGAACCTTGGATGCCAGGCCGGCATAAAATTCCAGTCCATGAACCAGATGGTGTATCTCAAGCCCGGCTTCAAATAAAGTTTTACCTTGCTCTTGGGTCAGCAACTGAGCAATTTCACTGCTATTTTTCTTTATCAGCTCACAGGCGCTCATGAGTGAGTTGCCGCGATCCTCCGCCGTCGTATCGGACCATTCTTTGAAGGCGGTCTCGGCCGCTTGGATTGCCTGTTGAACGTCTTTTTCGTTTCCTTTGGGGGCGGAATCGACGACCTGGCCGGTGGCCGGATTGCGCACTTCGTACGTGTCCTTGGTAACGGAATCGACCAGCTCGCCGCCGATCAACATCTTTGCCATATAAAATTCCTCCGAAGTAGAATTGATCGATTTCGGGTTTTCAGTTTTTTCGCTTCGAGTTGTTCCCGTGACTTTCAACCCGAGACCCGAGACTCGGAACGCGAAACTTTATTTTCCTTTGAACTGCGCGGTGCGTTTTTCAAGATAGGCTTTGACGCCTTCTTGCCCGTCCTCGCTGCCAAACGCCTGGGCCAGGAGTTCTCGCTCGAAAGCCAACCCTTCGGGTAGCGGCACTTCCAGGCCCGTCTGGATGGCGCGCTTCACTTTTCCTACGGCCATACTGCTCTTATTGGGGACGATGAATTGCCGGGTGTAATCCATAACCTGCTGCATGAAATTTTCTTTTTCGTAAATGTAATGCACCAATCCAATATCCAAAGCTTCCTCGAAGGCGATGGTTTTACCGGTGGCGCAGAGCTCCATGGCGCGGGCTTTGCCGACCAATCGGGGCAAACGCTGCGTGCCGCCCATCCCCGGCATGACGCCGAGATTGATCTCGGCCAAGCCGACCCGGCCGCCTTCTTTTTTGGCGATGCGCATATCACACGCCATTGCGATTTCGAGCCCGCCGCCGACGGCGTGGCCGTTGATGGCGGCGACGATGATCTTGGGGGTGTTTTCCATGCGCATTAGCACTTCGTGGCCGTGGAGCGCGAAGTTGTTTTTAAAAGCCAGGGACTTGCTCGAAAGCATGTTGATGTCGGCGCCGGCGGAGAAGAATTTTTCGAGCTTGCCGGTAAGCACGATGGCGTGCACGTCGTCGTCGAAGCGCGCGTCGAGGAGAGCGGCATCGAGTTCTTTTAATAGCTCGGTGGTGTAACTGTTCACCGGCGGCCGGTTGATTTCCATCAGCGCCACGCCGTTATCCACTCGGTATTCGATCATTTTGCCTTCTGCCATGACTCTAGCCTCCTCCAAATTAATCGTATAATTCAATTAACTGGCATCCCCATACAAGTCAAGGCGACGCTTAGAAAATGTCGCTATCCTAAAGCGTAAAATAAGCTAACTCTTGATTGAATTTAGATATATCCTGTCCGGCTGGCTCGCCGAACTGCGCACCGTCGCTCTCCAATTTCTGGGATAAGTGAGGTGAGGGCGACAATCACATCCGAGACGGAAAAATGGGCGAAGTCTTTCTTGCAGACCTATGAAAACTTTAGCGCGATTATCCCGATTGACTTCATTCCCCGCAATCTTCAGATAAAAAAGTAAGTGAGGTGACACCGGCTAAAGACCAGGTCGATTTCTACGTATCGGAAAGAGCCGGCCCACTTTTAGGAAAACTCCGTTTTCGGCCCGAGTACAAGCTCGAAATGCTCACGCGTGCAACCGTAGGGAATTGACCACGGTCAGCCCCGCACTTATCTCTCTTATCCCCGCTGCGGCGGGCGCTCGGCTCCTTTGAACACACCGTCAAAAGTATAAAATACTTTTGGACGTTCGTGCGGAGGCACGACCTGAATCATCGGCTCGTTTTTTACCGGGTCCCGCACTAAACCCATAGGGTCTTCACCCCGCTTGACACGCTCCATATTTTCAAAGAGTAGTTTTCGGTACAGCGCCACGCCTTGATCGGATGACATCAGGTGCTCCCGGGTTCGATCCGCAATGGCGCCCTGACCGACCCAAGCGATCATGTCCTGCTCCGGGACGTTTTCGGACGAGCAGCGAAGATGGCCATGCTCGTCAAACGGAGCGCGCCGAGCGGCAGGGACATTTCGGGACGGAAGACGTCCGTCTTTTGGTAGCAAGCCCTGGTAGCGGAAGTTCAAGGTGTGGGTATCGTCAACTGGCACGCGGATTTGAAAGTGCGGACGGCTTGTCTCTGGGATATATAACGTGTTGGGGAATATAACAGGATGACCCACGCGCCAATCAGCGCTATCCTCTGGTTCGCCCTCAAGGAGTCGCCGCTTCATTATCCCGAATTCAAAAACGTCAAACGCAATCTTCAAGTGCCGGGCAGCGTTAAACCCTGGGGGTTTGCCGAGGCGCTCGCGCATGTAAGCTCCGAAGACGCCATGCAGATGCTCCACGTGGATGGGATCGACGGAGTTATCCATGCACTGTAACCAGTTACACGGCAGCTCGGTGATCTCAATGTTCTTGTCGAGGTCGGTGCGAACAAAGAGTTCGTGTTTCGGTAGCAGCGGAGCGGGCTTGGGTCCCAGATACGCGAAGATAGCACCACCCAGCTCTTCAACGGGATAGGAAAGAATCTTGAGTTTGAGACAGCTGGGCTCGAAGGGCATTTCAACGACCGTGCCTTCGCTGTTGTAGGTCCATCCATGATAGCAGCAACGTAAACCGTTTTCTCGCGGCATGCCGTATGCCAAAGACATGCCCCGGTGGATGCACCGCGGGCCAAGCAGGCCCAGGGTCCCTCCGGTGGAACGAAAGAGCACGAGATCTTCGCCTAAAACCCGAACCGAACGCACCGGATTCTCATCGAGCTCCGCTAAGGCGGCGATGGGTTGCCAGTAACGGCGTAAGAGATTTCCCATGGCGGTTCCCGGCTCTACACGCGTCAGCTCATCGCTTTCTTCCTGGTTAAGCATGTCTCCTCCTCGTCAAATTTCTATAACACTATTTATGGAATGCGCAATAAGCTTGCTGGCCAAATTCGCGACTCGATATGCTCTAAAGTAAGTAGCTTGACTCAGGGAAAATATGGGCCTATAAGCGTTTTCAGTCAATGGAAGGAGATTGATTCAAGTTGGTATCGAGAAGAGTATTAGGTTTCATTTTCGCTATAGCGATATTGGATTTCGCGCTGGTTTGGAACCAGGTGGGCTATGCGGCGGAAAAGAGGGAAAAAATTCGTATCGGCGTCTCATCGAAGTCGCTCGGGTTTTGGGATACTTGGACGGCACATGAAAGGGGTTTTTTCCGCAAGCACGGGCTGGATTCCGAGGTCATTACAATTCGCCCTTCGCTCGTCGTCGTTGCACTACATTCCGGGGAACTTGACTATAGCACCGTTTCTGGCACTGTCGTCCGCGCAGCGGTAAAAGGTCTTCCGATTAGGCTGGTTTCAGTCGGCCTGCGCTCCTCTTTTCATGCACTCGTGGCTCGCCCGAACTATAAATCTATCGCAGAACTCAAGGGAAAAAGAATTGCGGTCTCCAATATTGGCGCCACGGATGAACTGGTCGCACGTTTTATCCTTCAAAAGGCTGGCCTCGATTCGCGGCGGGATGTCACGGTCATGTCTGTTGGGGGCTCCGAGGTGCGTTACCAGTCCCTGGTCACCGGACAGGTCGATGCCACCGCGCTCTCGCTGCCGCATTCGGTGATCGCCAAACAACAGGGTTACCGTATCCTGGGAACTGCGGGCGATGCTCTCGAGATACCTTTCAGCGGATATGGAACTACGATTCAAAAGATTCAGAAAGAGCGGGAACAGGTGAAACGCGTTATCCTCGCGCAAATTGAGACCCTGAGGTGGATCAAGAGTCAAAGGAACGAGGCAATTCAATTTCTCAAGCAGTTCTTTGGCGGAGACGAAGCCACCGCGGTGGAATCCTACAACATCTATGTTCCGTTGATCGTCGATGATGTGAGAATTTCTCCAAGAGCCGTTAAAAATGTTTTGGAATTTGATGGTGCGGCAAATTTTCCCTGGGAGAAGGTAACGGATACGACGCTTGTTGACGAAGTCATCCAGCAAATGAAAGGAGCAAAGTAGCGCTCCTGATATCGAAGAATCTCATTACCGAAGCCGTGCCGGGGCAATAACTTTCCCCATTGAGCGGAAACTCCTCGCCGCGTCTGGCGTCGGACGCGCGCTTTGCGCGGCAGATCTGAGCGTAGACTACGGAGTGTTCGGAGGACCGACATGCGTTACACCCGAATCTCTGCCGACTGCCACATCGATCTCTGCTGGTTGCCGCCCGATCTCTTCACCTCCGGCGCTTCGGCGGCGATGAAGGACCGCATGCCCTTCGTCGCCGACGCTCCCAAGGGGCCGGTGTGGGTGACGAAGAGAGGCGCCAGCTTCGGGCTCGTGAACGGCATGGGGTCGGCCGGGCGCGAATATGTCCCGGGCCGAATCCACCGCTCCGATCGCGTGGCCGCGACCGGCCTCTACGAGGACGGTAAGCGCGGCATCCGGAGGCTCACCGACCCCGAATTGCGCTTGCAGGACCAGCAGCGCGACGGTGTGCAGGCGGAGGTGCTTTACGGAATCCTCGGCGCCACGCGGCGGTTAAAGGACGCTCAGGCGGCCGTCGAGATGGTGCGGATCTACAACGAGTGGCTCGCTGACTTCTGCGACGCGCACCCTGATCGCTATGCGGGTCTTGCTTGTATTCCTAACTTCCCCGTCCAGGCCGCCGTGGAGGAGATGAGGCGCGTGATCAAGCGCGGCGGCGTGCGCGGTCTGGAGATCGCCAACACATACGATATGGTTCCGCTCTGGGACCCCCAATGGAATCCGGTCTGGGAAGTTGCCAATGAGGCCGCTCTGCCGGTGCACTTCCACACCATAGGGGAGCCGCGGCCGAACCTGGAGAAACTCCCGCCGGAGCTCGCGCGAGTGGAGCATGCAGTTCACATCTCGGGATTCCAGCTGCCCATGGCCAACACATTGTTGTCGGTGATATTCGCCGGCGTGCTCGAGCGTTACCGCAACTTGAAGATCGTCATCGGTGAGAGCGGCATCGGGTGGATTCCCTATGTGCTCGACCGGATGGACGCGGAGTGGGAAGACCAGTTCAAGGACTTGAGTCTCACCATGCGGCCGAGCGAGTACTGGCGTCGCCAGTGCCGGGCGACCTACCAGAGCGATCGCATCGGCATCAAGCTGCTCGACGACCTGGGGCACGATACCATCATGTGGGGCTCGGACTTCCCTCATCCGGACGGGGTGTGGCCAGATTCGAGCGAGTTCATCGAGCGCGAGCTAGGGCACTTGCCCGCGGAGGTACGCCACAAAATAGTCTGCGAGAACGCGGGGAAGCTTTACGGCTTCATCCCTTGACTAACGAGACCCATCCCTTATCCTGCAGCTACTCCCCCAAGAATTTTTTTAGTCGTTGGACAACTTCTGGCGGCTGCGCGCTCACCACTTTGGCCAACGAGTCAAGTTCCTCGCCGCCTACAGGCGCCACGGGCCATCCCCGCTTTTTTGCCTCTGCCAAAAACTCTGTGTCTTTGACTGTTCTATGCCACGCCTCGCGCAAGATTTTTACTCGGTCTGCAGGGACTCCGGGAGGAGTTAGCATGGGACGACCAAAGGTATTCGATGCTAGCATCACAGTAGCCAGCCGCCGACCAATCTCGGGTGTGTTAGACTGGTCCATTAGCTCATATATAGTGCGGACATCCCCCAATGATGCATCCCGTTTTTTTCCTGTCTGAGCCAGGGGACGGACAAAACCCTTTTTTCCCCAGGCGATGTAAGGCTCGCGGCCAAAAAAGGCCGTAGTGGAAATGGATCGGCAGAACACCTCGCCCCTTTCGATGGCAAGGTCAACATCCGGTCCGCCCGTATAGCCCGTGATCATAGTGAGTTTCATTCCCAGAGTCTCCTCCAAAAGCTTAGGTACCTGGTAGAGGAATGAGCCAGTCCCCGAGGCGCCGCATTTAGGCGGCTCTGGGGCGGCGCGTATATCTTCGATACTTTTGTAAGGGCGATCCGCGCGGGCGATAAACACCCATTCGGTTTGCTCCGGTGTACCGATCCAATTAAATCTGGCCCAGTCGAACTGCACCTCCTTTCGCCCGATTAGCTGGTCCGTGTAGATTCCCGGGATGACGGCGCCGATGGTGAGCCCATCAGGTTTGGCGACATTGTAAAGATAATTTGCCGCAATCAAGGAGCCGGCTCCCGGCATGTTCTGCACGATGATGTTGGGGTTGCCGGGGATATGTCGCGCTATGTGACGGGCCATGAGACGCGCCCAAAGGTCATAGAGCCCGCCGGCCTGATTGCCGATGATGAAGTTGATGCTCTTTCCCTGGTAGAAGGGGGCCTGTGCATGGAGCGTCGTGGTCGAGAGCAAACTCATTGCAAGAAAAAATAAGAGGAAGGGAAAATTAGCCGCGCCTATCCCAGATTTTTTCATGGCAGCCTCCTGTTTTGGGTTAAGAGAGGAAAAGCTTTAGTGATAGCAATTTGCTGTTGGGAAGTAGCCGTCGAGAATTCACAAACCCTCCCTTCGCGGCCACACAAACAGACGCCTCCGTGACCACGCTAGAGCCGGTTAAAGATCCCGATGCAGGAAGGACTAGTGAGGCGGAGCCTATCCGATCAGGCGGCGCCATGTCAACTTCGGGTTGGCTTTCATATCGAGCTGGAAATTTTTCCCGCCACGGGATATGGAGAAACTAGATTGAGAATACTATGAGTCAAAAGTGAGCGTGGTATGGAGAGCGAGAATCTGAAAGGAGGATAGTCTAATGAAAGTAGTTAAACCCGACGAGATTCCCGCGGAAGCAGCGAATAGTCCATTGTTCACGGGCGGTCCGGTGACGCGACAAACACTGCTGGCGCCTGAGACGAGCAACGACTTCAATCTTGCTGTCGTCAACTTCAGTGCCGGCGCCCGTAACAAGATGCATACCCATAGCAGCGATCAGGTGCTGTTTGTCACTGCCGGCAAGGGTATCATCGCCACCGAAACGCAGCACGAGGTTATCAGCGTGGGGGATGTCGTGCACATTCCACAGGAAGAGAAACATTGGCACGGGGCGACGCCTGATTCCGCATTCTCCCACATTGCATTAACAGCAAAAGGAAGCACGACGACGCAGGTGGAAAAGTAGGCTAGTTAGGCAAAGCGAAGGATACTCATTTCAACCCCTCCTTAAGGGTTTCCGCGCACTGCTTTGCATCTATAAACTTATCCTTCCGCAGCCATCATTTAGGAACAAGCACTTCCTTTAACCTGGCTACCATACCTGGCTCCAGCTTGAATAGCCCGGCAACAATCTTTTCGATCTCCTCGCCCGCCGCCGGATTGATGTCCAGATTGCTTTTCTTGGTTTCCGCCAAAAACTCCTTGTCCTTCAAAGTGTCTGAGAACGCCCTACGCAGGAGCTGCACTCGTTCCTTGGGCGTCCCGGGAGGAAGAAAATAGAGGCGTGTCAAAATCGCTGTGTCATGGATGCCGTGTTTCAGGAGCGTCCTTGCCTCCTCGCTCTTTGCATAGTCGATATCCATAGGGACATGGGGAAGCTCTGGATGCTTTTTTGGCATTGTCTGGAGGACAACCACAACTTCAGCGGATTCTATCCCTTTCCGCCATGTTGTCTTTACAGACTCCCAAGCCCAACAACCACCAGCGAGCTCTCCGCCTTCCGCGGCAAGCCGGATGTCGGCTGTGCCCTTGTAACCATCGACGACCTTTATTGGGAGGCCCAGGGCCGCCTGAATAGTCCTAGGAACGTCCGAAGCTTGACCTCCAGGTCCAACTCCGCCTATTTTGACTGGCTCCTTTGCTGCGAACCACTTATCCACGCTTGTAATACCGCTCGCCTTAGTCAGAGCGCACACTGCATGGTCGATGGTGGGCACACCGATATATTGAAATTTGCGAGCATCGAACTCAATTCCTTTCGCGCCCATAATTTGCTGTAAAATTAGTCCTCCGATGTTGTTGCCGATGATGAGTCCATCCGGCTTCGCCTTTTGGTACATGAAGTTTGCCTGGATGATGCCGCCGGCTCCGGTCATGTTCTCTACAATGACACTGGGATTCCCCGGTATGTGCTTGCTAAAGTGGCGGCCAATAGCGCGAGTGTAGGTATCGAACCCTCCTCCCGCACTAAAGGCCACAATCATGCGGACCGTCTTGCCTTTATAGAAATCGTGCGTCGATGCCTGCGCCGCAGCGGTCATAAAGAAAAACGCAGTGCCATTCGCTAACACCAGATGCCAGAATTTCTTAACCATGATCCCTCCTTTGCTTTGGTGAGCGCGCTGTTCGTAAATCCGTGGCGGCGATTCCTATTCTGCGCCCGGCGCATCCGCCTTGACGACGAGCGGCGGCGCGGAGATCGGGTTGAAACTGATCGTGATGCGCTCGCCCTCCACGTCGGTTAGCGCGGCATGATCCACGTCGGGGCGGGCTCCTCGGTCCCGATCTTCACCCGCAGCTCGCGCATGCTCTCGTCGACCACGCCGAAGAAAGTGATGCTCGATTCCATCAGGTAGGCGGCGCGGCCGCCTTGCTCGCGGCGGAAGGGACGGTCGTGACCCGGGTAGACTACGTCGGCCGCGTCGACGATCTTGTCGATGCTGGCGCGGGCGTGGGCCTCGGTGTCGAAGATGAGCGCCGGCAGGCGGGTGAAAACCGAGCGGGCATGTGGCAGCGCGTCACCGCAGACACAGATCCGCCCGTCGGGCGTGTCGACGAGCAGCGAGATCGAGCCCACAGTGTGGCCGGGCGTCTCGATCACCGTCAGCCCCGGCACGACCTGGTCACCCTCGCGCACCTCGCGCACTCGCAGCCGCTCGAGGATCGCGTTGGTGTACTTGGGGGTAGCCCAGTCATTCGGATGCGGCTCGCGGGCGTAGGCTCGCTCGTCTTTGTGGACGACGAACTCCGCGTGCTCGAATACGTCGGCGTTCAGCAGGTGGTCCCAGTGCGTATGCGTCATTACGACCATGTCGATGTCGCGCGGGGACAGCCCGCGCGCGGCCAGGCGTTCGAGAATCAGCGGGCGGCGACCGACTTGGGCGACGTCCACCAGGATCCGCCGCCCGCCGACCTCGATAAGCGTGACGCCGCAGAAGCCGAGCCGGCCTTCGTTGGTGTTGAGGGTCCAGCCCTGGACGAGCAGATCCACTCTCGGGCTTGCATTGTCCGCCATCTCGCTATCCTCTCGGTCGTTACTCCGTGCCCTGGCCATCGCGCGCAGGGCATGGTCATGAGTTAGCCTAACAGAATCGTAGACGCTGAGAAAGCGACTGATGGGCTCGCCATCTCCTTCATGCGGCAACTCGGTGCTTAATCGGTGGCCGATTTCAGCGGAATACGCATTCAGGATCTCACCAGGCTAAATACTTAATTAAGTCGAGATATGCACCCCAGTCGCACGGACCGAAGTGTTGGCAGAAGAGTTTGACCCGGGAAAAGGCGAGACCCGTTCTTCGTAATTGGTATTCGTTAAAGGCGACGCAAGTCTGCCGAAGCAATTTAAAAATTTCGCTTATGCTACGATACTAGACCCTCATGGACTCACGTTTCGGCCTTTAAGGCCGTGTGGCCCGGCGATCGTCGACGGAATTTTAAATTCTCGGTGGCGGACTTTCAAAAGCAAATTCCTATCAGTTCCTCTTTCTTTTTCTCCGTTTCTTGTCGAGACGTGAGATAGCCGGCATATCAATTTGGATACGTCTAAGTTCACGGGATCGAAACCAAGAAACACATGTTAGAAAATCGTCCGTCCAGTTGTCATTGGGCTCCTTTGGTACTGGTTGGAATTTCAACATCAGTTTCTCGTCACCTGGTCTTGGTAGAAGCCAAGAGTTGACAATATAGAGGAATCGAGACCAATCTCCTGTCGATGGATGAAGTGAAACTGCTAGAATGTCGAACTCATGGAACTTATAGGGCCGAGTGTCTTGTCCGGTTCTCGGGTCGTTGCCGCCGCGAGTTCGTTGCGTTTCTACTACGTACATGTCAGCCGGCAGAAATCTGTAAGCTTCCTTTGCCATCATTGGCTGGTGACTCTTCAGTCTCTGCATCTTCACTTGTACCCGCATGTCACCAACATTATCGGATAGGACAAAATCGTAGGGATGGTTGCCCTGTGGTGTAGTGTCTTTCCAGCCATGTAGCGTTCCGACAATTTTCGTAGCAAAAGCGGCCTCGGCGATTATTCCTCTGATGCCTCGGAGCGTAAGGTCTCCTGCTCGGCTTATGGCCTCGAGAATGATTTCCGCTTCCGCATTCAGTTTTTGCTCAATGGCATGAATCGGAAATTCTTTCCGTAGCTCTCGGAAGATGTCTTGCCGTTGCTCCTTACTGGATGAGGCAAGGAGCTGCTTGATCTGTTCCAAACGATTGCTCATTTGTGTTCAGTTGACTTTCGCCTGCCAGCACGTTGCGGCTTGAAAACCATGACATCAGTGCGGCTAACGAAGATATAACCTCCGACTGTAATGGTTCTAAGCCTTCCGTTCCTTACCAATTTGGCAATTGCCTGCCGGGTGGTACCGCGGAGGCGTGCTGCTTCGGCTTGCGATATCCAGTCCGAGAGAGAATCTTTTTCTTTGTTAGAATGGGTTGACAATGTAAACCAATTAAATTATGCTTTACGCCGGCGGTGAATATATACTAACGTAACAACAAAGCGCCACCGTCTGTACAAACGCAGATTCCTAGTTCAGATTCTGAATTGTGCTAGATACAAAAAAACAATGAGTAGTTCAAAAAAAACTGGCCCAATACAACCTGCCCTCAAATTCACAGATACAAAACACGTGCAGGAATTGCTGCCGAGATTTAACACCTTTTACACCACAGATTATGGTTCTGCGTATCATGCAGACTCGCTAAAAATATTAAAAAATCTACCAGAAAAGAGCATCAATCTTGTCTTTACGTCACCTCCCTATGCTCTTCATTTCAAGAAGGAATATGGCAACGTAAAAAAATCTGATTACGTGGAGTGGTTTCTCTCTTTCGCGGACGAAATCTTCCGTGTACTCACTGACGATGGCAGTTTCGTTCTTAATATTGGTGGAAGCTACAATCAAGGATTTCCAACACGATCCATCTATCACTTTAAACTAATGGTTGCGCTAGTTGAAAAGGTGGGTTTTCATCTTGCCCAAGAATGCTTTTGGTACAACCCGGCAAAAATGGCTGCACCTGCTGAGTGGGTCACGGTCCGCCGAATCCGAATCCGAGATTCAGTAGAGTACGTTTGGTGGCTCTCAAGGACTCCTTGGCCAAAGGCGGACAACCGACGTGTGCTTAAACCCTACAGTCGGGATATGATTCGTTTAAACCAAAGGGGTGTGCGCCCCACCACGCGGCCATCCGGGTATAACATCAAAATAACTTTCGATACGGTTGAGGCAGGAGGTTCAATCCCGCCAAACGTGATTGAAATCGAAGAGAACATTGCCACCGACATGCTCAAATTCGGAAATAACGCATCAAATGATACTTATACAAAGCTGTGCAAGGAAGAGGGCATCAAGATACATCCTGCTCGGTTTCCTGCTGCATTACCATCCTTTTTTATAAAGATGCTAACGAGCGAAGATGATATAGTCCTCGACCCATTTGCGGGTTCAAACACCACTGGCGCGGTTGCAGAAAGCCTTCAGCGGCGGTGGTTGGCCGTCGAGAGCGTGGAGTCCTATCTTAAAGGCAGTAGGTTCCGATTCACTGACATCTGATCAATAAAGAACGCAGCACACCTCAGGGCCCCGGGGTCAGACCAGCCAATCTTTCCTGAACCGGCCACGAAGCTAAAATTTGGTTTCCGACTCGGCGATTTTTCTCCTTGACAGTCATTCCAAACCTGCTATTTTACGCCCGGCCAACTTAGGCTGGGTTTCTTGATCCAGTCACATCTTTGCTCGCACACCATCGCGCGGACTGTCTCCCCAGCCGGGCTCTATTGCTAGGGAAGTGACCAAGTCATCGCGCTCGATAAGATTAAGAATCAATCGACTTGAACCTTGAATTATCCTAGCTGTTTTGGAAAATAGATAGTTCTAGCGTTGTTGTGGAAAGGTGATGAATCTAGTCGTATAATCACTTTCATTGACCGGGCCGACGTGATCAAAAAGATCCTGCAACATTTAAGGCTATGGGAGGAATCGCACGCGCCTCCCCAAAGCGAGCCTGGCGGAAAAGAAATAAAAGTGCTCACCTTTGATCCGTCCTACGGTTCGATAAACTCACCGTCCCGAGGAAGATCGAGGGACAGCCAACTCATTAAACCCGCTCTTACTCAATCGAGGGGCCGACTTGTAGTGAGCTTGTCGAACCTATGTCCAGCCCTGTCCGCAGTTCGGTGCCGAAGTTGACGTAAGACCCCCATATCCGATACTGTCCCGTCCGGAATAGAGCTGTGAGGCTGGTTCGCTTTTTCCGGCGGCGCGTTTCGGCTCTTAAGGCCGTGTGGCCCGGCGATCGTCGACGGAATTTTAAATTCTCGGTGGCGGACTTTCAAAAGCAAATTCCTATCAGTGTAATTCTTATGCTCTCCGTGGCGGGGCGTGAAAAGGAATTTCCTATCATATTTTCGACGGCTTCTTCCACGATTTCCTTGAGATCCTCGTCGGTCATGCGGGAAAGCGGTTTCATTCCAATCTCCTCCTGCAATAGCATCCAGTAGAGTCTACCAGACGACGGGCTTACTTCAAACGGAATGGATGGTTGCCGATTGGAGCGACATGACTCGTCGAGGAGTCGGGTCATTTCCAAGCGAAATCCCGTTTGACAACGTTCTTTCTCCCGTGGTAGTAGCGAAGCGTTTTGAACGTGAATGCTCCGCCGGGTTTCCGGTGGTCAGGCAACTTGGTTCATGCCGCAACAAAGCTCGGTTGGGGTTAACCCAGTCGGGCTTTGTTATTTTTCGATCGTAGAAAGGGGACCCATATGAAAACAAGCGTAATTGGCTGGATGTTGTGTGTGTGTGTGAATGTAACCCTCTTACTTGGTTATCCGACCAATAATTTATCCCAAGAACAGGTTGCCGCACCGATTTACAAAGACGGCGATTTTTGGGTTTTCAAAGTGACGCGAACAAGTGCTAATGTGGGGAGTACAAGTACGGCTTTCCTGGATGGGGATTACGAAGTCTCTTACGCGTCCGGCGGCCTCAAAGCTTTCGAATTGACTGGAAGCGAAAAGGTCGAGATAACCCATAACATTAGCTACCTTCAGGGCATGATCGGGCGTGATGTTCAGGATCTAGAATATCAGTTCCTGCGTTTTCCGTTGATCGTGGGGCAAAAATGGTCCAGGGAATGGCGCCAAAGATCACCGCGTACAAATCGAGTTGAGAGTCGACAGGCTGAACATCGAGTGGTGGGTGTTGAGCAGATCGCTACTCGCGCTGGATCCTATCGCGCGTTTAAGGTCGAGAGCGAGCTTGTCACTCCAGTCGGAGGCCGAGGAAGCTATATTTATTATTACAGCCCTGAGACGAAGAGCGTTGTCAAATTTGCCGTGACCGACACTGGCCCGCAGGGCAACTTTTCTGGAAAAAGAGAAGTTGAGTTGATCAGATTCGGGACGGTGCCTTGAGACCAGCGGAAAGTTCGCGCCAAATAATCCAGACGCGGGTGAATCTCTAGCCGGAATGCGCGACACGCTGAATTTCTACGCCGAGCAAAACGCCGATTTTAAAAACCGCAGAGCCGGAGAGTTCGTTGATCACTCGTTGATGGATGAACTTGAGAAGGAAGGGTTCTTCAAGAAGTTTGGGGGCTGAGGGGTAAAGACCGTGCTCGTGCTTCGTGCCGATCGGACCGATACGACGTATAGTAATACCGAGCAAATCTCAGCGGCGTCTGTTGTTGGCTACTGTAGCCGCGGCATGATCTCTTTGTTGAAAAGATTGAGCGAGTTGACGACTTTGTCGTGGTGCAGGTTGCCGATGTGGAATATGCCCATGAAGTGGTCGGCGCCGACTTGTTTCATCTGGTTTTGAATCTGTTCAGCGACGCTGTCGGGATTGCCCGCGATCAAGTAGCCGGAGTCGATGAGGCCGTAAAGTGCTCACCTTTGATCCGTCCTATAGCCAACTCATTTAACCCGCTCTTACTCAATCGAGGGGCCGATGTCCAGCCCTGTCCGCAGTTCGGTGCGCCTTACGCACGTCCTTGGATATTTCCGCGACATGCCGTTTCATCTCATCACCGGCCACGAGCCGGATGGGCGCTACAAGCTGAAATGCCGGCTTGTAATCAACGGCCCGCGCGTTGATCTTGTGCCTGTTAGAGCGAAACCGGAAGTTAGAAGCCGGAGGCGGAAATCGGTAGTGGCAAGCCTGAAAATTCAGAATTCCGGTTTCTGATTTCTCAATTCTGATTCTGGGCGAACCCGAGCGACTCGCCGCGCTAGCGCTGTCGCAGCGGGGGCTCGAGCCGGGTTCTACTCGGCCTGCCTATGGCGGGCCTCACCGAACCCCTGCTACGTCTGCCGGCGGCAGACTACGCAGGGTTTCGGCCCATTGGGGTTACGATCCCTTTCGCGTCTGTCGGGTTACGACTTGCCTCGTCTGAAACCCACGCAAATCGCTCCATTCCACTAAAACAGCCGGAAAACACAACGATGAGCAGCGTCATTGACCAGGTGTTCTCACTTATCCATACTCAATGCCAAGGAAGCGGCAGGTTAGAGCTGATGAAAGGCCGGAAGTCTCCCAAGATTACACGCAATATCCGCGCACCGCGCAGCCTTTCAGAGCCGGAGCGGTCATTCCTTGACGAGCTGGAGCTCTATGACAGGGTCATCGAGACAACCAAGCTTATCTCCGTCAATCAGCACGGCATACAGACCGATGGCAGAGGGTTGCGCGCGGTAAGAATCTTCACCCGGCAAACTGTCGTCGGACTCAGCCTGCAGCAAATACTGCCGCGCCCTTCCAGCCTCACGCATCGGCAACAGGAACTCTGGGATGTTTGCTCGGTCGCGTCATTGTCCCGAACGCTCATAGAGGGTTATTTGGCTCTGTATTACTTTGGTCTTGAGAAAGTTTCAGACGAGGAATCCGAGCTGCGCTTTTTCATCGCGCAGCTTCACAGGAACGTCGAATGGTATGAGATCCGAAAACTAACGAACCCTGACGATCCGGGTCTGAAAGAGTTCGAAGAGGGCATCGCTTCACAAAAGGCCCGGATCAGAAATCACCCCTATCTGCCTTTTCTGACGGACGTGCATAGAAAACGAGCGCTCCGCGGTCTTGAGATGTACACGACGAAAGCGGAGTTCGAGAATACGCTCGGTGTATGTAAGGACTTGAGGCGTAACTATCGTCATCTCTCCAACCTTGCTCACCCTCAGCCGATAGCGTTCGAAAGAATAGATAATGAGCGCGGCAGGGGGATCGGAAGCGAGGCGGACGTTCTCTCCTGCACAGTCTCGCTGATGCTCGCGCGGCGGTTTCTCGCTGCCTCGACCGTCGATATCGCCGACCACTTTCCGGATGCCCTGGCCGCGAGATTTGAGGCGAGCCTGAGTTCCATTCGCCCGCTCATAAACGCAGGCTATTAAGGCAACGGCGGGTTAGAAAAGCCCTCGCAATAATCGACTCAAATGCTCTCCGTTTTAGGTCAGAAGGAAGCAACGAATGGCCTTGCCTTAAGCGCTGCCCAATTCGCTTGATCGTTAGCCTCTGCATTTGATATCTGTCTTCCGTGTCATGAGCCGTCTGCACAAGCTATCTACGTTTTTCAAGCAGAACCTTCTCGGCCTTTTTATATTCGCGCTCCTATCGTCGATAGCTGCATCGCTCCTTTACGAAAGATTCATCTCATCCCCAAAAGAGCCGGACGCCAAGGCTAAGTCCAGGCCGGAGGCAAGGTCCGAAATCGCTATCATTCTGGACGGCTGCTACCATGTTCCCCCTGGCATTGCCCGCTTTGTCGTAATACCAACAACGCCAACAAAGCTTGCAAAAGATTTTGAGCTGCGCTTTACCGGCTTGTTGAGTAAGAGCGTTGCAGTGACGAGGCACGCGGTGATCAGTGAGGGACTTGAAAAAGCGGCCCTCAAAGTCTATCGCGGGAAATACACCCTTGTCCTTGCAGACCCGGCAACAAGACAGGTGATTTCATCGCTATCCACCATGGGGATCAATGCCTTTGATGTGGAAAAGCGATCTGTTGACGAAGCGTTAGTGGCATTCTTTTTGGAAAACGAGTCACCGAATAATATTGACTGGAGCTCAAAGGGCCTGACGCCCGCGCTCAGCGGCAAGTGCAATCTTCTCAACCTGGTTATTCTTCCCGACCAGAACAGCTAACGCCTGACAAAAGTACAACCGCTCTATTCAGAATCGATTTACCATGCTTCTCAAAAAGATTGAGCCCTATCCGCTCCTTCCGCTCGCGCGGAGCAATAGCAAGATGATCGAAAATGTGCGCTGAAAAAGATAATCCACCTGCGCAGAATCCACGATTGGCACCTTGTCGGTTTCCGTGTGCCGGATCATGAACTTGTTCCCGATCTCCGTCAGTTCCACGGCTTCTTTTTCGAGCCTGTCGCGAAAATTGGGTTCTGTTGCTGCTTTATCGAGCAACGCCTTCACTTGCTCTTTCTTGTCCTTGCCGGCTTCGATCGTTTTCAATCGCTCCCACGCGTCCCAGAGCTTTTCTAACGATTCCCGCCGCACTGTCACAGAACGATTCAGGAATTTACGTCTGGACGCCTCCAGCAGCTCATCCAAAATCGAATCGCCTGTTTTGAAAACTGTTTGCGCAAGGCTTTCATGAAGCACTGTCGGCCCCAGTCGGATTACTTCACCGGACTGTAGTTCGAAGGCGATTCCATTCCGTTCGAAGATCCGGTTCACATCCTCCGTAAATCTAGCGCGCCCCGCCTCTCTGTCATAACTGTAATGCGAATGGCCCATGAAACTATGGAAGGAGGGATCCTGCGCCTCCGCTATGAACTCGTAGGCGAATTCAATCAGATCGAAAACATCGCCATCGGCGGGCGGGCTTTCGGCTCTAAGCGCGATGTGCGGCCAAACTAAACTGTAACCCTCCATTGCTCCCTTAAGCCTCGTAAAATCCGTGCCGGCATACGCGTAGCCATCAGGGCACCCCGATGGAAACGACAACCCGAACCATTCGTCGTCGATCCGGCCAGCAAGAAGACTCAATAGTCCTTTCCGGGCAGGCTCATTCAGCTCCGTAGCGATGCGGGGCTTTGTCGCCCCTTGTCTTTCGGTAAACAGTTTTTTCATTATTAATATTTCACCTTGAATGTCGGGCTTTACTCCCGCCGCGTCTTGCGCCCGGTCATAAAGCCGCGTCGTCGATATATTAGCATGTTTAAAATGGCGAGGGGATTCGGCGGTCTAATTCTTCAAAAATTTCCCAGTCCGCATTCCTCCATTGTTTTTTCCGGTTCGAACATCATCTCCGACGGTTGATCCATTTCTTCCTGAAAAGCCTGTATTCTCGTTGTCAGCACAAGCATTAAAATTCCCAAAACGCGATGCTAGTCAGAAACTCCTGCTGGGTACTTTACCGGCGATCAGGAACCGGTAGGCAAGCCAAAGCCAATGATACAAGTCAAAGAAGTCATCCGCAGCTAATGGTGGTTCCGGATACGTTCCGTAGCGGCTCATCGGATGTACGCTTTTGATCCGGTCCGCATAGAAGCCGGCGAAATAATGCTCGGTCGATTCCGGCTCGCCAAACGCCCTCGCCAGGTAATTCGCGGCGTCCACGTCGGAAGGATTTGACACCGATGCGCGCAATTTACGCAAGATAATATCGCGGCTCGCCTCAATCGTAATGTGTAACGAAATGCAGGCTTCAGTGTGAAACAGGTGATGGCGATTGAGGATCCAGCCCTTTAGAAGCGCACCGAGGCCCCGGATCAACAAATGGTCCTCAACATCAATTGTATTAAAGAACTCATGCTGCTCGGCAGGCGGCCATGCTGCGGTGTTGAACTCACAGGGCGGCCCGCCAAACATGGGAGGAACAGGCACCGTTGTCCAAAATCCCGAATTTCTCATACCCAATTCGCGACAAAGAGCCTCCTTTGCCTGGATCATGAAGTCCTCGCCCGTGATATCGTCTAGCGCTCCGTTTTCGATCCGGTAGCCAACCGGATCGGGATAGCCGTAAACAACACCACTTCCCTCGGGAATGGTGAGGCTCATCGAACCTAAGAGACGGATCTCCGCAGGGCTAATCCACTCACGTTCGGGATCGTAGTCCGCAAGCTTTACGGGATTGAACTGCACGGCGGAGAAAATCAACGATTCGTCAATGAAGAAACAACCTTCGGGATGACAAAATCCCGCGGAGGGATAAAATCCGAGTGGACTGTAAGCTCTCAGCACTATACCCGATCTCAACCGGTAATGGTATTCTGCGTATCAACTCATCTAAAATGTAACCCAAGGGGGTATCGTTGACTCATTTGGAATGTAACCCACAAGTGATTGCGCAGCTAAGCACCAAAGGAGGGTTACATCGTCATGGGTCAGAAGTCCA
>Ga0187893_10006549_pt1 | contig 19824 bp, 15 predicted proteins | sample MA1701074metaG_FD_139574 | JGI IMG/M metagenome (GOLD analysis project Ga0187893, IMG submission 139574) | White microbial mat communities from a basaltic lava cave in the Kipuka Kanohina Cave System on the Island of Hawaii, USA - MA170107-4 metaG ...
ATTCGACGCATAGCGACCGAGGCGAAGTAGAAGAAGTGCGCGCAATCCTGGAATTTGCAGCGGGCTTGGTCCACCAGGTTGAGGTAGGCTTCGTGGATCAGGCTGGTAGCGCCGGACTGGGCCGAGCCGCGCCAGCGCAGGCGGTTGCGGCGGGCAAGCTGTTGGAGCTCGTCGTAAACGCGTGGGAGGAGCTCATCCATGGCTTCCCGGCGGCCGCTGGCATAGTCGGCCAGGAGCGCAGTGATATCGTCGCGCTGCTGCACGGAAATATCCTAACATCGGTGAAGTGTGTGAGAATGGCACGCATGCAACGAAGAGATTTTCTTGGATCCAGTGTATCGGCGGGGATGATGCAGACGGGACAGGAGCCCCCGGCGAGCCGGGAATACGAATCTGGCGGCACAAGCGGCGTGTCGTACCAGGCACAGATCACGATCGAGCGCAGACTGACTGGGAAGCCGCACACAGGCAAGGTGCTCGCTGCGATCCAACCGCATTGCGACGACATACCGATCTTCGCCGGGGGCTCCGTACTGAAGCTGATCGAGGAAGGCTATACGGGGTATCTGATTACGATGACGGACGACTCGATGGCGGGAACAGGCATATCCATCGCCGATATCGAGCTCAAGAACGAGCGGGACACCGTCGAGGTGGGCAAGCGGCTGGGATTAAAGGAGTCGTTCTTTCTGAACTATCCCAACCACAATATGGATGCCTGGCCATTGGTGGAGATCCGGGCACGCCTGGTGTTTCTATTCCGCCTGCTCAAAGTGGACACTGTGTTCGTTTACGATCCTTCGGCATTGTACGAGAGGAATCCGGATCATTCCATCACGGCAAAGGCTGTGGAGTCGGCATGTTGGATGGCGGGGTCCGAGTGGGATTATCCAGAGCATTTTCGAGCCGGGCTGAAGACGCACGCGCCCGGCGAGAAGTATTACTTCGCGCGCGGTCCGCAACTGGTGAATCGGGTAGTGGACATTTCCGATTTCATCGATGGAAAGGTGTGGGCGAATCTGGCGAATGTGACGCAAGGACCCGCGGGGAACACTGGCGCACAACTGCGCCAGCGGCTGGCTGCGCAAGGTAAGCGATTACCACTCCTTGGCAACGACGATGAGACTGCGAACAAGCAGTACACCAAGTATTTCGCGCTGCAGCGGGATCGGGTTCGCGGCCAGACGCACGGATTGCAGTATGCCGAATATTTTCACTACATCGGTCGGGATGAGAGTGGTGTGCAGGACTACGTGAGCCGGAACGCAGTGCCGCTATAGCGCCAGCTATCGCGGCCGGTCGAGCACCTTGCTTTGGCTCGATCGAAGGACGGCGTTACAACCAGATAAGGAACACTCTCAACCGGGACCGGTATTACGTTCGCATCGGTCTGGTGTTCAGTCCCGGCGAGATGCCCTTACTCTTGTGGTAGGTAAGCGGAGCACGCTGGAGCGTACGCCCCTAAAAGCTGTAGCGGATCGCAAACAGCCCGTGCGAATTGCGATGGAATTGCCCGAGGAAGTCTGTATCCCGGCCGCGGATCATCGTAAGGGATGCGCTCAGCCGAAGCGACGATGTCAGCTCCTGCGAGTATTCTGACTTTACCCAAACTCCGTGGCCGTATTGGCGGATCGCAGCTTCGAACGCAAGACCGCGGCGCGGGTCGATTGTGTATCCAGCGCGGCCCAAGAAAGCGCGGGCTAAACCCCGGTCGGGCGTGAAGCCGATTGGACTGCGGCGGGCAGTGACGGTTTCGCCGGCGTAGCCTCCCACGAACACCCATTCGCCATGCGTGCGCTCGAGCTGTACCACCCACAGCAGGAATTCATCCGCCGTGGTGGTTTTCGAGGTGAACCAGGCTGTTTCCGATTTCACGGTGAACCACTTCAGAGGCACTGCGAGGTCGCCACCGTAGAGCCGCAGATGCGGATGGTAGCGATGGAACCGGAGCGCGAAAGGGCGAGGTTGCAGCTCGCCATTGAACAACGGAAGGTGGTGAAAGCCGTCGTAGAAAACCAGCGCATGCTCCCAGCCCCGGCCGACGTGATTCCAGCGCAAGCCAAATTGTGTACGGCCGGGGAGTCGTGATCCTTCGTCGATGAGTGGGATGTTTTCGAGTTGCGCAGGCAGAACGGCCCAGCGTTGGCTTAGCAGTGGCGTTCGGCTCGGCGTGAATCGGGGGGCTGAGACCGCGTCCAACGTATTGCCGCCTTTCTCAACGGTGACGCGCGCAGCGGTGACACCCAGGAAATCGTTGTCGGTGACACTCAAATAATCACGCGGTGCGAAGCGGTCCGTTGGATTGAGAATGTCGGCTTTGCCCCACCGGATGAACTGCTTGCCGGCTTCGACTGTTATGGGTCCGCGATTCCAGACCACGCTGGCGCGGCGGAGTGAAAGGGCAGGACGCCGAAGCGAGCGATCCTGCCAGTCGAGGCGGACATTCCGTTCCGCCTGATGATGAGTATCGGTGCGGGCGTCGAATGAGCCGTGGAACTTCACAGAGCTGTTCGCCTGCCACGAACCTTCCCAACGCAGAATCGCCTCACCCACGGCACGGCCGGTGTCGTTGGCCGCGGATTGGGGATACAACGTTCCGCGCGTCTCGAGGAAGCCGCGGTATTGGAAGGTCTGAGCTGCGGCAACGGAGGCCAAGAAGGGAAGCAACGCCCTCATGATCCCCTACGGAGCGCCTGTAAGGTGAAGTCGTCGTCTCTCATGGGGATGTTGTAGTCGAGCTTTTCGAGCTTCAGGATTGTGCGCGAATTACGTGACAGATCGTGCACCTCGAAGGTTCGGGCAGTCCAGATGTTTTTGATGTTTTGATAGTTGCGATAGTGGATGCGGCGCGCGAGCCTTTCGGTCTTGAAGCCCTCGACTTGGACGAATGCGTAGATATCTTTCCGGACCCAAAAGTATGAATGAGTGTATTGGCTCGACTTTGTCTTTACGGGCTTGGATTCGAGCTTCCAGCACGCATGCCCATCGATCGCATCCTCACCCAGAAGCTTGTATTCGAACTGGTCGACGTCCCGCTCTTCGAGATCCTCGAAGCTGAAGTCGGTCCCGAAGAAGCGGGTCGAACGGTCCTGCAGCGCGATGCGCCGGTCGCGTTGGAGGGCTGGAGTCCACATCCACTGATCGGAGGACCGGTCCTTGTGATTGTATACGAGTAAGGCGACGCCCTTCACTTCGGCAGGCGCGGTGAAACGCAACACTGCTTTGGAGTCGCCGAAGGATCCGATCCGGTCGTAGCGCCAGCGCTTTTCGGCGATGCGATTCTTCCCGTCGATGACCTGAAGCGTGCCCTCATAAGTTTGCGAGATCGAACGTTGGCGGCGTTGCGCTTCTTCGATGATCTGGCGCGGATTTTGGGCCAGGGCGGCCGCGGTCCACAAGATGGGAAGCAGCCTATTCATACTCGAGAGACTCCACCAAAGATGCCCGGACGGCCGCCTCGCCCGGCCAGATAGCAGCCAGCAACGCCGCGCCCACAATCACGGGAAACAACGCCAGCGCAAACCCAATGGGATACTCGTAGGAGATGCGGAGCCCGGCCATATCCCGGCCGATCATGTCGAGGTTGTAGAACAGCATCACGGCGCCGAGCGCGCAGCCTAGGATTACTCCGATCAGCCCGATGGCAACCGCCTCCATCCACACGGTGCCGCGCACCTGACGCCGCAGTGCGCCCACCGCCTGCAGGACGCCTAGCTCGCGGCGGCGATCGGTGATGGAAACAGTAAGAGTGTTCACGATGCCGAGAACCGCAACGAGCAGCGCAACAGCCAGTTGAATGTAGGTGAGGCCGAACCATTGCGCCGTCGTATCGAGCACGTACTTCCGGAGGGAATCATTAGTGAACACGAACAGACGCCGCTGATCGGAGAAGCGCTCGTAGATCGCCTGACGGACTTTTTCAGGGTTAGTGCCCTTGCGAAGGTAGACGCGAAAGATGTTGGCCGTGTCATCTTTCCAATAATGCAGATAAACCGATCGGTCCATCAGGAATGATCCCTGCTGATCCGAGTAGTCAATTGTCGTTCCCAAGATCGGCAGCCTTAACGGACCAGTGGGCGTGTTGATCTCGATGGTGTCGCCTTTGTGAAAGCCGCGGATTCGAGCGAGCGAATCGGAAAGGATCACGCCCTGGCCGGCCTTGGCGAGCCGAAGCATTTCCTCGGCGTTGCCTTCGACCACCATCGGTTTGACGCGGCGCTGGACGTGATCGATGTCGACGGCGACAGCCATGGCTGGCACTCCATTGATGAGCACACGCGCGTCTCGAACCGGATGCGCTTCCTCGATGCCGGGAATAGCGGCGAGTTCGGCGCTCATCGATCCTGGGAAACGGAACCCCTTCTGCGTGACGCTTTCTCCGGGCGCCACGAACAAGTCCGGGTTGAGCGTGTTGTCCATCCATTCGAGTACGGAAGTGTAGATCCCCGCCGCAACGCCGGAGAATCCCACCGCCATGGCGAGCGAGAGCATAAGCGCGGAGATAGTGGCCGAGGTCCGCCGCGGCGCTTGAATGAGGCTGTCGGCGGCAAGCGCGCCTTCCACTGGCCTGATCTTCCGCCAGAGTGGACGAATTGCCCGAGCCAGCCGCAGAGACAACGCCGGAGATAGCAGAACAATCGCCAGCACGCAGACCACGTAGCCGGCGTAAAAAATCAGATTGTTTGCCGCACCAGTCATCAATGCGAGCGCCGCCGCTAGCAAGAGGACAAGAGCGCCGCGGCGGCGCAATCGATTCTCGCCTTCTCCGAGCACCTGGTAGCGGCCCTTTTGCAGAGCCCGGACCGGGTCGACGGCGGATGCGCTGCGTGCGGGTAACAGTCCTCCCAAGATACTCGCGACCACACCGATGATCAACGCAGTCACCAGAAGGGTGGAGTCGGTTTCAATAACATCGGTCACCTGAGCGGCGCCATATACTTCGCTCACCAGGTAGCTCAACTGCGGCGCGATGGCGCGGGCCATGCCAAGTCCGAGCCAGATGCCGAGAAAGGAACCGATGATCCCGGCAACGGCGCTTTCTCCGAGAAACATGGTGAGCACCTGGCGTTCGGAAGCGCCCATAGCTCGCAGGATGCCGATTTCCGAGCGCCGCTGCGTGATCGCGATGGAGAACGAATTGTAAATGATGAACACGCCGATCAGCAGAGCGAAGAGAGACGTGATGTTGATGCTGATGCTGAGGCCGCGCGAGATGGATTCGAAATGCTCGCCACGAGAGGATGGCGGCGCTACTTCATATCCGGGACCAAGCAGCGAAGCGATCTTGCGGCGGCATTCCTCCACCGTCACGCCTTCGGTCACGCCGATATCGATGCGGTCGAACAGGCGGCCGCGACCGAAGATCATCTGCGCGGCATAGATATCCATGATGGCCAGATTGCCGCCGAATGCGCCCGCCAACCCGGTCGGTTTCATGATGCCGCGCACAGTGAACTGCCTGGGACCGATCATGGTCTCCAGAGTGATCTTCTGATTACGCTGGATGCCGTTCTTGTCCGCGAACGGCTTGGACAGGATGAGCGAGTCGGGTTGAGCCAGGAAAACAAGCGGGTCATCGATGACATCATCATCCTGGCCTTCGAGGTCGTAGTCGCGAAGGTTCCGGTCGCCGGTCATGTCGACCCCGAGGACCAGCAAATTTCCTTGACCCTTGAGGCCCGTGTTGAGCACAGCCTCGATCACCGGCGCCGCGGCCTGAACTTCGATGAGCGACTGTACCTTCTCGAGAGCCTCTTCCGGAAAACCAGTTTCGCCCGCGGAGACCTGAAGCTGAGCGGCGCCCGCGATGCGGTCCACCGTCTTGTTGAAGGCTCGGCTCACGGTGCGGTTGGCGGTGTGCATCCCGACGAAGACGGCGACACCCAGCACGATCCCGAAAAGCGTCAGCAAGGACCGCAGCTTGTGCTTGCGCACATAAGGCCATGTGAGGAGCTTGAGGAAGATCATGAGTCAGGCGCCGTTCGAGGAGTCACTTGCGATATGGCCGTCGCGCAGGGTGAGAGTTCGCTGGCAGGAGCGAGCCACTTCCATGTCGTGCGTGACGATCAGGATTGTCATTTGCAGGCGCTGGTGCAGATCGCGAATGAGGGAAAGGATATCGGCTCCGGTTGCTGAATCAAGGTTGCCGGTGGGCTCGTCCGCGAGCAGAATCGGCGGATAGACAGAGAGTGCACGGGCGATGGCGACGCGTTGGCGCTCGCCGCCGGACAGCTCTTCCGGCAGGTGCTCCATGCGGTGGGCGAGACCAACAAGTTTCAGCAGCTCGCGCACGCGCTCCTCGATCTTCGCGGCTGGCCAACCCCGCAGATGCAGCGGTAGCGAGACGTTTTCCGCGGACGTGAGGCTCGGCAGCAGGTTGAAGAACTGGAAAATGAAACCGATCTTGTCGCGGCGCACACGAGTCAGCGCGTCATTTGGCAGACGGCTCAGGACCTCGCCGTCAATCGCGACTTCGCCCGTAGACGCCCGGTCAAGGCCGCCGATCAGGTTGAGCAACGTCGATTTGCCCGCTCCGGACGGACCCATGATCGCCACGATCTCGCCACGCTGGATTTCAAGATAGGTGGGGTGGAGGGCTGTGACCTGCCTTTTCCCCTCGAAAGACTTAGAGGCCGCGTTGAGCACGATCATGCAGGGGAAAGAAAGGAGACTAAAGCTTTATGATGGCATATTCATGCGAATCGGCATCGATGCAGGCGGGACATTCACGGACTTCATCGTGCTCCATGACGACGGTCGTTTGGAGAGCTTCAAACTGAAGTCGAACCCGAAGTCCCCGGCGGCGGTAATCCTGAGTGGAATCGATCGCGCTTCGAGCCGGAAACGAGTTGATATCGTGCATGGATCGACGGTTGCCACCAACGCGCTGCTTGAACGCAACGGCGCCCGAACCGCTTTCGTCACCACCGCGGGATTCGAGGATCTGGTTCACATCGGCCGGCAGAATCGGCGTGAGCTGTACAACCTCACGCCAGCGCCACGGGTGCCATTGGTTCCTCGTGAGCTGTGTTTCGGCGTTAAGGAACGGGTCTACTTTGACGGCGTAGTGGAAGCAAAACCCACCGCCGCCGAGATCAGCCGGCTGGCCCGCAAACTCAAGCGCGCGGGCGCCCGGTCCGTAGCGATCTGCTTTCTGCACGCGTATCAGTTTCAGGAGCATGAGCAGATGGTGCGCGACGCCTTGCGCGAGCTTGGCTACGTTTGTGCATCGCACGAAGTGTCACCCGAGTTCCGGGAGTACGAACGTGCTTCCACTACCGTGATCAACGCCTATGTGGGCCCTCTGATGGACACCTATCTCGGCGAGCTGGAGAGGAGTTCACGGCATCGGATTTCAATCCTCCAATCGAACGGCGGCCTCCTGAGTGCCGCGGAAGCCCGAAAGCACGCCGTTCGGACGATCCTCTCCGGACCGGCAGGAGGAGCGATCGGAGCCGTGGAAATGGCTCGGCGATCCGGCTTCCGGAAGATCCTTGGATTCGACATGGGTGGCACATCCACCGATGTTTGTTTGTGCGAGGGAGCGCCGAAGGAAACGACAGAATCGTCCATCGACGGTTTCCCGATTCGCGTCCCGATGCTCGATATCCACACGGTAGGGGCAGGCGGCGGATCGATTGCTCGGGTCGATGGGGGCGGGTTGCTGCGTGTGGGTCCGGAAAGCGCGGGGGCCGATCCAGGGCCTGCCTGTTATGGGATCGGCGATCTTCCGACCGTGACCGACGCGCAGGTGGTATTGGGACGAATCGCCTCCTCGCAATTCCTGGGCGGCGAGATGAAGATCGACGACACGCGTTCAGCAAAAGCGGTCACTGAGATTGGGAAGGCGCTCCGGATTAATGCGGTTGCCGCCGCCGAGGGAATCATTCGGGTTGCGAACGCGAACATGGAGCGTGCGATTCGCACTGTGTCCATCGAGCGGGGCCACGATCCTCGCGAGTTCGCCCTGGTTGCGTTCGGCGGAGGTGGGGGACTGCATGCCTGTGAGCTCGCTGATTCGCTCGGCATGAAGACGGTGATCGTACCGCGGTATGCCGAAGGCCTGTCTGCATTGGGAATGCTACTCGCGGACCAGGTGCGCGATTACGCGACCGGTGTGATCGGACGCACGGATTTCGACCGACGGTACCGGGATCTCGAGCGCCGGGCTCGTAAGGATGTGAGGGGCGCCGAACTGGCTCGCACGGCCGACCTGCGCTACTCAGGCCAAAGCTACGAGCTCACGGTTACATGGAAATCCCACGCGGAAGCAGAACGGCAATTTCATCGCGCGCATCAGCGAATCTATGGCTACTCGGTTCCGGACCGCGCCGTGGACGTAGTGACGTTACGGGTACGCGCGCGCGTGGCCGTGGCCAAGCCGCGATTCCCGCGACTCGGGAGACAACCGGCTCCGCGCGAATCTCGCTATATCTACCTGAACGGCAGGCGCTACTCAATTGCCGTCTGGAAACGCGAACAGTTGAGCGGTACTTGGCGGAAGGGACCAGCGTTGATCCTCGACTATGGTTCCACCACGCTCGTGCCGCCGCGATGGAAATATCGAGTGGATGGAATCGGAAACTTGATTGTGGGGCACTAACGACCGTCGCCAGAGCGGGCTGGAGCCGGAACCGGCTTGTCGTCGCCATAGTTGGCAACCAGGTACTCGAGTAATGCGTCGCGCTCTTTGATGACGGCGCCCCATCCCACCATCTTGGTAAGCTCACGATCCCAAGTAGCGCGGTTGAGACGCTGCGTGTGAATGATCCGGATGCCGTGACAGCCGACGCATCGTTTCTCCTCTGCTCTTCCCTTCTCGAGGACGGCGGGATCGGCAGCCAAAGCAGCCATAGAAGTTACACACAAGAATAAAGCGCGCATGATCATGCCTCCACCAGCACGGCAATCCGTTCGATCGCGTTGTACAAGTAGCCGGAAGGGTTCCACTGCGCCTCAATTGGCTGTGTGCGCCCGGCGGAATCGGTGGCGCGGCAGCACAGCGTATAGTAGCCGGGACGCGTTGGTTTGAAGTCGAAGTTCCAGAGGCGCCAGGCGAACGGGAAGTCTTGTTTGGAGACCGCAGCGTTCTGCCACGTCGCGCCCGCGTCTACGGAAACCTCAACGCGGGTGATACGATTTTCCCCGCCCCATGCCACTCCAGCCAACGATACTGGCGTGCCAAGCTTGTGCTTCGTCTCCCCGGAAGGCTTGGCGAAGAACGATTTCACTGCCATGCCCTCGATCACTTCCATGTCTTCCGGCTTTGCCGCTCCACCAGGACCTACGGCATATTTAGGGTACTTGTAGGCGGTCTTCATATAGAAGCCCTCATGCGGCTGCGCGGAGACTTGAATCGTCGAAACCCACTTGACCCAGCTCGCGCCGTCCCAGCCAGGAACAATTAGCCGCACGGGACCGCCATGAAGCTCCGGCAGCGGCTGGCCGTTCATATCCAACGCCAGCAGAGTGGCCTCGTGCATCGCTTTGCGCAGCGGGATGGAACGAATGAAATCCGGCGTCTTGCCCACACCAATGTCAGCGCCGTCGAAGTCGACATAGGTGGCGCCGTAGGTCACTGCCGCTTTGGCAAGCACGTCTTTTACGCGGGGACCACGCCATTCGGCGTTGCCGATGGCGCCTTTCGTCCACTGCAGCCCGGGAATGCGCGGCCGGAAATTGCCGCGTCCGTTGCCGGCGCATTCGAGCGTCGCCGGAACAGTGTATTGCGGAAGCTTTTTCAAGTCAGCGATCGACAGCGCAAGCTTGTTCGTGACCATTCCGCCGATCGAGATGGAATGAGTGGTTGGCTGCACTTTGGGTCGTGGCAGGTGCTGGCGGACGAAGAAGGAATCGACAGGAGTGAGCCAAGTGGTGAAGTATTCGGGAGGCGACTCGAGGTCTTCCGGAAAATCGCTGTGAATGAACATGGGGCGCTTTCCGGCAACGGTAAACGCATCCTGAGCGGATGCTGCGAACGGAACAACACCCAAGGCAGCTAGCAAGCGGCGGCGCGTGGGTTCGAGGACAGAAGCCATTCCTACTCAGCTTATCAATCGAAACCGTTCGGGGAAGCAGTTCGGTTTGTTAGGCTAGGCACTCTCATGCCTAGCACCAGCCGCAGGTTGCCAGTCATCCCCCAATCGCATACATGGGCCGGGGCGGCGGGATGAACTTTGCTGTATTGATCTCGTGTCCGATCCACTTGTCCGCCACGGTCCCTCGAATCAACTCGACAATCCGCTCGTCGGAGGAGCCGTCGCGGAGAGCGTGCTTAACGTCCGTCTCTTCGATGGCAAACAGGCAGTAGCGGAGCTTGCCGTCCGCCGTCAGCCGGATGCGGTTGCAATTCAGGCAGAAGGGCTTGCTCACCGAGGCGATGAAACCGACCTTTCCGATCCCGTCGCGGAAACGGTACTCGGTGGCTGGCGCGCGTGGGTCGCGGTCCGGGATTTCGTCGAGAGGTCCGATTTCCCCGGCCAGCCGGGCAAGAATGTCGTCCATGAACAGGACTTTGTCGCGCAACCAGAGTCCTTGCGCGTCGAGCGGCATGAATTCTATATAACGGATCTCAATGTTGCGCTCGCGGCCGAAGCGGGCGAGCGGAACGATGTCGGGCTCGACCAGGTTCTTCACGGCCACCGCATTGATCTTGATGGGATCGAATCCCAACCGTAAGCACGCCTCGATCCCTGCCATGACCCGGTGGAAATCGTCCCGGCGCGTGATGAACCGGAAGCGCTCCGGATCGAGCGTGTCCAGGTGGATGTTGATGCGGCGGAGTCCGGCGTCGTAGAGTTCTTGCGCCTGATCCGCCAGGAGCACGCCGTTGGTGGTGAGCGCGAGATCCTCGACGCCTTCGATGGCGGCTAACTTACGAATCAGAACCGCCAGATCCTTCTTTACCAGTGGTTCGCCACCCGTGACTCGCAGCTTTCGAACACCGAGACTAACAGCGATCCGCACGAACCGCTCGATTTCCTCGTAGCTCAGAATCTCCGTCTTGGGGACGAAGCGCGTTTCGGTTTCCGGCATGCAGTAGAAGCACCGGATGTTGCAGCGATCCGTGACGGAGATCCGGAGGTTGTCGTGCGGACGTCCGAAATGATCGACCAGGGGCGCCGGCATGTTACCTGACCGCGAGCATCCGCTCGATAGGAAGCAATGCCCGACGCTGTATTTCTTCCGGGAGTTCCACACGCGGATCAAGGTCGCGCAAGCAGGCAAGGAGTTTTTCGAGCGTATTCCGCTTCATGTACGGGCATTCGCTGCAGTTGCAGTTTTCATTGGGGATGAAGTAGAAGCGCTTGTGCGGCGCGAGTCTTTCCAGAGAATGGCGCACGCCGGATTCGGTCATCACGATGATTTCGTCAGAAGGCGCATCCTTGCACCAGGAGATGATGGCCGACGTCGAGCCTATGAAGTCAGCCATCTTCAGCACGTCGGACGGGCATTCCGGATGTGCCGCCACGAGCGCGTGCGGGTTTTCAGAACGGGCGGCGCTCAATCGACGGGCCGGAAACGTGGCATGCACGATGCAGGCGCCCTGCCAGATCCTCATATTCTCGCGGCCGCTCATTTTTTTGACGTAGTTGCCCAGATTAATGTCGGGCAGGAACAGGATCGGCTTTTCGGCCGGAATCGAGTTCACGACATCGACGGCATTGCGAGATGTGCACAGGATATCGCTTTCGGCCTTCACCTCGACGGAAGTATTGATGTAGCTGACGATAACGTGATCGGGATAACGCCGCTTGAAGGCGCGGAGCTGATCGACTGGACAGGCGTCGACGAGGCTGCATCCGGCTTCGCGATCCGGCACGACAACGGTCCGATGGGGGTTGAGGACTTTGGCCGTCTCAGCCATAAACCAGACTCCGCAAAAAGCGATGACATCGCCTTCGAATTCCTTAGCCTTGCGGGCCAGCTCGAGGCTATCGCCCACAGCATCGGCTAGCTCCTGAATCTCGGACTCCTGGTAGTGATGGGCGAGAATCACCGCGCGGCGCTCGCGCTTTAGAGAAAGAATGTCCTCCGCAATAGAAAGAGTTGCCGTCATAGTGGGGGAGGCTCCTACCTATTCCTATTCTACCGGAGGCCGGCCATCCAAACGTTTCCGGTAATCTCGCCCATCGCGAATACCAGCCGATCCGCCGCCGCCGAGAGGCCGACCTCTCCAGGACCGTCGATGTTCATGAGCGACCGTACTGCATTATGAAAATGCGCCACGGGGAAGGCGGTCCCGGCCGGCCGGCGCGTTTCCGGATCTAGCCGGGTCGCCCAGATGCAGCGGAACGAGTCCCGTTCGGAAAGAAAGTAAAGAACGTTGCCGTTCGGCGACCACGCGGGATTACGATCCATCGAAGAACCATCGGTGACCCGGATCCACTGTTCGTGCGGGATCGGGCCGGAACCGTCGAATCGCGCGATAAAGAGAGTTCGGGCGGTGGGTCGCTCGACCGTCTGAAACGCGATCCAGTGGCCGTCGGGGGAAACCTTCGGCGCATAGATTGGGAGCTTCGGGTGTTGCAGTAGGGGGCTGATCTGGCGGGACCTGACCTCCATCAAGCCTACGTGGGGTGGAGGTCCCAGTTGCAGCAATAGCTTGGAGCCGTCTGGAGTCATGTCGCGAAGCAGGCCGCAATCGTCGCAGAGTTTTGTCGCCACACCGCCTTTCCGCGGCATCACGAAGATATTCGCATGTTCTTTATCGATCGCGGCAAAAGAAACCATGGAGCCGTCGTTCGAGAGCTTCGGATACACCTCTTGCATGCTGCTTGTGAGCAGCGCGTTTTGCTTCCCCGTGGCCGGGTCCAACAGCCAAACGTCGTCGTTGCCGCCGCGGTGGGAAATGAAGGCGATGTGTGTGCCGCTGGGCGTGACGGTGGGATAGAAGTCGTCGGACGCGTCACGTGTGAGCTGCCGCAGGTCGCCCCTCACAACCCCTTGGTTGGCGTCGATCGGCAATTCCCAAAGATCGGTGTTCTCCTGGCCGCTTGAAAATACCATCCGGCCACTGCCGGCAATCGATGGCTGCCGCTCCTCTCCGGTGCCGAAAGTGAGTTGTTCAGGCTGACCGCTCAGTTTCCAGGTCAGGCGCGAGAGTCGCGCGCGCCAGAGGTTGGTCGAGTCTCCCAAACCGGTCGAAAAAATGACGGAATCGCCGTGGAGGGCGAAGGGATAAGGACCGATATTGAAGCCCTGCGTGCGCAGCGTCTTGAATGCGTCCGTGGGGATTGGTTCTCCGCCGGCGGCTGGGACAACCCAGAGATCAAACGTGGGCAACCCCAGCTCGCGGGCGCCTTCAAAGAAGATGTGCTTACCGTCAGCGGTCCAAACGGGGTGGTGAGCCACCATGAAGTTCGCCGCGAGCGGGCGTGGCTCGCCTCCACTCACGGGAGCTAGGTAGATGCTGCTGGCGCCGAAAGAAAACGTCGAACCAACGCCCGGCGAGCCAACCGCATACGCAATCTGTGTGCCATCGGGGGAAAACGCGGGACTACGTCCCTCGCGCACAACCAGACGCGGATCACCTCCGAGCGTGCTGACCACGTAGATGCCACCGCCATCTCCTTCGCTGCGAAAAGCAATCTTACTGCCGTCTGGCGCGAACACCGGCTCGTACTCATCCACTTCAGCGCGCGTGAGCCGGATCGGCGTGCCACCGGAGACCTGTTGGACCCAAACGTCGAGGTTGCCTTCGCCGGACTTATCGGAGGCATAGGCAATCAGAGCGCCGTCGGGCGAAATCGCAGGAAACGAGGTCATGCCCGGATCGGAAGTGAGCCGGTTCAGAACCGTCGACTTCGCGGGCGCAGGGCGCAGATAGTTCCACCACGCGTAGGCAATGCCGATCATGATGAGGAAGGCGAACGCAGCGATGCGGCGGTCGAATGACGAACGGGAAACTACGGCGGACTCCGTGCGAGGGGCGGATCCAAGTTCGTCCTTTACCTCCTCGATCGCCACGCGAAGATCGGCTGCATCCTGGAACCGGCGATTCGGATCCTTCCGCAACAACCGCTGTACAATCCGATCGAGCTCGGGTGGAGCATCTTTCAAGATTTGGCGCAATGGTGCGGGATCATCGCGAATGATTGCCGTGATCACTTCGGTGTTGGTGCCACCGCTGAAAGCCCGCCGGCCGGTTAACATCTCATAAAGCATCGAGCCGAACGCAAACAGATCCGACCGCGCATCCACCGTTCTACCGGAAGCCTGCTCGGGCGACAGATAGGTGACCGTCCCCAGAATCATTCCAGCAGCAGTATGGGGCGATACATCGGCGCCAGGATCGAGACCGGCAGAGGAGAGTCCCGTCGTCTGGTTGATCTTGGCGAGACCGAAGTCGAGAACTTTCACGATGCCCGAATCGGTCACCATGACATTGCCCGGTTTGATGTCGCGGTGGACGATGCCGGTCGAATGAGCCGCATCGAGCGCATGGGCGATCTGAGACGCGTAGCCGAGCGCTTCAGCCAGGGGAATTCCACCGCGGTGGATGAGCGCTTCGAGCGAATTCCCCCGAACGTACTCCATCGAGATCAGGTCAACGCCATCGACGGTTTCGATGTCGTAGATTGTGATGATATTAGGGTGGTTCAGCGAGGATGCCGTACGGGCTTCCTGAAGAAAACGCTGTTTTTGTTCCGTGTCGCAACAACCGGCGTCGCGCAACATCTTGAGCGCCACCTGGCGCCCGAGCCGCGTATCGCGCGCCATATACACAACCCCCATCCCGCCTTCCCCGAGCTTCTTTAGGATTTCGTAGTGGGAGATAAACTGCGCGGACACGGTCTCCTTTAATTGTAGCTCCAACACGGCCCCCTGACCTTTTGATTAGACGAAGGCCAAAAAGATTCCGTTCCGTTAGCGTTCAGATTGTAAATATCACGTTCGTAAGCACTTACCGAGCCGGCGACGGGTCTTGACCTGGCGTTTTGACCGCTTTGGTCGTGGCTCAGTTTGAAGTGGCGCCCGCTTCAGCGTGCCTCTTTAGCAAGAAACCCGGGCTTCAGACCACGTTCCGGATGGCGAGTTGAAACTCGCCACAGCACGCTGAGCGTGCGCCACTTCAAGGGTTTCTGAACGCGATCCGAGAGACGAAGGCAGCACCAATAGCGATCGCAAGTCCCGCGAGCGCATCCACCAGGTAGTGGTACCGTCCGTAGACCGTCGAGATGGCGATCAGGGTGGAGAGAATCAGGACGCCTCCGTGGATGGCAGGCTGTTGCGGCAGTATGCGGCGGAGAGCAAACGCCGCCGCATATGCCGACGAAACATGAGCACTCGGAAAAACTGAGGTGTGAATCCCCCAGTTGCCAAGAAGCCAGTAATTGAAGCGGCGGAAGACGGGCTGGATGTTCGGCAGATCCTGGCCGGGGAACACCGCGCGCGGGGGCTCGGAAGGGAAGAAAGGGAAGAGCGCATATGCCACGAACGTTCCCAGAAGCAGGCAAAACAGGAATTCATCCATTCGATGGCGGGCCCGGTGACGGTACAACATGATCAGAGAGAAGGTCCCGATCGTATACACGAGGGTGTAGGAGATTTCGAGCAGGACGGGAATCACGGGACCGAGTGACTCGATGAGCGCGCGTCCTCCCCAGTCGTTGAGCACCAGACGATCCAGGCGGACCCAGGAGTCCTCCAGATGAGTATCGGCGTGTGGAAGGGCAAACCAGCCCATTTCCTTGTAGCCCAATAGCATCGAGGGGAGCGGAAGCCATTCGCGAAGGACGCGGATGTCGTACCGGATCAGGAAGGCGTAGAGCACAAACAGCGAAGCATTGGCTGCCAGCACGCCGTACTGAATTGATGGAGAGAGTGGCCGGGTGAAGCCGATGATCGCCGCATAGGTGAAGTAGGCAAAGATGACAATCTCGGAGCGGCGGGGCAACAACGCTACGATAGCAATAACGCTATAGAATAAGCCCATGGCGACAAGACGACTCTTTCTGCAATACGCAGGCGCGGCGACGCTGGCTCAAAAGATCGCCGCCAACGATCAGGTACAGATCGCACTGATCGGAGCGGGTGGGATGGGTATGGGCGACGCCCGGGCGGCACAGCAGATTCCAGGTGTGAAGCTCATTGCGGTGGCGGATCTTTACGACGGGCGGCTGGAGCGGTCGCGTGAATTGTGGGGCAGGAACCTATTGGCGACGCGGGATTACCGGGAAGTGTTAGCGCGCAAGGACGTCGACGCGGTGATCATCGCCACGTCGGATCACTATCACGCACAGATCTCAATCGATGCTATGAACGCCGGCAAGGACGTCTACTCCGAAAAGCCGATGGTGCAAAAGATCGAGCAGGGGCACGAAGTAGTCGCTGCACAGAAGAAGACCGGACGCATCTTGCAGGTCGGCAGCCAGTACGCCAGTTCGATGGTATTTCACAAAGCGAAGGAATTACTTGCGCAGGGAGCCATCGGAACGCTGAACCTGGTGGAGGCCTGGCTCGACCGCAACACCGCCGTGGGCGCCTGGCAGTACACAATTCCGCCGGACGCCTCGCCCAAGACGGTTGACTGGGACCGCTACATCGCCAATACGACAAGACGTCCATGGGATCCGAAACGATTCTTCCGCTGGCGAAACTACCAAGACTATGGAACTGGCGTGGCCGGTGACCTATACGTTCATCTCCTGACGGGACTGCATGTGGTTACCGGATCGCTCGGCCCCGCGAGAGTCTATGCCACCGGCGGCATCCGCTACTGGAACGACGGCCGGGACGTGGCCGACGTGACGCTGGCTCTCATCGACTATGCGAAATCGGACAAACACCCGGAGTTTACGATGTCGCTGCGCGTAAACTTCGCCACTGGGGGTGTAACCGATTCCTTCGGAGTGCGCTTTGTGGGTGATGAAGGCGTGATGACGGTGGGGTACTCCGCCCTTAAGCTGCTCCGGAGCCCGAAAGAAGCGCGGCCGGGCTACACGATCAACACCTTTTCCAAGGCACAGCAGGACCAGTTTCTCGCCGAGCACGAAGCCAGGTATCCGAAGCAGGCTCCATCGGCCGATGCTATGCGCCCCGATCGCGAAGAAACCTTCCGGCCCCCCAGCGATCACAACCCGCATCTCGAGCATCACCGCAATTTTTTCAATGCGCTGCGGTTGCGCAAGCCGTTCTTTGAGGACGCGGTGTTCGGGTTGCGTACTGCCGGTCCGGCACTACTGTGCAATCACTCCTACTACGAGCGTAAGATCTGCGAGTGGGATGCGGGGGCGTTGCGGCGCACGGCGTGATCCTGCCACTGGCGCTGGGGTTCTGTCTGCCGCTGGCAGCCCAGACCCTGCCGCCGCTGCTTAGCCTGCGCGCGGAAGAAAACTGGAGCGCTCTACGCGATCCTGCGCTGCGCACGGGCGCCTGGGAACGCATCAAGTTCATTCCGCTCGGCAAGACCTGGTTTCTGACCCTGGGAGTCGACTTTCGCGAGAGGTATGAGGGATACAAGAACGAGGGCTTCGGCACGGGGACTCGCGATGGGAATGGCTATCTTCAGCATCGTGCGTTTTTTCATGCGGACGTGCGGTCTGGCTCGCGGTTACGATTCTTCGGTCAGGTGAAGACTGCGCATCAATCGTGGCGGCTCGGGCCCCCTCGCGCCAACGATATCGATCGTCTCGATCTTCATCAGGGGTTTGTCGAGGCGGTGCTCATTCCCGGACGGGTATCGCTGAGCCTGCGGGCCGGACGCCAGGAGATCTTGTTCGGCTCCACTCGTTTGACCGGAGTTCGCGAAGGCCCAAACGTCCGGATCACGTTCGATGCCGCGCGAATGATCCTCCGGAGCGAGCGCGGCTGGCGTATCGACGCACTGATCTCCAGGCCGGTGGAGACCCGTAGAGGGCTTTTCAACGACTATCCCGAGCACGGCCGCACCTTCTGGGGAATCTACGCGAGCCGGCCGGTACGGCAAGGGTCACGAGCCATCATGGATGCCTATTATTTTGGCCTTGCGCGAAAGCAGGCGCGTTTCTTTCAGGGCCAAGCGGATGAGCGCCGCGAGACCTTGGGTTTCCGCTTCGCTCGCTCGCCGGCGGAGGCTGTTGCGTTCGACCATGACTGGGAGATCGTCGCCCAATGGGGACGATTCGGAGGCGGCTCGATCCGTGCCTGGTACATTGCAACCGACACCGGCTTCACGTTGCACGGCGCGCGGTTTCGGCCACGGCTGGCTCTCAAGGCCAACGCCGCCAGTGGTGACCGCAATCCGCTCGATAACCGGCTCGGCACGTTCAATGCGATGTTCCCCGACACGCGCGACTTCCGTGAGCAGGCATTCCCCGGGCCATACAACGTCTCCCAGTTGCGCCCCTATGTCGAGACTCGATATAGCCTGCTGGGACGCCCGGCGGTCCTGAATACTTCATGGGAGCATTTCTGGCGAACGCGCATCGGTGACGGGCTCTATTCCTTTGGCGCCGTTCCGTACCGGATGACCGGATCGAGTGCGGCGCATTACGTGGGGTCGAAGCCCGCAGTTGTTGCACAGTGGCTCTGGAATCGGCACTGGACCTTGACCGCCATCTATGCCCACTTCTTCGGGGCGCGTTTTGTGCGGGAGGCGATGGCGGGCCGGAGCCCCCGGTACGCGGCCGTGGTAGTGCTATTCCGTTTTTGAAGCGGCGCGGTGCTTCTGCCACCAAACCTCGGGCCGCTTGTCTGAACTGAGGTGCGGATTCGGCTCAACCATGCGCTGGTATAGCTCGGGACGCCGCGCGCGGATATAGGATTCGCCCGAGGCGATCTTGCGATTCTCAGCCACGAGGTTTGCGACTACGACTTCGTCCTGGAGGGAGCGGCACTCGGCGACGATTTCACCAAACGGGTCGATGATCATTGAGCCGCCGGGCTTGATCGTGCCACCATCCAGTCCGAGAACGTTCGAATAGAGGACGTAAACCCCATTTTCCCAGGCGCGCGCGGGAAGCCACTTGGTAATCCATCCACGGCCCTTGGGGCCGTCGAACTCCATGCGGCAGCGGACCGGGTCGAGGTCGCGGTTGTGCCAGACTTCGGGCGCCACCACGCCGCGGCCGGGAGCGGGCGATGGAAGGCAGCCGGTGACGTGGGGCGCGAGGATCACGCCGGCGCCCATCATGGCTGTCATGCGGGCGTTCTCCGGGAGGTTGTTGTCGTAGCACGTGAGTATTCCCCATCGCCAGCCGAGCGCCTCGAAGAGGTTGTAGCGATCGCCGCAAGTGATATGCGGGGAGATGAATTCGTGGATCTTATGATGCTTCGCGAGCAGGCCCTGCGCGGAGATCACGGCGTGACAGTTGTAGAGTTGATCTCCCTCGCGCTCGACGAGTCCAGCGGCAATGATCACGTTATGGGCACGAGCGATGTCCCGGAGCCGCGCGATCGATTCCCCGCCTGGCACCGGCTCCGCCAAAGCTTCTATGTCCGGACGAGGGAGAGTTTCGAGGAATGTGTAGCCGGGGATGCAAAGCTCATGGAAATTGATGAGCCGCGCGCCTTGGGCAGCCGCCAGGGCGGTCAGCCGATCGATTACGGAAAGGTTATAGGATTTGTCTCCATCATGAGTTTCGAACTGCGCCACAGCAACCCGGGGTTCGGACATGAGGCAAGGTTACTTCTTTCTTCCCTGTGCCGCGACGGCGTCCATGGCCGCCTTTACTTTTTCCGGATCGCCGAGATAATAGCGGTTAGTGGCCCGAAGGTTGTCGTCAAGCTCGTAAATCAGAGGCATACCCGTTGGGATATTCAGATCAATGATCCGATCATCCGGAATGTGATCCAAGTATTTGACTAGCGCGCGCAGACTGTTACCGTGCGCAGCAATAATCG
>Ga0187893_10006550_pt1 | contig 19819 bp, 15 predicted proteins | sample MA1701074metaG_FD_139574 | JGI IMG/M metagenome (GOLD analysis project Ga0187893, IMG submission 139574) | White microbial mat communities from a basaltic lava cave in the Kipuka Kanohina Cave System on the Island of Hawaii, USA - MA170107-4 metaG ...
AACGGGCTCTGGTGTATGTGTACGCAGATTCCCATAGTTCCCTGCGGTCACTATGGGCTAAAATAAGTCGCCCAAAGGGCTCTAAAACAAGAAGAGCACTCCCGTTAAGGAGTGCTATTTGCTATTTAGTGTTTCTTTCTGTGAGAGCCATGAGACGAAGAGGACTTGCTGCGACTGCTGCTGCTTGTTGGTTTAGCAGGAGTTGCTGCGGCTTCTGCGTATGTGGTGGGTTTCTTTTTATGGTTGCGACCACCGCGCTGTCTTGACTGTGTAGTCGTCTCCACAGATGCATCTTTTGTTGAAAGAGGCGGTGTTGTCGACTTGCTACTTGGCTGCGGCGCTGTTTGCGTTGATGCTGCAAGAGCTGCTTGTCTTGCTGCTTCTTCTTCTTCTTGTTCTTTTTGAGCTGCTTCTAAGGCGGCTTGCTCTGCTGCTTGTCTTGCCGCTTCTTCAGCATCACGAGCTTGCTGTTCAGTTTCGGCTCTTGCTGCAGCTTCTGCTGCTTCCTGCGCTTGCTGTTCAGCTGCGGCTCTTGCTGCAGCCTCTTCTGCTTCTTTATTAGCTTCAGGCTCTTTTGGTGGAGGAGGTGGAGTTTGCTGCTGTAGAAGCGCTTTTATTTCTACTACGATTGCATCAAGCTTTGTATCTGAGCGCTTGCCGGAAACATGTGCGCCGAGATCTTCGGCCTTTTTTGCAGCATTCACTAGATCTGCATCATCTACGCTCGTTCCTTGAGCAAGTAGATTTGTCATTGATCTTTTGATTTCTGTAAGACCAGTCGTTGGGTTGTTTTTTGGGAAAAGGCTGCCGATACCTGGCAAATGGCTCAAAAAGCGAACAACTCTTGAACACCAGTTAGTTTTTGAACCGATACCACCACCATTTTCAAGGTAGTTGACGTTCCAATCAGCTTTGTTAAAATTTTGTAGTACTACTTTATCTGTCATCTGAAATCTCCCTGTAAATTACTATGGCCAAAGAGTATACGCGAACCTACCAAATCTTGTCAGCAGCAATTGTCGTGCAATAAATGGCTAAATCGCTACAATGCCATTTTTATCCATGAGGTAGTGGTATGCGCGGATTGTTTGTTTTGCCCTGTGTTCTCTTATTCAGCTCTTTTCAAATAGCTCCTTCCAATGAAGAGGTAAGTTTGCCTCGGGTGGGGCGCCAAGAGGCAAAAGAGGTCTGGATGCAGACCTTAGAGCACTATGCCGCACGCTCAGACTGGAGGTCGCTTGGCCACATTGCAAAGCATGCAATTAGTGATGGCATATCGCTTAGAACGCTTATGGCGCTTGCTGAAAAGGTAAATGCAGAGCCACTTCTCAGGGCAAGTGTTGCCGCACACAATATTCGCGAGCTGCTTAGCGGCATAGGAATTGAAAAAAATGATTTATTTCGCATAGCACTTTTTATTGAAACAGAGCTACACACTGCTCGTGATAATGTGCAAAATAACTACTTAAGTCGTCGACTTACAGGGCTTGCACGGACACTTGAGTTTGACGAAGAGTCAGGAAAGGTGTTTATTCACCTAAAAAGCCATGGCATTGATGAAGTGGGCCGCGGCGTGAAGAAAGTTGTCACAAAATCGATTCTCTACGATGTTGAGGAGCCAAAACTTGTTGCTCATTGCACCTCTAGTTCCGCAATGAAAGATGAAGTTGCAGCACTTCGGGATATGCAGGGCTCCAAGGGCATTGTAAAGCTCTATGCATCAGGAGAGCGTTTGACAAAGGAGGGGGCGCCTCTGTACAAAATGATGTGCAAGCTCTATGAGGGAGGTACGCTTTCGAGTGCCTTTTCGAACAAAAAGCGCTTTTCTTTCAAAGAAAAACTTATAATAGCGCAGCATCTAATCGAAGGCCTTGCAGCCATGCATGAAAAAGGGCTTGTCCATCGCGACCTTACCGCACGAAATATTCTTATTGAAAAGCGTGAAAAAAATGACATTGAAGCTGTAATCGCAGACTTTGGCCGCACAAAACCAATCAATGAAGCGCAAGGCTGCAAGGTGCAGTTTAATAGTCGCTATATGGCCCCTGAGGGCATTATACAGGAGCGGCTTTCTGGTAAAGACTACTTTGCAACAGACATTTTTGCCCTTGGCTGCATACTCCATAGAATGCACTTTGAAAAAAGCGGCCCCTGGATCGACAAAGAAAACCTCAAAAACCCCACACAGCCAGCTATTGTCAAAGAGGCAAAATTTATCTATGACCTGCAGCTCTATAGAGAGGCGGCTCAGCCGAGCGGAAACTCCTCAAAAGATCGCTTTGAGCGGATTATTCTGCAGATGATTCATGAAGTGCCGGCAAATCGCGGCACGACAGCAGAGCTACTTGCCAATATCAACCAACTGCTCCAGGATTTTGAGGCAAAAGCGGCTTCTAGAGGCACTGAGGATGAGGTGGTGGTGGAGGCTTCGCCTAACCTTGAGGTTGTTGTAGGTAATGGTGTGTGATTTTTTTCACCACAGAGTCACAGAGACACGGAGAGAAAAAAAGAGAAGAGAAATGGAAAACTTTGCCTAGGTTAGGCCTTAAGCACGGCAAAGTTTCCTATTCTTCTCTGTGCCTCTGTGTCTCTGTGGTGAAAAAAAACCACATACACCTCATCCTCCCTTACTCAAGAATTTAACGACATCAGCCTTAATCTGGGCATGCGCCTTAGGGTTCAGATACATCATGTGGCCGCCTTCGTAGGTTCTTACATCGATGTTGTCTTGCAGGGTGGGGCTGAGGTTAAGGTGCTTGAGGCTATAGTCTGCGGCAAAATAGGGTGTAGCAAGGTCGTAGATGCCGCTTAGTACAAGCACATTGAGGCTTGGATTGAGCTCTATGATAGAACGGAGCTTATTTGAGCTGTAGAGATAGCCGCGTCCTGCAGGTGCTCTGTCTATGCTAAAATTCCAGGGAAAGACAGCAGAGCCATTGAGTATATAGTATGGATCATCTTTTTGTACTTTGAGCTCTTCATATAGATACTGATTAAAACTTGAAGTAAATGGCCCTGTAATAGACTCAAAGCTTGGATCTGGCACAAACATCGGATCTTCAATGCAAGTATTGTCAAATGCGGCATAGCGGCCATCAAAGCGGCCTATTACTTTAGTATCTCGCTTTAAAAGCTCGTGGTAGAAGTTATTGCTCATCACGCGCATGTTGCATGCTTTAATCAATTCTTTTGGAAGGCTTGTGTACGACACAAGGCGATCTACTATTTTTTCTGTTTTATCTTTGTCGAGGAGGCTGCCTAGTAACAGGGCTGTGGCATACTCGTGGAGGGAGAATTTTTCTACTTCAGCCAGTAGCTCGCGAAGTGAGAGCTTTTGAAGCTCGGGGCTCAAGCGTTTATGATACCAAGCACATGCTGCATAGGTTGGCAGGTTGAGAATGTAGGGTAGATCATTGCCATTGCCAAAATCATAGCTTTGAAAGTCAAGGCACATGGAGACAAGGACGATGCCGTTCAGATCAATAAAAAGGGCGTCGTGAAGGTGGTTTGCAAGGTTTACTGCACGAATTGATCCATAACTTTCACCTAAAAGATACTTTGGCGACTGCCAGCGCTGATAATGGGTCAAAAAGAGGCGTATAAATTCAGCAAAGCTCTCTACATCGCCCTCTACGCTATGGTAGAGCTTGGGATCGGTTGCTCCTATCGTTTTGCTAAAGCCTGTTGCAATTGGGTCAATAAAGACAAGATCTGCCACATCTAAAAAACCATTTGGGTTATCTTCATAGGTTGCAGGAGGCTTTGTGAAGGCAGCATCATTGATTCGCACTCGTTTTGGCCCGCAAAGGCCCATATGCAGCCATACAGATGATGATCCAGGACCGCCGTTAAAGCAGAAAAAGAGGGGTCTTTTTACGCTAGCTTCTTTTGCCTGTTTTTTGATGTAGGCAGTAAAGAACATGGTAGCTTTTGTCTCATCGTCGCTGTCATTGAGAGGCAGACTGCCGCAAATGGCTTCATAGGTAATTGTGGAGCTATTTAGCTTAAGCGTATGCTCTGTTTTAGCAATCTCTTGCACAGCCAGCTTTTTTTCTGGCGGCGCAGCTTCCTCAGAATATACTGTAGAGCAGAAAATGAGTACAAAAAAAAGAATGCCGTAGTTCATAGCGTATAGTCCTAGTCATATTCGTTGATCCTGATACTATGTCGCAATAGCATTTTGCAACAGAAAAAAATGTAAAGGTTTTTCCCAACCCTCCTTGTATGTCCCTTATGTCCCTTTGGTCCTTTATGTCCTTTTTTTGGGGCGAAGCTTAATTTGTCCTTGACCTTAATTCCCAAACCCACTTTAATTGAAGCAATTTTTATGTTAAAATTTTTTCCATTCACCTCTTCGATAAAAAAATGAGTATAAATGAGTAAGGAAGATACAGTTCGAATCGATGGTAGCGTCGAAGAGCTTTTGCCCAATATGACCTTTCGCGTACTTCTGCAAAATGGCATTCGCGTCACAGCATATCTCTGCGGCAAGATGAGAATGAAAAATATTAGGGTTCTAGTTGGAGACGTAGTGACAGTGGAGATGTCGCCCTATGACCTTACGAAAGCGCGCATAATCTACCGCCAAAAATAGTGATTTGTGAAATTGCAATTGATTTTATTTGCAAGGCGCGGTACACTCTGCGGGCGTTGTTAGTTTTATGACTCAAGTGCCCAGATAGCTCAGTGGTAGAGCACTTGCATGGTAAGCAAAAGGTCGTAGGTCCGATTCCTATTCTGGGCAGAGTCTGTTTTTAAATATTTTATTGATGCATTAAAGGAACATACATATGGCAAAAGAAGCATTCCAAAGGAACAAGCCTCACGTCAATATTGGTACCATCGGTCACGTTGACCACGGTAAAACCACATTGACTGCTGCTATCACAAAGTGTCTTGCTAAAAGGGGTGGAGCGAAGTTTCGCGATTACGCATCTATCGACAACACACCAGAAGAAAAGGCTCGTGGTATCACCATCAACGCTACACACGTTGAATACGAAACTGCAAACCGCCACTACGCACACGTAGACTGCCCAGGCCACGCTGACTATGTTAAAAACATGGTTACCGGTGCGGCTCAGATGGACGGCGCGATCCTCGTGGTTGCTGCAACAGACGGCGCGATGCCACAAACAAAAGAACACATTCTGATTGCTCACCAAGTTGGTGTTCCTGCAATCGTCGTCTACCTCAACAAGTGCGATGCACTTGGCGAAGCAGACCAAGAACTTCTCGACCTCGTTGAGATGGAAATGACAGAGCTTCTCGAAGCAAAAGGCTACCACAACTGCCCAATCATCCGTGGATCAGCTCTTAAAGCTCTTGAAGGCGATGCGAAGTGGGAAGAGACAATCGACAAGCTTATGGCTGCAGTTGATGAAAAGATCCCAACACCAAAGCGCGACATCGATAAGCCATTCCTAATGCCTATTGAAGACGTCTTCTCCATTTCAGGTCGTGGTACAGTTGCTACTGGCCGTGTGGAACAGGGTACAATTAAGACAAACGATAAGGTTCAGCTCGTTGGTTTGAAGAAAGAGCCAACAGAAACTGTTGCTGTCAGCCTTGAAATGTTCCAAAAGACACTTGATCAAGCTCTTGCCGGTGAAAACGTGGGCGTGCTTCTTCGTGGTCTTGGTAAGGACGATATCGAGCGTGGAATGGTACTTTGCCAACCAGGTTCTGTAAAGCCTCACACAAAGTTCAAAGCTGCAGTGTACGTACTAACAAAAGAAGAAGGCGGCCGCCATACTCCGTTCTTTACGGGATATCGCCCACAGTTCTTCTTCCGTACAACTGACGTTACAGGAACTGTTGAGCTTCCAGCAGGAACAGAGATGGTAATGCCTGGCGACAACATTGAAGTTGTCTGCACATTGCTCGCTCCGATTGCTATGGAACCGCAAATGCGCTTTGCAATCCGCGAAGGTGGCCGCACAATTGGTGCTGGTACCGTTTCGCAGATTATTGAGTAAGAGAAAAAAATTTACCACAGAGACACAGAGACACAGAGAAAAGAGAAATTGAGAGAAGAAAATGATAGAATTAAAAAATAACTCTCTCAAGCACAAAAAGTTCTCACTCAGTTCTCTGTGACTCTGTGCCTCTGTGGTAAAATTTTAAGTTAGGGTGTGTAGCTCAGCTGGCTAGAGCAGCGATCTCCAAAGTCGCCGGTCGGGGGTTCGAATCCCTCCGCACTCGTTTTTAGGTTGAAAAGCCGTGGGGCCGGGCCTGTGTTAGCTTTGCTAATGCAGGCCGGGCCTCACACCCGATGTAAGCTATTTTTTAAGGATAATAACCCATGACAACTAGCAGCGGACATATGAGTTTGAGTGAGAAACATGAGAATGCAGGCCGCGTGCCAGCTCAGCCTATCAAGAAGTCGTATGAGTACTTCGAAGAGATTAAAGCTGAGTTTGGTCGTATTTCCTGGACGGAAGGCGAAGAGGTGCTCCACTACGCTAAAATCGTTGTTGGCTGCACATTTGTGTCTGCAATGGTAATTTATGTCGCAGATCTTATCATCCACCGCATGTTAGGCGGCTTTGATGCACTCTTCAAGCTTATTTTTGGGTAAGAGGATCTAGCGATGCAAAAGTGGTATGTAGTACAGGTTCTCTCTTCTCAGGAAAAAAAGGCCAAAAAGGCCCTTGAGGAGAACCGCCAAGCTCACGGAATGGTAGAGCTTATTGAGCGCGTCGTACTTCCTACGGAGAATGTCTCTGAAGTGAAGCGCGGCCAGCAGCGCGTTGTCGAAAAAAGATTATGGCCAGGCTATCTGCTTGTTCGCATGACTTTGAACGATGATTCATGGATGTATGTAAAAAATACCTCCGGTGTGGTAGACTTTTTAGGCGGCGCAAAACCTACAGAGCTTAGTGAAGCAGAAGTTGATGAACTTCTTAAAGATGTCGAAGACCGCAAGACTAAAGTCAGCCAGAAGCATAAGTTTGAAGCTGGCGACAGGGTAAAGATTACAGATGGTGTGTTTGTGAACTTTGTAGGGTCTGTTGTCGAAGTATTTCCGGATCGCGGCCGCTTAAGTGTTCTCGTATCAATTTTTGGACGCGACACACGAGTAGACGATCTCGAATTCTGGCAGGTAGAGACTGCAAATGACGAAGCAAACGCAAGCTAGTAGAAAAAGTTTAATTAGGTAACAGGTACAATGTCAAAGAAAGTTGTAAAGGTAATTAAATTACAAATTCCGGCTGGTAAAGCAAACCCAGCTCCGCCAATCGGTCCGGCCCTTGGTGCCGCTGGCGTAAACATCATGGCTTTTTGTAAAGAGTTTAACGCAAAAACTCAAGACAAAGGCGGAGATATCCTTCCGGTAGAAATTACCGTCTACCAGGATAAAAGCTTCACCTTTATCACCAAGAAGCCTCCATCTGCTGAAATGGTCAAGAAGGCATCTGGAGTACAAAAAGGTTCGGGCGTGCCAAACCGTGAAAAGGTTGGCAAGCTCAAAAAGTCTGATCTTCGCAAAATTGCTGAAGACAAGATGCAGGATATGAATGCTGCAAGTGTTGAAGCTGCTATGCAAACAATAGCAGGAACCGCCCGTTCGATGGGCATTGATATAGTGGAATAACCTATGAGTCGATTAACCAAAAGAAATCGGGAGATAGCATCCAAGGTTGACAAAAACAAATTGTACAGCCTTGAAGAAGCTATCGCATTATTGAAAGCCATTCCGTCGGTCAAATTTGACCAGACGGTAGATGTTGCTTTCAAACTAGGGGTCGACTCCCGAAAATCTGATCAAAACGTTCGTGGTACTGTGTCACTACCGAGTGGTACAGGTAAAAAAACGAGCGTCTTAGTACTTGCTAAGGGCGACAAGATGAAAGAAGCTCTTGACGCTGGTGCAGATTTCGCGGGAAGTGACGATCTCATTGAGAAAATTAATTCTGGATGGACAGCCTTTGATGCCGTAGTTGCCACACCTGATATGATGAGGGAAGTGGGTAAACTAGGTAAAGTGCTCGGTCCTAGAGGGTTGATGCCAACGCCAAAAGCTGGAACTGTTACGACAGATATAGCTAAGGCTGTACAAGAAATTAAAGGTGGTAAAATTGAGTTTAAAACAGACCGTTACGGCATCGTAAATGCTGGCATGGGCAAGCTCTCTTTTGCAGCCGAAAATCTTGTTTCAAACTTTCGAGCATTGGCTTCTGCTCTGCAGAAATCAAGACCTTCAAGCGTTAAGGGTAACTTCTTTGAAAGCCTTTTCCTCTCATCGACGATGGGACCGGGCCTTAAGATTGACCTTCGCGAAATAGAACTATCGGCAAAGGGGTAATCGCATGAAACACGAAAAACAGCTTTTACTCGATGAGATACAAGGTCAAATACAAAAATCTCCATCCTATTTGATTGCACAGTACGCAAAGCTTACTGCCAACAAGGCAAATGAGTTTCGTCGTCAGATGGCAAAAATTGGTGTAGATTTTGAAGTAGTTCGTAAGAGAGTACTTATTAAGGCAGCCCATGAGGCTGGCATTACGCTTGTAGTCGACGACCTCCCAGGTCATATTGGCCTTCTTATGCCAAAGAATGATCCGGTAGAGGCGACAAAAGCGGTCCTTCAGTACAGCGACAGCAACGATGGTTGCTTTACGCTGCTTGGAGGACGAGTTGAAGGTCTTCACGTATCGGCAACCGATATGAAGAGACTATCCCAGCTGCCAAGTAAGCCTGAAATGCGTGCTCAGTTCTTGGGACTTCTTGAAGCGCCGCTCGCCCAGACGTTGGCGGTTATGGATGCGCTCCTATCAAGTGTAGTCTACTGCCTTGATAATAAGTCCAAAGATGCGAGCTAATAAATAAAACTTTATTTTAACTATCAATTGTAAGAGGAAATACCGTGAGCAAAAATCTTGAACAACTTGCAGAAGAACTTAGCAGCTTGACTGTACTTGACATGTCAAAGCTAAAAGAAATGCTAGAAAATAAGTGGGGCGTAAAAGCTGCTGCTGCAGCACCTGTAGCTATGATGGCTGCACCTGCAGCGGGGGGAGCCGCACCTGCAGCTTCAGCTGAAGCTACAGACTTCCAAGTAACACTCGCAGAAGCTGCTGCTGATAAGAAAATCGGCATCATTAAAGCACTTCGCGAACTTACCGGCCTTGGCTTGAAAGAAGCTAAAGAGCTTGTTGATGCAGCACCAAAGGAGATCAAAGCATCATCTCCTAAGAGTGAAGCAGAAGAGATGAAGAAAAAGCTTGAAGCGGCCGGCGCTAAAGTTACCCTGAAGGGTCTTTAATCAAGAATCGTGCCCGCACTAGCGGTTCTTAATCTTATTCTTGATCTTTGTCTTATTCTTTGTCTCTCAAAACAAGAATAAGAATAAGATCAAGAATAAGAATAAGAATCTACTAGTGCGGGCACGAACTTCTAAAACCCACACTACGACGCCTGAACTGAAAGGTTCAGACGTCTTAGTGTGTGTTTTATTATTTTTTTTCTAAGGAGTGAAGGATGTTGCGTCAACCACCGCGTCGCATCAGTTTCGCAGAAAAGGAAGACATTCTTGATCTTCCCAACCTGATTGAAGTTCAGATAAAGTCGTATGATCAGTTTTTGCAAGCTGAGCGCATGCCAGAAGAAAGAGATCTTTTTGGTTTGCAAGAGGTATTTTCCGAAATATTTCCTATAAAGTCTTTCGATGAAAAGACTGTTTTGGAATATATTTCCTATAGCCTCGGAGTTCCTAAGTACACTCCCGAAGAGTGCATACGTCGTGGAATTACCTATAACGTAACATTAAAAGTAAAATTCCGCCTTACCGATGAGACCGGTATCAAGGAGGAAGAGGTCTATATGGGCACAATCCCAATTATGACCGACAAGGGTACCTTTATTATCAACGGAGCAGAGCGCGTTGTCGTCTCTCAGCTCCATAGATCGCCTGGCATCTGCTTTGAGCAGGAGCGTCATTCACGCGGCCAGATCATCTATTCCACCCGTATCATTCCTTATCGCGGCAGCTGGCTTGAAGCATCATTTGACATCAATGACTGCATCAACGTCTACATCGACCGCAAAAAGAGAAAGCGAAAAATCTTGGCAACAACCTTTATACGCTGCCTAGGCTATTCTACCAATGCAGATATTATCGAAGAGTTTTTTGAAACTCGCAAGATTAAGATCAAAACTGAAAAAGATTTTGGTAAATTGGTCGGTAAAATTCTTGCACAAGATGTTGTTGACGAAGAGAGTGGCCTTGTCTTTGGTAAAGCCTCAGAAAAGCTCACTACAGCTATGCTTAAGCGTATGGTAGATGCCGGCATTGACCAGATCCGCATTGCAGAAGATGCAGACGAGACAAGCCCAATCATCAAAATGCTTGCCAAAGATACAACAGATAGCTACGAAAGTGCGCTAAAAGAATTTTATCGCAAGATTCGTCCAGGCGAGCCTGCGACGCTATCGAATGCCCGCGCTGCTATGATGCGCCTCTTTTTCGATCCTAAGCGTTATAACTTAGGCCGTGTTGGTCGCTACAAGATGAACTCCAAGCTTGGCTACGAGATCAATGACGAAGAGCTTCAGCAAGTAACCCTTCGTAAAGAAGATGTAATTGCAGCACTAAAATATTTAATACGTTTAAAAGCTGGTGATGATACCGTCAATATCGACGACATCGACCACCTTGGCAACCGCCGCGTCCGCTCTGTGGGCGAACTGGTACAAAACCAGTGCCGCATCGGCCTTGCACGTATGGAAAAGATCATTCGCGAGCGTATGAACCTGTTTGACTTTTCGTCAGACACGCTCACACCTGGCAAAATCGTCTCTGCAAAAGCGCTTTCATCCGTGCTTAAGGACTTTTTTGGCAGATCGCAGCTATCGCAGTTTATGGATCAGGCAAACCCAGTGGCAGAGCTTACCCACAAGCGCCGCCTTTCAGCGCTTGGTCCTGGCGGCTTAAACCGCGACCGCGCAGGCTTTGAAGTTCGCGACGTTCACACAAGCCACTACGGCAGAATCTGCCCAATTGAAACACCAGAAGGTCCAAACATCGGTCTTATCACTTCGCTTTCAGCATTTGCTAAGATCAACGAGTTTGGCTTTATCGAAACTCCGTATCGCGTCGTTCGCGATGGCGTCGTCACAGACGAAATCGAGTATATGACTGCCGATCAGGAAGAAAACTGCGTTATCGCTCAGGCAACAACTCCTGTAGACAAGCATAAAATGTTTACAGAAGCTATGTGCTGGGGCCGTACAAAAGGTGAAATTTCTGAACTTGAGACCGACAAGGTCACCCACTTTGACATTTCGCCAAAGCAGCTTGTCTCGATTGTAACGGGCCTTATTCCCTTCCTCGAGCATGACGATGCTAACCGCGCACTCATGGGCTCAAACATGCAGCGCCAGGGCGTGCCACTGCTCGTGCCAGAAGCACCTGTTGTGGGTACTGGCCTAGAAGCTCGCGCTGCCCGCGACTCAGGCGCAGTAGTTATCGCAGAAGAGGACGGCGTTGTCGAGTATGTCGACGGCTTCCAGATCGTTATTTCAAGCAAGGGTAACCGCATGAAAAAGCGCGTTTATACCTTGAAGAAGTTTTTGCGTTCAAACTCCGGCACCTGCATCAACCAGACACCTATCTGCCAAGTTGGCGAAAAGATTAAAGCTGGCGATGTGATTGCTGACGGTCCTGCAACAGAAAATGGCGAGCTTGCCCTTGGCCGAAACGTCCTTGTGGCCTTTATGCCATGGCGCGGATATAACTTTGAGGATGCTATCTTAGTGTCTGAAAAGCTGCTTCGCCACGACTACTACACCTCTGTTCATATCGAAGAGTTTGAAGTAACTGCTCGCGAGACAAAGCTTGGTAAGGAAGAGATCACCCGCGATATTCCAAACGTCTCAGAAGAGGCGCTTCGCAACCTTGGCGAAGATGGTATCATCCGCGTCGGTGCTGAAGTAAAGCCAGGCGATATCCTCTGCGGTAAGATTACACCAAAGTCTGAAACTGAGCTTGCTCCTGAAGAGCGCCTTCTCCGCGCTATCTTTGGTGAAAAAGCAGCCGATGTTAAAGATGCATCTTTGCAAGCGCCTCCGGGAACTGAGGGCGTTGTTATGGATGTAAAGGTGTTTACTCGCCGCGACAGACTTTCAAAGACTGATGATGAGCTTGTAGAAGAGGCATCTCGTCTTAAAGACATTCAAAAAGAGTACAAGACAAAGCTTACCCAGATCAAAATGGAAAAGCATGATCGACTTGGTGCGCTACTACTCAACGAACCAGCTCCTGGCACTATCGTGCACCGCAAAACAGCGGAAGTGATCGTTGAAGAGGGGACTGTTGTTACGCAAGATATCATCGAAGCATTAGAGCTTGAGCTTCTTGAAAATCTCTTGATGCCGGAAAACGATGTCTATCGCGAACTTCGCAAGACATTTCGCGATGCAGAACATGCAGTAGCAAGCCTTGACAACGAGTATAAAACTGAAGTTGAATTTACTAAGAAGGGCGATACAGAGCTTGATCCAGGCGTTATCCGCCAGGTAAAAGTCTATGTTGCCTCCAAGCGTAAGCTTCAGGTTGGTGATAAGATGGCAGGACGCCACGGAAACAAGGGCGTTGTGTCGCAAGTGGTTCCTGAAGCTGATATGCCATACCTTACCACAGGCCAGCCTGTTGAGATGATCTTGAACCCGCTTGGCGTACCATCTCGTATGAACATGGGACAGCTTCTCGAGACCCACCTTGGCTTTGCAGCTAAGCGTAAGGGCATCTATGTAAAGAGCCCAGTGTTTGAAGGCTTCCCTGAGTGGCAGATCTGGAAGATGATGAAAGAGCAAGGCCTCCCGGATGATGGCAAGCTCTATCTCTTTGACGGCTGCACAGGCGAGATGTTTGATGCACCGGTTGTTGTGGGCTACATCTACATGCTCAAACTTTCCCACCTTGTCATTGACAAGATCCACGCCCGCGCAGTTGGTCCCTACTCGCTTGTTACCCAGCAGCCGCTGGGCGGTAAGGCGCAGATGGGTGGTCAGCGCTTTGGTGAGATGGAAGTGTGGGCGCTTGAAGCATATGGTGCTGCGCACCTACTCCAAGAGATTCTTACTGTTAAGTCTGATGATGTGTCAGGCCGTACAAGAATCTATGAGTCGATCGTCAAAGGTGAAAACCTATTACAGTCTGGTACGCCAGAGTCCTTCAACGTGTTGATCAAAGAGATGCAGGGTCTATGCCTTGACGTCCGTGCAGAGACAGTTGAAGAGCAGCAGCAAAATGTAGTATGAGGAGAAGGTAAATGTCAGAAGATGATCTAGATATGGAAATTTCAAACGAGCCTTTTGAAGAGGTGTCGTTTGATGCTCTCGACGATGAAGATGATATTCCCTTCAAGTCGAACTCAAATTTTGATGAAGAGTATGAGCGAAGAAAGCCTCGCGCTGTCGCTGAGGAAGAATTTCTTGCTATGCAGTTTGACAAGCTCAACATCCGCATTGCTGCAGATGATGTGATCCGCAATAGCTGGTCGCGTGGCGAAGTAAAAAAGCCAGAGACTATCAACTACCGCACATTCAAGCCAGAAAAGGGCGGCCTCTTCTGCGAAAAGATCTTTGGTCCAACAAAAGACTGGGAATGTGCTTGCGGTAAGTACAAAAAAATTAAGCATAAAGGCATCGTCTGCGATCGCTGCGGCGTTGAGGTAACACTTGCCAAGGTTCGCCGCGAACGTATGGCGCACATCGACCTCGCAGTGCCTGTTGTGCATATTTGGTTCTTTAAAACAACACCTTCTCGCATCGGCAGCATTTTGGGCATGTCGACAGCAGATCTAGAACGCGTAATTTACTACGAAGAGTATATCGTTCTTGATCCGGGTCAGACAGAGCTTCTGAAAAAGCAGCTTCTTACTGACCAGGAGATGAGAGAAGCGCAAGAGCGCTGGGGTAAAGATGCCTTTACAGCACGTATGGGCGGCGACGCTATACGCGATCTTTTGGCAACAGAAGATCTGCATGCGCTGCTTGTAGAATTAAAAGATAAACTACGTAAAACGAAGTCGATGCAGGCACGTATGAAGCTTGCAAAGCGTCTAAAAATTGTAGAAAGCTTCATCACCTCCGGCAACCGTCCGGACTGGATGGTGCTTTCAGCTGTGCCTGTGATCCCACCAGATCTTCGTCCGCTTGTACCACTCGATGGCGGCCGCTTTGCTACATCAGACTTAAACGACCTTTATCGTCGCGTAATCAACCGTAACAACCGCTTGAAGGCGATTTTGAAGCTCAAAACGCCGGAAGTGATCGTCAGAAACGAAAAGCGCATGCTCCAAGAGGCAGTAGATGCCCTCTTTGATAATGGCCGTCACGGCCACCCAGTAATGGGCGCAGGAAACCGTCCACTAAAATCTTTAGCAGAGATGCTTAAAGGTAAGCAGGGCCGTTTTCGTCAAAACCTTCTTGGTAAGCGCGTAGACTATTCTGGCCGTTCTGTTATCGTCGTAGGTCCAGAACTCAAGTTTAACCAGTGCGGTCTGCCAAAAATCATGGCGCTCGAGCTGTTTGAACCATTTATCATCAAGCGCTTAAAAGAGCTTGGACACGTATACACCATCCGATCTGCTAAGAAAAAAATTCAAAGACAAGATCCAGAGGTGTGGGATGTACTCGAAGAGGTGATTAAAGGCCACCCAGTACTTCTAAACCGTGCTCCTACGCTTCACCGCCTTGGTATTCAGGCGTTCCAGCCGGTTCTTATCGAAGGTAAGGCAATACGGATCCATCCACTCGTCTGTACAGCGTTTAACGCCGACTTTGACGGTGACCAGATGGCCGTTCACGTGCCCCTTTCCGTAGAAGCGCAGCTAGAGGCCAAAGTGCTTATGATGGCACCAGACAACATCTTCTTGCCATCATCAGGTAAGCCTGTTGCAGTTCCATCTCAGGATATGACACTTGGTCTTTACTACTTGATGTGCGATCCGCTCTACAATCCGGAAGAGCATGGCAAAAAAATCAAGATGTTCAGAAACTCTGAAGAGGTGCTCCAAGCGCTCTATGCCGGTGGAAGCCACAACTGGGAAGAGCTTGCTGCTAAAAAGCAAAAGCGCTTTGACTATACAGGACGCGGCCTTCATACCCACGAGAAGATCAAGTTAAAAACAGAAAATGGCATGATCGAGACAACGCCAGGACGCGTGCTCTTCAATACCATTGTTCCTAAAGAACTTGGCTTCCAAAACTACAATCTGCCGAAAAAGCGCCTTTCTGAGCTTGTGCTTGAATGCTACAAGAAAGTGGGCCTAGAGGCTACGGTTAAGTTTCTTGATGGCCTCAAAAACCTCGGTTTCTTGGAAGCTACCAAAGCTGCCGTCTCCATGGGCGTCTGCGACGTAGCTGTACCTGAAAGTAAAGAATCCATTCTTCAGGCAGCTGAAGATAAGGTGGCAATCGTTCGTAAGCAGTACGAGGATGGCGTAATCACTGAAGGTGAGAGACGATCTAAAATTATTACTATATGGACAGAAGCGTCAGATCAGCTTTCTGAAGAGCTTTTTGCAATGCTTAGCCAGACAAAAGAGTCTCGCCTCAATCCGCTCTACATGATGATGGACTCCGGCGCTCGCGGTAACAAAACACAGGTAAAACAGCTTGGTGCGCTAAGAGGCCTTATGGCAAAGCCGTCAGGTGAGATTATTGAATCTCCTATTACGGCAAACTTCCGTGAGGGTCTAGGACCACTGCAGTACTTTACCTCTGCTCACGGTGCCCGTAAGGGTCTTGCCGATACAGCGTTAAAGACTGCTGACTCCGGCTATCTAACACGCCGTCTTGTTGACGTAGCTCAAGATGTTATTATCACTGAAGAGGACTGCGGCACACTTAACGGTATCGAAGTATCTGCTATTAAGCAGGGTCAAGAAGAACTTCTTCCGCTTAAAGACCGTATCTTTGGCCGTACTGTGTGCGATGATATCTACCTTCCTGGCGACAAAACTGTTGTTTTGGCCCGCTCAGGCGATATCCTCACTACGCAGCAAGCAGAAGCTATCGACAACTCCGGTATTGAAAGCGTGCGTATACGCTCTGTACTTACCTGCGAAACAAAGCGCGGCGTCTGCTCTAAGTGCTACGGCCTAAACCTTGCTAACGGTAGAACTGTTGGCCATGGCGAAGCTGTCGGCACCATCGCTGCTCAGTCGATTGGAGAACCCGGTACGCAGCTTACGATGAGAACGTTCCACTTGGGTGGTATTGCCTCTACATCGTCGACTCCGGAACTTCTCTCTACAGAAGCTGGTATCTTGGTCTACCACGACCTTCGTACCGTTAAGACAGAAGATGGCGTCTTTATCTGCTTAAACAAAAATGGTTCGCTCAACATCGTTAAAGATGAGGGCAGAAGCCTCGATGAGATGAGAAAGCTTCTTGCGCACAAATCTCTAGAGCCGCTTCAAACATTTACTGTAGAACTTGGTACAAGAATCTTCTTTGCCGACGGTGCAAAAGTAAAAGTTGGCACCAAGATTGCAGAATGGGAACCGCACAACGTACCAATTATCTGCGACCGCCCAGGCTTTGTTAAGTATGAAGACCTTGTAGAAGGTATCTCGACCCAGAAAGACACAAACCGTCAGACGGGTCAAACAGAACTTGTTGTAAAACAGCATCGCGGCGAGCTCCACCCACAGATCGCTATCTATGCCGACAAAGAGAATCAGGACCTCGTAGGTACCTATGCACTGCCTCCTGGCGCTATTATCAGTGTTGCAGAAGGTGAGAAGGTGATTGCGGGTAAGCTTCTTGCTCGTATTCCACGCGGCGCTATCAAGACTAAGGATATTACGGGTGGTCTTCCACGCGTTGCCGAGCTTTTTGAAGCAAGAAAGCCAAAAGATTCAGCAGAAATTGCAAAAATCGATGGTATTGTGGACTTTAGAGGCGTTCAGAAGAATAAGCGCGTCGTCGTTGTTCGCGATGAAGAGTCTGGCATGGAAGAGGAACACCTCATCCCTCACACCAAACACTTGATCGTCCAGCGCGGAGATCGCGTGGTGAAGGGCCAGCAGCTTACTGACGGCCTTGTAATCCCACAAGAAATTCTTGAAATTTGCGGCGTTCGCGAGCTTCAGAAGTACATGGTAAATCAGGTGCAAGAAGTGTATCGTCTACAGGGTGTGGACATCAACGACAAGCACGTGGAGATCATCGTACGCCAGATGCTGAAAAAGATCCGCATTATCGACGCTGGCGACACCGGCTTTCTCTACGGAGAAGAGGTGGATCGCAAAGAGTTTGAACGAGAAAACACAAAAGTTGCCCGCGAAGGCGGCAAGCCTGCTCAAGGCTCACCGCTTATGCTCGGTATTACCAAAGCTTCGCTTAGCACCGATTCGTTCATCTCGGCAGCATCCTTCCAGGACACAACCCGTGTTCTTACAGATGCAGCCTGCGGCGGTAAAACAGATTACCTACGCGGCTTCAAAGAAAACGTCATTATGGGCCACATCATCCCAAGCGGAACAGGCTTTGAACGCCACCGCCGCGTGAAGAAGTTTGTGGACTCCGATCACGAAGATGAGCTTGTGTTCGACTTCGAGAGCGTGCCTGTAGCGTTGTAGCAACAGGATAGTAAAGATAAGCAAAAAGGGGGCTTCGCCTTGGCGAGGCCCTTTTTATTTTATAAAGCAGGATAACAGGATCGGCTAAGAGCCGACAGGATAAAAAACAAGATAGGCAGTAATTCTCGCTGGCACAAAAAGATAACAGGATAAGCAGGATCGCTCAAGGCAGCAGGATAGACAAGATGAGAAATTTAATATTAATTTTCCGTTTTAATCTTGCTCATCCTGCCGCCTTGGGCGATCCTGCTTATCCTGTTATCCTGCTCTTTTATTGCTGAGCTTCTGCAGCTTCTTCGATGTTGCAGCCCCAGCCGCAGTTGTTGACCTTTTCGCTTTCTACAAGCTGGATAAGGCGAGTCATGCTGGCTACAAATGAGGCTTTCCAGTCGTCAAAAGACTCTGTGTGCTGACCTGCAGGAGGGACGCTCTTTGCAAACTCTAAAAACTCATCGCTTACTGGGCAGTTTATCTGCACCTGAATGGTGACATTGTGGGTTTTTTCTTGCTCGTCTGCATAGGCGGCTGTTGCCAAAAGTGTTGAGAGGATACATGTTGATAAGAATTTCATAATAGCTCCTGTTGGTTATGATGGAGAGAGTATAAGTGATTTTGCCATTGCCGGAAATTGCTAATCTTTGCTACAATAACGAACATGTTTATACATAGAGTCGCAACACAGTCTTCTCTTTTCTCACTGGCTCTAGTCCTGCTGTGCCGCCAGGCACACTAATTTTTTTAATTTCCACTACAATTATTCGTTTTCCAAAAAAAAGTTATAAGGACTTCTATGAACATTACTATTTGGCTTATTGCCTCATTTTTTTACGCCTATCAGTACATCATACGGGTGATGCCCAACATTATGATTGATGATATCTGTCAGCAGTTTGACATTGGCGCGGCTGTTTTTGGCCAGTTTTCTGGCATTTATTATATAGGATACTCACTTGTACATATACCTGTGGGGATGATGCTTGATCGCATTGGCCCTAAGAAGGTAATGACGGGCTGTATTTTGCTTACTGTGGCAGGGCTTTTGCCGCTTCTTTTTGCAAACCACTGGGCGTACCCAATTATGGGCAGGTTTTTAGTGGGTATGGGCTCATCCGGGGCCATCTTGGGCATATTTAAAATTATACGAATGATATTTAGCGAACAGCGCTTTGCGCGCATGCTTAGCCTCTCTGTTACCATTGGTTTACTTGGCGCCATTTATGGAGGCGGGCCTGTCAGCTATTTGAGAGAGCTTTTTGGCTACATACCAGTTGTTGAAAGCTTTGCAATTGGCGGCCTTATGCTTGCCGCTTTTACCTACTGGATTATTCCTGACACAAAAGAGGTGGCTGCAAGATCGCCCTTTAGCGATATTAAAGAGGTTATTTCAACGCCAAATGTGCTAAAAACATGTTTTTTTGCAGGCTGTATGGTGGGGCCGCTTGAAGGGTTTGCAGATGTCTGGGGCACTACCTACTTACACGAGGTGTATGGCATGCAAAAAACGGCAGCAAGTAGCCTTCTTTCACTTATTTTTATAGGTATGTGCTTTGGCGGGCCGCTATTAAGCTTTATCGCTGAGCGAATAAAAAGCTATCATGCCACCATTGTGGGGGCAGGAGCTGTTATGTGCATCGCCTTTTTATTGCCGCCATCGCCTGTTTCCTACTTTGCTGTAGGAGTGGCCTCTGCCTACCAGATTTTGGCGATATATAAGGCCTCAACCTATGTACGAGAGGAGATTGCAGGTTTAACAACAGCTGTTGCCAACATGATCATCATGACCTTTGGCTACGGCTTTCATACAATAATTGGTATTGTGACAGATGCTACAGGCATTTCATCAGCAATTACCATCATTCCAATAGCCCTTGCCATAGGTACAGCAGGGTTTACACATATTTTACAAAAGGGAAGAGTATATGACAGTCACGTTTTCAAATAAGTTAGTAGCAGTTATGAACGAAAAAATTGAGCCCGGCATCATCATGAACGCCTTGGCCCACATGTGTATCGGCTTTGGCTCGAGGATCGGCATGGAGCCCTTGCGCCTTACCAACTACATCGACGCTGACGGCGCAAGCCACCCAAACATCAGCGAGATGCCCTTTATGATCTTAAAGGCCAATTCCAATAAGATTAGGGGGCTTCGCGAGCAGGCAATAGAAGCCGGCATCCAGTTTGTAGACTTTACCGACACAATGACCATCGGCAGCTACGTGGAA
>Ga0187893_10006551_pt1 | contig 19818 bp, 10 predicted proteins | sample MA1701074metaG_FD_139574 | JGI IMG/M metagenome (GOLD analysis project Ga0187893, IMG submission 139574) | White microbial mat communities from a basaltic lava cave in the Kipuka Kanohina Cave System on the Island of Hawaii, USA - MA170107-4 metaG ...
CTCGCGCAGGCCGGCGACGTAGCGGAGACCGAGGCGCAGCGCCTGGCGGCGCTGCGCGTTGAGCGTTGAGTGTTCAGCATTGAGCGTGCCCCGCCCCGCCGCCCCCGGCGGCGACGGCGCGCCGCCCTCCACGTTGAGCGTTGCGCGTTCAGCGTTGAGCGTTCCTTGCCCCGGCCCCGCCACATCGATCCCCGGGGTGGCGGGGCGGGGAACGCTCAACGCTGAACGCCCAACGCTCAACGGCGGCGCTGCAGGCGCCGCCTCTAGACTGCATTTCCATCCCGACCGCGTCACGTCGATCGGCAGCACGCGCAGGCCGTGGCGCTGGGCGTCCTTGACCAGCGTGGCGGGGTGGTAGAAGCCGAGCGGCCAGTTGTTGAGCATGGCGCAGGTGAACGCCGCCAGGTGATGGGCGCGCAGATACGCCGAGGCGTAGGCGAGCAGCGCGAAGCTGGCGGCGTGCGACTCGGGAAAGCCGTAGAGGGCGAACGAGGTGATGCTCTGGATGATCGTCTCCGCCGTCTCCCCGGTGATGCCGCGCTCGGCCATGCCGGCGCGCAGCCGTTCCTCGATCTGCCGCATGCGCGCCACCGAGCGCTTGAAGCCCATGGCGCGGCGCAGCTCCTCGGCCTCGCCGCCGGTGAAGCCGGCGAGCACCATCGCCATGCGCAGGAGCTGCTCCTGGAAGAGCGGCACGCCGAGCGTGCGGGCGAGGATCGGCTCCAGATCCGGGTGCGCGTAGCTCACCGGCTCGCGGCCGCGGCGGCGGTTGAGGTACGGGTGCACCATGTGGCCGACGATCGGGCCGGGCCGGATGATCGCCACCTCGACCACCAGATCGTAGAAGTGGTCCGGCCGCAGACGCGGCAGCGTCGCCATCTGGGCGCGGCTCTCGATCTGAAACACCCCGACGGTATCGGCGCGCTGCATCATCGTATAGGTCGTCGGGTCGTCGGGCGGCAGATGCGCCAGGTCGATCTCCACGCCCTCGTGCTGCCGCACCAGCGGAATGGTCTCCTCCAGCACCGCCATCATGCCGAGCCCGAGCAGATCGACTTTGATGATGCCGAGATCGGCGCAGTCGTCTTTGTCCCACTGCACCACCACCCGCCCCGGCATGGTGGCCGGCTCGAGCGGCACCACGTCGTCGAGCCGCCCGGCCGCGATCACCATGCCGCCGGAATGCTGGCCGAGGTGGCGCGGCAGGTTCTGAATCTGGGCGACGAGGTCGACGAGCAGACGCACCCGCGGCGCCTCGGGGTCGACCCCGCCGGCGCGCAACTGTACGGCGAGCTCGTCGAGGTCGTCGCGGAACTCGAAGCGGTTGAGCAGCTTCGACAGGCGGTCGACCTGGGCCTGGTTGAACCCGAGCGTCTTGCCGACCTCACGCACGGCGCTGCGCGTGCGGTAGGTGATGACGTTGGCGGTCATCGCCGCGCCGCGCGTGCCGTAGCGCTGATAGACGTACTGGATGACCTTCTCGCGCTGGTCGCCGCTCGGCAGGTCGATGTCGACGTCCGGCCACTCGCCGCGCTCCGGCGAGAGAAAGCGCTCGAACAGCAGCGCCATGCCGATCGGGTCGACGGCGGTGATGCCGAGCGCGTAACAGACCGCCGAGTTCGCCGCCGAGCCGCGCCCCTGGGCGAGAATGTCGGCCTCGCGGCAGTAGCGCACGATGTCCCAGACGATGAGGAAATAGCCGGCGAGCTCGAGCTGCCCGATGACGGCGAGCTCGTGCTCGAGCTGCCGGCGGATCGCCGGCGTGATCGTCCCGTAGCGCGCGCGGGCGCCGGCCTCGGTGAGCGCGCGCAGGTAGCCGATCGGCGTCTCGCCTGCCGGCAGCGGGTAGTCGGGGAACCGGTAGCCGAGATCGGCGAGGGTGAAGGCGCACTGCTCGGCGATGCGGCGCGTGTTGGCCAGCGCGGCCGGGCAATCGCGAAACAACCCCGCCATGGCGCGCGCCGGCTTGAGATGGCGCTCGGCGTTGGCCAACAGGCGGCGGCCGGCGGTGTCGAGTGTGGTCTTCTCGCGCAGGCAGGTGAGCACGTCGAGCAACGGGCGGCCTCCGGGCAGGGCGTGGCGCACGTCGTTGCTGGCGGCGAGCGGGATGTGGAAGCGCTCGGCGACCGCCATGAGCGCGCGGTTCACCCGCTCCTCGCCGGGGTCGAGATGGCGCTGCAGATCGATGTAGAGGCGGTCGGGGAAGAGGCACTGGAGCTGTGCGACGGTGCCATCGAGCCCCGGAGGCCCAGCCAGTGGACCGCTGACACCACCGGCCAGGCAGATGAGCCCATCGGTGTATCCGTCCAGGTCTTCCCAGCGCGTCACCGATGCGCCTTTCGGGGCGCGCAGCTTGGTTTCGGTCAGCAGCCGACAGAGATTGCGGTACCCAGTGCGATCGGCGACGAGCACGGCGAGCTCGGCGTGATCGGGGAGCGTGAGCGTACAACCGATGATCGCGCGCAGCCCGGCGCGCTTCGCCGCCTGATGGAAGCGCGGCGCCCCGTAGATGCCGTCGCGATCGCCGAGCGCAATGGTGTCGTAGCCCAGCGCCGCCGCGCGCTCCACGAGGTCCTCGGGCAGCGACGCCCCGGCGAGAAAGCTGAAGGCGCTGCGGCAGCGCAGCTCGACGTACTGGGACACTGATTCACCGCGGAGGCGCAGAGGCGCAGAGATGAAAGTTGTTGACCAATCGGCGCAGCCCCTCTTTCAGCAGAGGAACGTTGAAATTGATCAACAGACCAACCGATTTGCTGGTCAATCGTAAGTAGGTCAGCAGTTGTGCATCGTGGACGGGCAACAACTTCTCTATGGCTTTCAACTCGACGACTACGCACTGCTCGACAAATAGGTCGATCTTCAGGTCAGCGCCGATTCGGTGTCCTTTATATTCCAGCGGAACGGGCGTCTGCCGCTGAAACCGTAAACCCTTCAGTCGAAGCTCGATCGCCAAACATTCCTCGTACACACTCTCCAACAGCCCAGGTCCCAACAGTCGATGGACCTCTATGGCACTCCCGATGATCACGTCCGTCACTTGATTCTCCAACATCTCCGCGCCTCCGCGTCTCTGCGGTGAAAAATCTTCTTCACTTCAGTCGTACACCCCGTCGGCGAACCACTCCTGCTGCGCGAGGTCGAAAAACAACCGGTACACCACCCCGTCGCTGAGCTGGGCGTCGTAGTAGTCGCGATGGACGGCGTCGGGGCGCCACCACTCGCCTTGCAGACGCCAGGGGCCGGCGAGGGTGACGACGCGGCCCTGGCACCCGTAGGTCCCCTCGCTGCCGACCGCTTCGTCGGCACGGCGGACGAAGTCGGGCTGGCCGCGGTTGCAGAAGACTTCCAGGCGGAGCGGCGGACGGAGGGCGCGGACGCTGAGCGCGCCGCCGGGCGGCGCGCAGTTCAGCGTTGAGCGTTGCGCGTTGAGCGTTCCCCGCCCCGCCACCCCTAGAAGTGAGTTGTCTTCAACGCTGAACGCTAAACGCTCAACGCTGAACGGCGCGACACCGTAGGCGTCGAGCCGATGCGAATCCACCACCACCGGCGCGCCGACGCGCTCGGCGCCGCACAGGGCGCTGAGACGGGCGAGCGTGGCGGCGAGCTGGGCCGGGGCCGGGCCGTTGGGACGGAAGAGATCGAGCTGCATGGCGCGCAGGCGTTCGGGGACGGCGGCGAGGCGAATCGATTCCACCGCCTGGCACGGCGGATGCGCCTCGAGGTGGAGGCGCACGAGCGTGTGCAGGGGCTTGCTCTCGTTGCTGGGCGCGGCGACCGCCACCACCCGCTCGTCGCGCCCGTGGCCGACCAACCCGAGCGAGAGTCGCAGATCGCCGCAGATCAGGCCGCGCACCGCCAGGCGGGCGAGCAGCCGGTCGAGCAGACCGCGCACGACGAAGAGGAACGGCTCGAGGTTGTCGACCCCGTAGTCGAGCGCCGCCGTTTCCTCGAAGTGCAGCGGCAGCGGGCGCGGCGCCAGCGGGTGCTCGTCCTCGCCGCGGGCGCGGCGCGCCAGCGCCGCGCCTTCGCTCCCGAGCCGCGTCGCCACCGCGCTCGCCGGCAGCGCGGCGAGGTCGCCGAGCGTGCGGATGCCCCAGCGCGCCAGCGTCTCCTGCATGGCCGGGCTCGGACCCAGCCGCTGGATCGGCAGCGGCGCCAGGAAGTGCCATTCCTCATGCGGCGGAATCGCCGCGCAGCCGCCGCCATCGCGTGCCGCGAGCTCGGCGGCGATCTTGGTGGCGGCCACGCCGACCGCCGCCTCGAGCCCGAGCGACCGCGTCCGCGCGCCGACCGCGCGCGCCAGCTCGGTCTCCGACGCATAGAGCTGGCGCAGGCCCTCGGCGTCGCAGTACACCGTGCCCAGCCCGCTCTCCTCCACCCGCGGCGAGCACGAGTAGGCCACGTCGCACAGCGCCGCCTGGGCGGCGTGCTCGGCGGCCGGCGAGGCCACCCGCACCACCAGCTCGCTGGCGATCGCCGTCGCCTGCGCCGCCGTCATGCCGACGGCGACACCGCACCGCGCCGCCTCCGGCGCACACCCGACGATGCGCCCGCGCGGACCCGGCGCGTCGGTCACGATCAGCGGCGCACCGCGCAGCTCGGGCTCGCTGCGCACCCAGGCAGCGAGCGGAAACGCCGGAACGTGGATACACGCGATGCGCATGCATCCTCCTCATCCCGAGACCGCGCGCCGAACCGCTCCCTCCCCTCCTCCCAACCGCGTCGCGTGCACTCGCTCCACCTGCACCCCGTCGAGCCCGGCCAGCCGTTCGCCGAGCGCCAGCGTCACCGCGCGATCCGTCGGACCAAAGCGACTGCGCGCCAGCACCGCGGTGGTGATGATCCCTTCGAGCAGGCGCCCATTCCATCGCACCCGGCGCTGCGCCAGGGTGAGTGCCAGCGCCGCCGCGCCATCGGCGAGCCGGCGCGGCGTACACACCAGGCAGACGGCGCCGGCGCGCCGGGTCACCTGAGCCAGGCGCGGCCACACCTGTCGGGGCAGCGGACGGGCCGCCAGTCCTGGGCTCGCTGGACGGATCTGTCCTGTGCCCGGTCGAAGGGCCTGTCCCAGGCCGTCGAGCGCTACCACACCGAAACCGCCGGCGGCGAGGACGATCTCGGCACAGGTGAGCGCGACCTGCGGCGAGGGCGGACGCACCCACAGCACGCGCGCGAGATCGACCCCGGCTCGCGCCAGCGACGGGGGATCGAGCGCATTCGCCAGGTCGACCACCGCCGCCACCTCGCCGCGCCGCGTCGCCGACGCCAGCAACGCCTGCACCAGCGCCGTGCGCCCGCTCGACGGCGCGCCGACGATCTCGCTCAGATGCCCGCGCGGCAGCCCGCCACCGAGCAGCTCATCGAGTGGATCGATCCCGGTCGCCAGGCGGCGTACTGGTTCGCTCGGCAAGGCCCCCAGGCGCACGCCCGGCACCTGCGGCGCCGCCCGGCGCTCTCTCGCAGTAGCAGTGGACACGCCTCCGACTTTCGCCTAATTTTCGCCTGCTGGCAAGCGCCATTCGGCCACGATCGAACGCATGTAGGGGCGCGCCTTGGCGCGCCCGTGCCGCCCGAAGGGCGGCCGACGTGTTGAGTCCCAATGCCGCGCGGCGCACGTGTTCTCGAACAGTGCGCGCCGTCGGCGCGCCACGGGCCGCCCAAGAGGGCGGCCCCTACTAGCACGGACGTCAGGCTCGTCCGTCCCGGAGGGCGTCGCGCATGAAGCGCAGGTCCTCCCGCCTGATGGCACCGAGCAGGTAGACCGTCGCGAGGTAGGCGCCTACCGAGATGGTCATACCGCCAAGCGGGTTGCTGTCTCGCAGCATCCAGGCGGTCCCGGCCATGACCAGTGCCGCGATCCCACCCAAGCCCAGGTTTTTCGACAGCCCCGAAACCAGCGTGAGCGAGTCGAGCGGCACCAGACGAAGGGCGGTGATGAGCATCACCACCTCAGCGGCGACCACGGCCGCAGCGCAACCGATCCCGCCGTTCCCGAGCGTGGATTGCGTCAGCGGAATCAGCACGACACTCAGGCCCGCAGCGACCAATACAGTCGCGAGCTTGGCGACTATCCATCGCGTCGGCGCCGTTCCGGCCATGATCGCCGCCCCGAGCGTCACGTCGACGAACGCCACGAGGAGGTAGAGGGCGAGGACTCTCAGGCAGCTCGCCGCCGGCGCAAACGCCGCGCTCCCATAGACCAGGCCCACCGCCGTGTCAGCGAACAAATACGTCCCGGCCATGCTCAAGATGCCCAACAGGACCATCACTCGAAGCGCGGCGGTCATGAGATCGCCGTAGGCGGCCGCGCGCTCAGCCTGAAGACGCGCCAGCGTCGGATAGAGCGCGGTGGCGAGAATGGTCGCCGGAAAGATGAGCAGACCCATGAGCTTCGAGGCCGCCGCGTACCAGCCGATCACACTCGGAGGAGCAAGTACCGAGAGCAGCAGCGCGTCGACGCCGGGTTGCAAATGGACGGCGACGGCCCAGAGCAAGAACGGCGCACCGCCCGACAGCAACGACACCGCAGCCGGCCAGCTGACGCGCGGCGGCGCGATGTGGAGCCGGCGAAGCGCGAGCCAATACACGCCCACGGCCGCCAGCGAACCGAGGATCTGGGCGATGAGCACGGCCCGGAGGCCGCCCGTACTGATCACGGCGACGGCGATGGCGACGGCGATGAGCAGCTTGGCAGCCACCGAGGTGACGGCACCGATGTCCATCCGCTCCAGACCGCGCAGGACGATGGTCACGCTGTCACCGATCGAGCTGGCGAGGACAAACACGACCGTCAGTGCGATCGCCACCCGCGTCGCCTCGGGGTAGTCGAGCACGAGCGCGAGACCAGCGAGGAGTGGCCAGAGCACGAGGGCACCAAGGAGGCGCAGCGCGAGGCCGGTGCCGAGCAGTGGGGCGGCCGCACTCGGATCGCGCGCGATCCTGCCGACCACGTAGTACTGCTGGCCGAGGTCGGCGAGAACGAACGCCGACTGGACGAGCGTCGCAGCGAGGTAGAAGACGCCGTAGTCCTGCGCGCCGAGATGGCGCGCCAGCATGGCGGTGACGCCCAGCGACAGCGCCGCCGTGGCGAGCTGGCCGGCGACCAGAAACACGAAGTTGCGGGCGACGCCGCGGCCATCTCGAACGCGTGAGCCGGTGGTCTCGGCCACAAGCTCGGCGGCATCCGATGGGCTGCTCATCAGCGCAATGGCGCGTACGACAGCGCCGACTTGTAGGGCGCCCGCCCAAAGCCGGTCAAGCTGAGTGCCCAGCACGGAGCTTTGCTCAACAAGAACCCGTAGGGTCGCGCCTTGGCGCGCCCGTGCCGCCTGGAGGGCGGCAGACACGTTCAGTCCCAACGCCGCGCTGCGCGCGTGCCCCTTCGAGCAGGCGCGCCGTTGGCGCGCCACGGGCCGCCCAAGGGCGGCCCCTACAACGGACCCGCTGCCGCCGATCCGTTGTCGACGAGTGGGATGCGGTGTACCTGGGGCGGCGGTGAGCGACCTCGGGCACAACCGCACCGCAGCTGAGGAGGCGAACCATGCGCGGGGCGTCTGGGGGCTCGCGGTGGTACTGGGTCTCGCCCTCGTCGTGAGCTGTTTGATCTTCCAGCGGATCATTCGCGCCGGCGACCTGCTCGGGTGGGATGAGGCGGCCCACGCGCTCTGGGGCTTGCTGATCGCCGACGATCTCCTCAACGCGCGGTTCGTGAGCCTCCTCGTCGACACCAATCGCCAGGTATACTGGCCACCGCTGCACTCCTGGTACCTCGCGCCGCTCTTCATCGTCTTCGGACCGTCGACGATCCTGGCGCGGTCGAGCAGTCTCCTGGCGTTCGTGGCCACGGTCGTCGTGGTGAGGGCGCCGGGGCTCTCGCAACGGTTGCCGATCTGGCTTCTGGCCACTCGCAGCCCGGTCTCCTGCAGAGGCTCTTGCCGGATTCCCTGCGCGTGCAGGCCGAGCGCTGGCCCGGCTCCGCGGGGACGTACACGGCCTACGTGGGATTGCCCCTCGGCCGGAGCGAAGCGGTGACATTTTCTCCGTCGAACTTCGGCGAGCGAGTGGCGGCGCTGCTCGTCCGCCGTCCGACCGATCGCGTGCTGGTCATCGTTCGGGACGGATCGTCGCTGACGCCCGATCTCGTCACGGACAATTTGAGACCTCTGGGTTTCGCGCCGACGGCGTCCTCTCGGCGGATCGACGAAGCGCGTGCCCGCGTCATCGAGTTCAAAGCCACCCAACCCGTGGCACGCGCGTCACGCCTTCTTCGAAGTGGAGACGGGTGTCCCCGCCCGTGGCGCGCGTAGCGCGCCGGCGCCGGCTCAGCCTGCGCCGGCGGGCGAGACGCCCGTCTGCAATTGGGAACCGAGCTACGCGTGTTCGGCGGAGCTACGGCGGGCGGCCAGCTCGGCTTGCACGCGCTCGAAGTCGGCGGCGCCGAAGCGGACGCGGCGGAAGACGAGGAAGCCGATCAGGAACACGACACATTGGACCGGGCCGACCAGCAGCACCAACCACCACAGGGTCGACGCGGCCTGCACGGCGTCGGGAACGTAGTCGACCACATCGAGCAGCACACCGCCCAGGAACTGGCCGACCGCGGTCGCCAACTTGAGGCCGAACGCCCAGATGCCGAAATAGGCGCCGGCGCGCTGCTCGCCGGTGTGCAGCTCGTCGACGTCGACGACGTCGATCGCCTGCGAGACCGCTAGCGTGAGCGAGCCCGCCATGGCCCCGGCCACCACCATGAACGCCGCCATCGCCAGCACCTGCCCGGGTTGGACCAGGAGCCACCCGAGCGGCGTGACGCACCCGAGCCCCAGCCCGAGCTGCATCGCGCCGTTCTTGCCCAGGCGCCGCGACAACAACAGCCACACCGGGAACGACAGCGCCAGGCTGAGCCCGAACACCAGCGCAAACAGCGGGAACCAGTCGTAGAGCTGCAGCCGGTATTTCACCACGACGAGCTGGATGGCCGTGCTCATCGACGCGGCGATGGTCATCAGACAGATGGTAGCGAAGATGATGCGGAAGTCGCGGTTGGTGAAGGTGCCGAGCAGCCCGCGGGTGAAATGGGTCAGGCTCGGCACCGGCAGGCGCTCGCGACCGCGGTCGGGGACGCCGACGCCGGTCAGCAGCCCGGACACCGCAATCGCGGCGCCGAGCATCAGCGCCATGGCGGCGAAGCCGCTGCGCGGGTCGGCGTAGCGGGCGACGACCATCATCGGCAGCGCGGCGCCGGCGACGCCGCCGATCAGGCCGAACAACGAGCGCACCTGCACCACGGTCGTGCGTTCGTGGTAGTCGCTGGTCAGCTCCGCGCCCCAGGCGAGATAGGGCACGGTGAAAATTGAAAAGCAGCTGTAGAGCGCGAGCGTGATCACGAGCAGGTAGGCGAGGAGCCCGACCGTCGACAGCGCCGGCGGCGCGAACAGGAAGTAGAAGCACACCCCCATGGGCAGCGAGCCGAGCAGCACATAGGGGCGACGCCGGCCCCAGCGCGAGCGCGTGGTGTCGGAGACGTAGCCCATCGCCGGCTCGATCACCGCGTCCCAGGCCTTGGTGAGCAGCAGGATGGTCCCCACCACGGTCGGACTGAGGAGCAGCGTGTCGGTGTAGAAGAAGAGCAGGAAGCGGTTGAGCGACTGGTTCTTGAGCGAGACCCCGAGCTCACCGACGCCGGCAAACAGCTTGGTGCGCAGCGGCAGCGTCGCGGACATCGCGAGCGGTCTGTAGCCGAGCTACCCCCGTGGCGAAAGACCCCGCCGCCAGATCCGGGCCGATCCGTCGGAATGCAGTCCTGTCCGGACGACGCATGCGTGCCCAACACCCTTTGGGCCTCCGAGTAGCGCCGGCCCTTGTGGCCGGCCCCACCGCGGTTGGCGCAGGTGGGAGGCGACGGCGGTGGGGGCCGGCCACGAGGGCCGGCGCTACCCGGAATTCGCACGACGCTCGATGCCTTGCGGTTTCGTGACCAGCGCGGAACAGTTGGGCGGCGTGGCGACCTGGTAGGAGGCTCGGGATGGGAGGGCTGTTGGGGCGAACGAAAATGGCGCTCGGACTGTGGGCGGCGTGCGCGCTCGCGGCGCCGAGCCCCGCAGCCGCCGTCACCGTCGAACAATTCTCTCCGCTCGGAACCGTCAAGCAGGTCCGCCAGGTCGCCGCGCGTTTCTCCGCGCCGATGGTGCCGTTCGGCGATCTGCGCGACCGCGCCGCGCCGTTCACGGTCGACTGCGTCGGGATGGACACCACCGGCACGCAGGCAGCGCCGGCGGCGCGCTGGATCGACAGCCGCACCTGGGCCTACGACTTCGCCCGCGATCTGCCCGCCGGCGTCCGCTGCTCGTTCACCGCCGCCGGCGGTCTGCGCAGTCTCAGCGGCGAGCCGCTGAGCGGAGAGACGCGCTTCGCCTTCTCGACCGGCGGTCCGGCGATCGAGTCCACGCTGCCCGGCGAGGGCAGCGATCGCATCGAGGAAGAGCAGGCCTTCGTGGTCGCGCTGAACGGCGAGGCGACCCTCGACTCGGTGCTCGCCCACGCCGGCTTCGAGATCGACGGGATCGCCGAGCGCGTCGGCGTTCGGCTGATCGCGGGCGACGCGCGCGATCAGCTCATCGCCGGGCTGCCGTACTGGCTCAAGCCGGACGGTCCCGCGCTGGTCCTCGCCGCCCGCCAGGCGTTTCCCAACGGCGCCACGGTGCGGCTCATCTGGGGAGCCGGCATCGCCAGCCCGAGCGGCGTCGTCACCGAGACCGATCAGGTGCTCGAGTTCGGCGTGCGCCCGCCGTTCACCGTGACGCTCTCCTGCGAGCGCGAGAACGCCGCGGCCGACTGCATTCCGCTCACGCCGATGCGCGTCCGATTTTCCGCGCCGGTCGACTGGCAGCTCGCCCGTCAGGTGCGGCTCGTCGGTCCGAACGACGTGGCCCACGAACCGCAGGTACCGGACGAGCCGGTCAGCCTGGTCAACGGCCTCGAGTTCCCCGGCCCCTTTCCGGAATCGGTGTCGTTGCGTCTCGCCGTGCCGGCCGAGCTGCGCGACGACGCCGGCCGCCAGCTCGCCAACCGCGACGCGCCGGCGCTGACGGTCAAGACCGGCCCGTTTCCGCCGCTCGCCAAGTTCGCCGCCCGCTTCGGCATCCTCGAGGCGCACGCCGATCCCGCCCTGCCGGTGACCATCCGCAACCTCGACCCCGACACGCGTGGCCAAGAGCTCCGCGTCACCGAGGCACATCCGACCGGCTGGCGCGCGACGCTCGACGGTCTCTACGCGCGCCTCACCGGACAGGTCACTCAAATCCCCATCGATCAGCCCGAGCAGATTCTGCCCTGGCTGAAGCGCCTGGCCACGGCGCGCCGCGCGGTATCGATGTTCGCCGGAGCGACCGTACCGCCGGGCCACGAGCTGCGCGGCTTCACCCTGCCGCAGCCGGATGGTGCGCAGGCGTTTCAGGTCGTCGGCATCCCGCTCCCGTCACCGGGCTTCTACCTGGTCGAGCTGATCAGCCCGCGCCTCGGCGCCGCGTTGCTCGACAAGCAGCAACCGCTCTACGTGCCCGCCGGCGCGCTGGTCACCAACCTCTCCGTCCACCTCGAGTGGGCCCGCGAGAACGCGCTGGTGTGGGTGACGACGCTCGATCAGGCGAAGCCGGTCGCCGGCGCGCGCATCGCGGTGCAGGACTGCCACGGCATGGTGATCGGCAGCGGCCAGACCGACGAGAACGGGATTGCCCGAATCAGCGGCCTCCCGGACGACGAGCATGCTCCGCGCTGCTACGACGCGCAGCGCTTCGAGGGGTTCGACGGATTCGACTACCGCGACCACTTCGCCGCGCAGGCGCTCACCAGCCTTGAGAGCGGCCTGTTCGTCACCGCCCGGACCGATGCCGATCTGAGCTTCGTGCACTCCTCCTGGAGTGAAGGCATCGAATCGTGGCGATTCCAGTTGCCGTCCGAGTCGTGGCAGGCGCCGGTGGTGGCGCACACGATCTTCGACCGCCCGCTGTTCCGCGCCGGCGACACCGTACACATGAAGCACGTGCTGCGCCGCCAGACGATGGCCGGCTTCGCCCTGCAACCGCCGGCGGACCGGCCCGGCACGACCGTGATCCGGCACCTCGGCAGCGAGGAAACCTACGAGCTGCCGCTGGTGTGGGACGCGTCGGGCACCGCCGAGCAGTCCTGGCCGATCCCGGCCGCCGCCAAGCTCGGCCAGTACGAGGTGTCGCTCAAGACCAGCGAGACGCAGTGGAGCTCGGGCAGCTTTCGCCTCGAGCAGTTCCGCGTGCCGCTCATGAAAGCCGTGGTCAAGCTGCCGGCCGAGCCGCAGGTCGGCGTCACCGAGATCCCGGTCGACATCGCCGTCCACTATCTCGCCGGCGGCGCCGCGGCCGGTCTGCCGGTGATCGTCCGCGCGCAGATCCGCGACCGCGCGCCGCCCACGCTCGACGACGCCGAGCGCGCCGCCGTCGCCAACGGTCCGGTCCGGGAAGGCGTGCTGCGGCAGAGCGAATCGGTGGAGGAACCAGCCGGCGCCCCTGCCCCGGCGGTGCTGCAGCGCCAGCAGCTCACGCTCGACGCCGCCGGCACGACGCGCACGCAGATCGCCGGCGTGACCGCGCCGCCGACAGTGCGCGAGCTGCTCGCCGAGGTCGAGTATCGCGATCCGAACGGCGAGACGCAGACTGCCGCCGCCACCGTACCGCTGTGGCCCGCGGCGGTGCTGCCCAGCATCGCCGTCGAGCACTGGGCGGGCACGAAGGACAGCGTGCGCGCCGGCGTGATCGCCATCGACGCGCGCGGCCAGCCGGTGGCCGGCGTCCCGGTGCAGGTCGACATCTTCCAGCGACAATTCTACTCGCACCGCAAGCGGCTGGTCGGCGGCTTCTACGCCTACGAGCACGTCGAGGAGACGCGCCGCCTGGGGCCGTTCTGTTCCGGCCAGACCGACGCGCGCGGCCGGCTCGACTGTTCCGCCGCGGCGCCACACGCCGGCGAGCTGGTCCTGCAAGCGACGGTGACCGACGCGCAGAACCGCACGGCCACCGCGCACGAGTCCGCGTTCGTCAGCGGCGAGGACGAATGGGGCTTCGCCGTCGAAGCGAGCGACCGCATCGATGTCATACCGGAGCGGCGCGCGTACGAGCCGGGCGAGCTGGCGCGCTTCCAGGTGCGCATGCCGTTCCGCCAGGCCACCGCGTTGGTGACGGTCGAGCGCGAAGGCATCGGCGCCGCCCAGGTGCTCACGCTCTCCAACACCAATCCGGTGATCGAGGTGCCAGTCGACGCGGCCTACGCGCCGAACGCGTTCGTCTCGGTGTTTCTCGTGCGCGGGCGCATCAGCGACCGCCAGCCGACGGCAATGGTCGATCTCGGCAAGCCCGCCTTCAAGCTCGGCGTCGCCGAGATCCGCGTCGGCTGGCGCGCCCACGCGCTCACCGTCGACGTCGCCGCCGATCGGCCCGCCTACCGGGTGCGCGAGACCGCCACCGTGCGCATCGCCGTGCGCACCGCCGACGGCACGCCGCCGCCGGCGGGCAGCACCGTGGCGATCGCCGCCGTCGACGAGGGCCTGCTGGAGCTGATGCCGAACACCAGTTGGAAGCTGCTCGACGCGATGATGGGCCGGCGCGGCTACGGCGTGCGCACAGCCACGGCGCAGATGCAGGTGATCGGCAAGCGTCACTTCGGCCGCAAGGCGCTGCCGCCGGGCGGCGCCGGCGGTCGACAGACGACGCGCGAGCTGTTCGACACCCTGTTGCTCTGGCGCGGCTCCGTTCCGCTCGATGCCGCCGGCACCGCCACCGTGCCGGTGCCGCTGAACGATTCGCTCACCAGCTTTCGCATCGCGGCGATCGCCACCGGCGACCCCGGGCAGTTCGGCACCGGTTCGACCGACATCCGCTCCACGCAGGACATCATGCTGTTGTCCGGTCTTCCGCCGCTGGCACGCCAGGGCGATCGCTTTCCGGCGCAGTTCACCCTGCGCAACACCACCGAGCGCGCCGTCGACGTGACCGTGCGCGGCGAGGTCGAGGGGCTGACCGCCCCCCTGGCGGCGCAGACGGTGGCCCTCGCTGCCGGCGAGGCGCGCGTGGTTGCCTGGCCGATCGACGTCCCGCCGGGGGTCGAGGCCCTGCGCTACACGGTGGAGGCGAGCACGCCGGGCGGTCCCAGCGACCGCCTCCGCGTCAGCCAACAGGTGCGGCCCGCCGTGCCGGTGCGCACGCTGCAGGCGACGTTGCTGCGCTGGGAGCCGAGCCTGCGCGTACCGGTGGCGCGCCCGGTCGACGCCCTGCCCGACCGCGGCGGCATCGACGTCGCCGCCTCTGCCTCACTCGGCGGGACGCTGGCGCCGCTCGAGCAGTGGCTGCGCCAGTATCCCTACACCTGCCTCGAGCAGAAAGTGTCGATCGCCGTCGGCCTCGGCGACGCGGCGCGCTGGCAGGAGATCAGCGCCGCCCTGCCCTCCTACAGCGACGCCGACGGTCTGCTCAAGTTCTTTCCGACCATGACCACCGGCAGCGAGGTGCTCACTGCCTACGTGCTGGCGGTCAGCAACGCCGCCGGTTGGAAGGTGCCGCAGGGGCTCGAGGACAAAATGGCGGCGGGACTGCGCGGCTTCGTCGACGGCAGCATCCGCCGCGAGTCGCCGCTGGCCGCTCCCGATCTGGTCCTGCGCAAACTGGCCGCGATCGACGCGCTGGCGCGCATCGGCCGGGCCGACCCGGAGCTGCTCGACAGCATTGCCATCGAGCCCAACCTCTGGCCGACCTCTGCCGTGCTCGACTGGTGGGGCATTCTGCAACGCCTGCCGTCGATCCCGCAGCGCGATGCGCGCCTGCGCGCCGCCACGCAGATCGTGCGCGCGCGACTCACGCTGTCCGGCACCACCATGGGGTTTTCGACCGAGTCGAGCGACGCGCTGTCATGGCTGCTGGTCGGGCCCGACGTGAACGCCGTGCGTCTCATTCTTCACCTCATTGAGTTCGACCTCTGGCGCGACGAGCTGCCGCGCCTGGTGCGCGGCGCGCTGGCGCGCCAGCAGCGCGGCGTCTGGACGAGCACGCTCGCCGATGCCTGGGGGGCGCTCGCCATGCGGCGATTCACCGCCGCGTTCGAGGCGACGCCGGTCACCGGCACCACCGCGCTGCGGCTGGCGGATGCCGACGCCCGGCTCGACTGGACCGCACCGCCGGCGCCGGTCGTGCTGCCGTGGCCGGCGCAGCCGGCGGACCTCGCGATCGACCACACCGGCACCGGCAACCCGTGGCTGACCGTCTCCTCGCGCGCCGCGATTCCGCTCGCCGCGCCGCTGGCGAGCGGCTATCGCGTCACCAAGACCGTCACGCCGGCCGAGGTGCGCACCGCCGGAGTGCTCAGCGTCGGCGATACGCTGCGCGTGCGCATCGAGGTCGAGGCGCAGAGCGACATGACGTGGGTCGTGCTCGACGATCCCGTCCCGTCCGGCGCCTCGCACCAGTCGCTCGCCGCCGGCTCGCCCGACGCAACCGACGAGCCCACGTGGTCGCCTGCCTTCGTCGAGCGTCGCTTCGACGCGTACCGTGCGTACTACGACTTTCTGCCGAAAGGCCGCCTCGTCGCCGAGTACACCATCCGCCTCAACCAGAGCGGCCGCTTCCAACTGCCGCCGACGCGCGTCGAGGCGCTCTACGCTTCCGAGATGTTCGGCGAGATCCCCAACGCACCCATCGAGGTGCAGCCGTGAGCGTCGACCGTCGCGTACGTCATCGTCCGCCACGGCCCGCCGGTCAGGCGCGCCTGTGGCGCGCCTACGGGCCGCCCCAGGGCGGCCCCTACAAGGCCGCGCGATCCGTCGCCGCGCGGTCCGCCGCCGTTTCGTTCGCGCGGTCCGCCGCCGTTTCGTCCCCGCGATCCATCGCCGTTCCGTGTAGGGGCGCGCCTTGGCGCGCCCGTGCCGCGCGCAGCGCGGCCCGCGTTCTGCTCGTATCGTTCGCGGCGTTCGCCGTGACTGGATCGCATGCCAACGCCCAACCGACGGATCCGACACCGCGCTTCGCCGACGTCCGCGCATCGCACTGCCCTTCCGACGTCCGACTGCTCGATCGCCACGGCGCGGTCCTGCACGAGCTGCGGCTCGACCCCACCCGCCGCCGCTTGGCCTGGACCGCACTCGCCGACGTCTCACCGGCGCTGACGACCGCGCTCCTCGTCTCCGAGGACCGTCGCTTCGTCGCCCACGCCGGCGTCGACTGGCAGGCGATTGCCGCGGCGCTCTGGCAGCGCCTGCGCGGCGGCGCCCGGCGGGGCGCCAGCACGCTGACCATGCAGCTCGCTGCCCTGCTCGAGCCCGACCTGCATGCGCGTGGCGGGCCGCGCACGCTCGCCGAGAAGTGGCGGCAGATGCGCGCCGCCTGGCGGCTCGAGCGCACGTGGTCGAAGGAAAAAATCCTCGAGGCCTACCTCAACCTCGTGACCTTTCGCGGCGAGATGCAGGGCGTCGCCGCCGCCGCGCACGTGCTCTTCGGCAAAGACCCGCACGGGCTCACACACGCCGAGTCGCTGGTGCTCGCCGCGCTGGTGCGCGCGCCCAACGCCGAGCGCGAGGCGTTGTTGCGCCGCGCAATGCAGCTGGATTCTCGACTCTCAGGCGCGCCCGCGGCCCGCCTACGGGCCGCCCACGGGCGGCCCCTACAGGCGCTAGGCTCGCCAGGCTCCGGTGTAGGGGCGCGCCTTGACGCGGCCCAGGATTCGATCGCAATCGCGGTCGACCGGGTCGTCGCGACTTCGCGCGGCGCGGCCCGCGTGGCGCTGGCGCCGCACGCGGCGCGCCGGCTGATGCCGCAGCGCAATCCGGCACCGTGCACCGACACGCCCTCGACCCTCGACGCGGCGCTGCAGCGCTATGCCGCCGAGGTACTGCGCCGGCATCTGCTCACCATCCGCGACCGCTCGGCACGCGATGGCGCCGTCCTCGTCGCCGACAACGCCACCGGCGAGGTGCTGGCGTACGTCGCCGCCAGCGGCGACCTCTCCAGCGCCCGCCACGTCGACGGCATCCAAGCGCGCCGCCAGGCCGGCTCGACGCTCAAACCGTTTCTGTACGCGCTCGCCATCGGTCGACGGCTGCTGACCCCGGCCTCACTGCTCGACGACTCGCCGCTCGAGATCGCCGCCGGCAGCGGCGCGCTCTTCCGCCCGCGCAACTACGACGAACGCTTTCGCGGCATGGTCTCGCTGCGCACCGCGTTGGCCGGCTCGCTCAACGTTCCAGCGGTGCGCGCACTGCTCCTGGTCGGTCCCGACACCTTCGCCGCCCAGCTCCGCGAGCTCGGCTTCACCGGAGTCGTTGAAGCAGGTGACCACTACGGCCCCGCCCTCGCACTCGGCGCCGCCGACGTCACCCTGTGGCAGCTCACCAATGCCTACCGCGCCCTCGCCAACGGCGGCACGTGGACGCCGCTGCGCATGCAGGCTGGGCTCGAGCGAGCGTCCGGTTCCCCCCCTGTCGCCGTCTCCGGCGACAATTTGGAGGGCGCCGCGCCGTCGGCGCCGTCTTTCCGTGCCACGGCGCCGACGGCGCGGCGCCCTCCAGGGACAATCACGGACGCCGCTGCCTTCATCGTCTCCGACATCCTCGCCGACCGCGACGGACGCAGCCTGACCTTCGGTCTCGAGAGCCCGCTCGCCACCCGCTTCTGGAGCGCGGTGAAGACCGGCACGAGCAAGGACATGCGCGACAACTGGTGCATCGGCTTCTCGCGCCGCTACACCGTTGGCGTCTGGGTGGGAAACTTCTCCGGCGCGCCCATGCGCGACGTGAGCGGCGTCGCCGGCGCCGCGCCGATCTGGCACGACGTGATCAGCTGGCTGCACCGCGAGCTGCCCAGCGACCCCCCGGCTCCGCCGCCCGGAATCGCGCTGGCCACCACCGCTTTCGCCGCGGGCACCGAGCCCGCGCGCCGCGAATGGTTTCTGGTCGGGACCGAGCCGGCGCTCGCGCACAGCGTACGCGCCAACGCGCCGCGCATCGTCGCCCCCGCCGAGGGCAGCATCATCGCCGTCGATCCCGACATCGGCGCGGTCCGCCAGCGCGTCGCCTTCATCGCCGCCGACGCCGATCGGCGCCTGCGCTGGGTGCTCGACGGCGCCGATCTGGGATCCGCCGCGGAGCTCCTCCTGTGGCCACCCCGCGCCGGCCAGCACACCCTGCAGCTCGTCGCGCCGGAGCCGCCCCACCCCGGCGGCGACGGCGCGCCGCCCTCCACAGGACGCAGCAACGGTGGGCGAACGCTTGGAACGGTACGCTTCGAAGTGCGTGGCGGCGCGGTGGAGCCGGGACCGCGCACATGACTGGCATCGACCAGCGGCGCACGGCGCGGCTGCGGCTCCGCGCGATTGGCGCCGGCGACTTCGACGAGCTGCACGTGCTGCACAGCGACGCGCAGACCATGGCGACGCTCGGTGGCGTGCGCTCGCGCGAACGAACGCAGGTCATCTTGGATGAGCTCGCCCGACACTGGGACGAGCACGGATTCGGCTACTGGATGGCATACGACCTGGAGAGCGGCCGCTTCGCTGGCCGCGGCGGCCTGCGCCGGGTCGTCATCGAGGGACGGGCCGAAGTCGAGGTCGGGTACGGTCTCCTGCCCGAGTTCTGGGGCCGCGGCCTGGCAACAGAGCTCGCCAGCGAGAGCATTCGCGTCGCGTTCCACGAGCTCCATCTCCCCAGGCTGGTCTGCTTCACGCTGCCCACCAACCGCGCCTCGCAGCGCGTGATGGAGAAGGCTGGCTTCCGCTACGCCGGTGAGATCGTGTGGGCGGATCTGCCGCACGTGCTCTACCGACTGGAGGGCGGCGCGCCGTCGCCGCCGGGTGCGGGGCGGTAGGGTCAGATTCCCGGAACCCGGCCACGACGATGTGATCCCACCCGCACCGCCCACGGCGCCGACGGCGCGGCGCCCTCCACCGTTACGCGCCGCGCGCGGCTAGCAGTGTCTCCACGTACCTCGCGATGATGTCGGTCTCGATGTTCACCGAGTCTCCCGGCTGTTTGCTGAGCAGGTTGGTGTGCGCCTGCGTGTACTGCACGAGCGACACCGCAAAGCTGTCGGCGGTCTTGTCGACGATGGTGAGGCTGGCGCCGTCGATGCACACCGGCCCCTTCACGACCATGTAGCGGAGCAACTCGGGCGGTGTGCGAAAGCGCGCCACGATCGCGTCGCCTTCCGGGGTCAGCGCCTCGATCGTGGCGACCCCTTCGACCACGCCCCGCACGATGTGTCCGCTCAGGCGATCGTTCGGACGCACCGAGCGCTCGAGGTTGACGCGATCGCCGGCGCCCAGGCGAGCGAGGTTGGAACGGCGGTAGGTCTCCGGCATGACGTGGGCGAAGAAGGTATCGCCGGCGATCTCGACCACCGTCAGATCGACCCCGTTGATCGCAATCGAGTCGCCCAGATGGGCATCGGCAAGCACCATCGGCGCGCGGATCCGCAGGTTCCCGGCGCCCGCTTCGATCACCTCTCCCACCTCTTCGATGATCCCGGTGAACATGACCGTGCTCTAGCCCGGATCACCCCGAAAGTGGAGGGCGGCGCGCACGTTGCGCAGTGCTTCGCGCTGGCTGAGCGCGCTCATCCGCTTGGCGTGTTTGCGCACGTACCGCACCACCTCGGCGGCGTCGGTCTTGGCGTACTCGCGCAGCGCCCAGCCGATGGCCTTGCGCAGGAAGAACTCGCGCTCGTCCATGGCGCGGTCGATGCACTCGTAGAGCAGATCGAGATCGGTGCTCCGTTTGAACGATAGTTGGCAGAGGATGGCGCTGCGCCGCTTCCA
>Ga0187893_10006553_pt1 | contig 19816 bp, 10 predicted proteins | sample MA1701074metaG_FD_139574 | JGI IMG/M metagenome (GOLD analysis project Ga0187893, IMG submission 139574) | White microbial mat communities from a basaltic lava cave in the Kipuka Kanohina Cave System on the Island of Hawaii, USA - MA170107-4 metaG ...
CCCCCTTCATCGCCCCGCGGCCCTACCATCCGGGCGTGCGCCCCGACGGCGTGGCGATCAGCGTAGTCATCCCGACCCTCAACGAGCAAACGCAGATCGAGCGCGCGCTCGCCTGCACGCGTGTGCCCGGGGTCGAGCGGATCGTCGTGGACGCCAACTCGAGCGACGGCACCAGCCAGACGGCCCGTTTCCTGCGCGCCGAGAAGGTGATCCAGGCACTGCCCGGCCGCGCCCACCAGATGGACGCCGGCTATCGCGAGGCCTCCGGCCCGGTCGTTTTGTTCCTGCACGCGGACACCCGGCTCGAGCCGGGCTGGAACGGGGCCGTGCTCGCGGCGCTCGAGGATCCGGCCGTCGCGGGCGGCGCCTTCGCCCTGCGCTTCGAGGCCGCGGGCTGGCGCTACCGGCTGCTCGAGCGCGGCGTCGAGCTGCGCTCGCGCCTGGGCGGGCTGCCGTACGGCGACCAGGCGCTGTTCGTGCGCCGGCGCGTGCTCGACCAGATGGGCGGGATCGCGCCGGTCCCGATCTTCGAGGACCTCGACGTGGTCCAAGCGATCAAGCGCGCGGGCCGGCTCGCGCTGCTGCGCCACCCGGTCCACACCTCGGCGCGCCGCTACACTCGCAACGGCTGGCTGCGCCAGGTGCTGCGCAACAACACTGCGCTGGCCGGGTATCTGCTCGATCTCGAGCGCGACCGGATTGCCCGCTGGTACCGCCGCCGGCCGGCTTTGTGACGCGCGCGTGAACGCGCGCGTGACCTCGCGCGGTCGAGCGGCATCGACGGTGTGATACCCTGACGACCCCCCAGGAGCTGGCTTGACCCCGAGAGAGCGTGTCGCGGCCTACGTCCGCCAGTTCCGCGGGCGCTACCTGATCGGCGCCGCGCTGACCGTCGCTTATGCCGTGGTGTTCCAGATGGTGCCGCTCGCGGTGCGCGACGTCGTGGCCCAGCTGGAGAAGCATGCGTCCGTCGAGGCGGTGACGCCGACCGCGCTCGCGCTGGTCGCGGTCTCGGTGGTGTTCGCGGTGCTGTCGTTCGCCTCGCGCAGCGTGCTGTTCACGGCCGCGCGCGAGATCGAGTACCGGCTGCGCGGCGAGCTGTTCGCGCACCTGCAGCGCATGCCGCAGTCCTACTTCGCGGGCCAGCGCACCGGCGACCTGATGTCGCGCGCGGTCAACGACGTGAACAACGTGCGCCTGTTCCTGGGCATGGGGCTGCTCAACGTCGTGCAGACGCCGGTGCTCTACGTCGGCGCGATCGCCGTCATGCTGTCCGTCGACTGGCAGCTGACGCTGTGGGTCCTCTCGCCGTATCCGCTGTTCATCGGCGTCGCGCGCTTCTTCGGGCGCCGCATGCACCAGGGCACGATCGACGCGCAGGAGCAGCTCGGCCAGCTCTCCTCGGCGGTGCAGGAGAACGCGGCCGGCGTGTTCGTGGTGCGCTCGAACGCGATGGAGGACCGCGAGCGCGCGCGCTTCGCGCAGGAGGCGCACGGGCTGTACGGGCGCCAGCTCTACCTGGCGGTGATCAACACCGGCATGATGACCACGATCCAGATGCTGCCGACGCTGGCGCAGATCGCCGTGCTGGCGGCGGGCTCGTACGGCGTGATCGGCGGGCGGCTCGGCACCGCGGATCTCTGGCTCTTCTACCTGTACACGATCCAGCTGACCTTCCCGACCTTCATGGTCGGCTGGGTGATCAACATCGTGCAGCGCGGCCTGGCCGGGCTCGAGCGGCTGGGCGAGATCCTCGACGCGGAGCCGTCGATCCGCGACCGCGCGGACCGCCTCGCGCTCGACCGGATCACCGGCAGCGTGGAGCTCCGCGACCTGCGCTTCGCCTACTCGGGCCGGACCGAGCGGCCGGCGCTCGCGGGCGTGTCGTTCCGCGCCGAGGCCGGGCAGACGATCGGAATCGTCGGGCAGGTGGGCTCGGGCAAGAGCACGCTGGTGGCCGCGATCCCGCGCCTGCTCGAGATCCCCGACGGCTCGGTGCGGATCGACGGCCACGACGTGAACCGCATCCCGCTCGCGCTCCTGCGTTCGAGCTGCGCGGTCGTGCCGCAGGACAGCTTCCTGTTCTCGACCACGATCGAGGAGAACGTCCGCTTCGGCTGTCCCGACCGGCCGCGCGCGCACGTGCGCGAGGCGGCGCGGCGCGCGCACGTGCTGGAGGACATCGAGGAGTTTCCGGACGGCTTCGAGACCGTGGTCGGCGAGCGCGGCATCACGCTCTCCGGCGGCCAGCGCCAGCGCATCGCGCTGGCGCGCGCGCTCGCACTCGACCCGGCGATCCTGATCCTGGACGACGCGCTCTCGAGCGTCGACGCGGCGACCGAGGAGGGGATCCTGAAGGAGCTGCGCGGGGCGCGCGCCGGGCGCACCTGCTTCATCGTGGCGCACCGGCTGTCCGCCGTGCGCGACGCCGACGTGATCCTGGTGCTCGACGAAGGCCGGATCGCGGAGCAGGGCACGCACGCCCAGCTGGTCGCGCGCGGCGGGCTGTACGCGCGCACGCACCGCCAGCAGCAGCTCGAGGCCGAGCTCGAGGAGAGCGCCGCGTGACGCCCTCGCTGCACGAGGAGGAGCTGCTCGGGAAAGTCGTCGACACCCAGCTCATGCGCCGGCTCTGGCCGTACCTGCGGCCGCACTGGAAGCTGGTCGCGATCGCGGTCGCGCTGATCCCCCTGCGCGTGCTGCTCGAGATGATCCCCGCGTCGCTGTTCGGCAGCGCCATCAACCACCTGGCCGGGATCGACGAGTTCCCCGGCCTGCAGTGGCTCGCGTTCCTGGCCGTGCCGCCGTCGGGCTTCCCCGAGATCGCCTGGCTCTCGCTGGTGTTCCTCCTGGTCGCGGCGATCGGGACGCTGGTCGACTTCGCGCGCTCGATGGCGATGGCGGTGATGGGCCAGCGCGCGATGCTCAGCCTGCGCAACGGGCTGTTCGACCACGTGCAGCGCCTGCCGCTGCGCTTCTTCGACCGCTACCCGGTCGGGCGGCTCGTGACCCGGCTCGGCAACGACGTCGAGAACCTGTCCGAGATGTTCTCGGCCGGCCTGATCGCGCTGGTCGCGGACCTGGTCATGATGGCCGCGTTCGCGGGCGTGCTCCTGTGGCTGAACTGGCGGCTGGCGCTGATCGCCATGGTGGTGGTGCCGGCCATGGCCGGCGCGGCGATCGTGTTCCGCTGGAAGGTGCGCGACGCGTTCCGCGTGGTGCGGGTCAAGATCGCGCGCATCAACGCGCACCTGCAGGAGACCATCACCGGCATGCGCGTGGTGCAGCTGTTCGCGCGCGAGCAGCGCAACCTCGACGAGTTCATGGCCACCAACCGCGAGCACCGCGACGCGTGGTTCTACTCGATCCAGTACGAGTCGCTGCTCTCGGCCACGATCGCCCTGGCGGGCAACCTGACCACGGCGTTCATCCTCTGGTACGGCGCGCGCCTGCTCGACATCGGCAGCGTGGCGCCGGGTGACCTGCTGCTCTTCGTCGACTGGATGCGCCGCTTCTACCGGCCGCTCCAGGACCTGTCGGCGAAGTACTCGGTGATGCAGTCGTCGATGGCGAGCCTCGAGCGCGTGTTCCAGCTGCTCGACAATCCCGCCGAGCGCCCGGAGCCGGTCTCGGCCTCAGGCCCGCGCGCGATCCGCGGCGAGATCGTGTTCGAGAACGTGAGCTTCTCCTATGAAGCTCAACCGGTGCTCAAGAATCTCTCGTTCCGCGTGGCGCCGGGCGAGCGCGTCGCCCTGGTCGGCCACACCGGCGCGGGCAAGACCACGGTCCTGAAGCTCCTGGCCCGGATGTACGAACCGCAGAGCGGCCGAATCCTGATCGACGGCACGGACATCCGCGAGATTCCTCGCGCGGAGCTGCGCCGCCACCTCGCCTTCGTGCTGCAGGACGTGTTCCTGTTCACCGGCGACCTCGCCTACAACGTCGGGCTCGGCCGCGCCGACGTCTCGCAGGCCGAGATCGAGTCCGCCGCCCGCACGGTCCACCTCGAGGAGTTCGTCGCGCGCCTGCCGCTCGGCTACGCCCAGCCCGTGCACGAGCGGGGCCAGAACTTCTCGGTCGGCGAGCGCCAGCTGCTCTCGTTCGCGCGCGCGCTCGCGCAGAAGCCGGAGATCCTGCTGCTCGACGAGGCCACCTCGAGCGTCGACACCGAGACCGAGGCGCTGATCCAGGACGCCCTGCACCAGCTCATGTCGGGCAAGACCTCGATCGTGGTCGCGCACCGGCTCTCGACCATCCAGGACGTCGACCGCATCTACGTGCTCCACCACGGCGAGCTGCGCGAGTCGGGCCGCCACGAGGAGCTGCTCGCCCAGCGCGGCCTGTACTGGCGCCTCTACCAGCTCCAGTACGCCGTGCAGGAGCGGACTGCAGCCTGACTTGCGGGTCCCGGCGCGCCACCGCGGGACATCGGCCCGCGGGCCGATGTCGGACCGCGCGCCACCCGCACTCCGCTCGCCTACGGCTCGCTGCGCGCTCCGCTTGCCGGAGCGCTCCAACACGCGCCCCGGCGTGTCGAGCTCCGATGTGACCGCCGCCGCTTTACACGCCGGTGGCCCGTCGGTAACCTCGCCAGCGATCGTATTCCTCCGAAGCCGACGCCGGTCTTGTCTCCCCCCCTGATTTCCCCTGATCAGATGTGGCCGCGCGGTTGATGTGGCGAGGCTCGGTTGCGGATCCGTTCCCTAGAGCTTGTAGGCTTCAAGTCGTTCGGCGACCGGACGGTGTTCCCGTTCGATCGCGGCATCTCCGCGATCGTGGGCCCGAACGGCTGCGGCAAGTCGAACGTGATCGACGCCCTGCGCTGGGTGATGGGTGAGCACAACCCGCGCCACCTGCGCGGGCGCGACATGCAGGACCTGATCTTCGCGGGCACCGAGCGGAAGCCCGCGGTCGGCATGTGCGAGGTCGTGCTGACGCTCGACAACTCCGACGGGCTCGCGGCCCCGCCCTACGGCGCGTTCTCCGAGATCCAGGTCGCGCGCCGGCTGTACCGCTCCGGCGAGAGCGAGTACCTGATCAACAAGATACCCGTGCGCATGCGCGACGTGCTGGATTTCTTCATGGACACGGGCGTCGGCACGCGCGGCTACACGATCGTCGAGCAGGGCCAGATCGCGGACCTCGTGTCGTCGAAGCCGGAAGAGCGGCGCGTGATCTTCGAGCAGGCCGCGGGCATCGGGAAGTACCGCCAGCGCCGCAAGGAGACCGAGTCCAAGCTCAAGGCCACCGAGCAGAATCTGCTGCGCGTGAACGACATCCTGGTCGAGCTGCGGCGCCAGATCGCCTCGCTCGACCGACAGGCCGCCAAGGCCAGCCGCTACAAGAAGCTGCGCGCGCAACAGCGCGACCTGGAGCTCGTGGTCGCGCGCGAGACCTGGCTGCGCGACTCCGCCGAGCTGCGCGAGGCCGAGAGCACGCTCGAGGGCCTGCGCGCCGAAGGCGTCGGGCTCGACGCGCGCGCGGGCCGCGCGGACGCGGACCTCGAGAGCACGCGGCGCGCGCACCTCGACCACGAGCGCGAGCTCGGGCGCGAGAGCGAGGCGCTCTTCCAGGTGCGCAGCGCGATCCAGTCGCTGGAGAGCCGGATCGGCTACGAGCGCCGCGAGCGCGAGGGCCTGGTGCGCCTGGCCGACGAGCGCGAAGCCGAGCTGCGCGAGCGCGAGACGGCGCTGGCCGCCGACTCCGCGAGCCTGCTCGAGGCCGTCGCGCGCTCGGCCGAGGTCGAGGCGCGCCAGCGCAGCGACGAGGAGGAGCTCGCACGCCGCGACACCGAGCTGCGCGCGAACGCGGAGCGGCTCGCGAGCGCGCAGGGCCGGCGCGAGGCGCTGCACGCGCGGCTGGTCGAGCTGTCCGCCGACGAAGCCTCCGTGCAGGCGCAGGGCGAGCGTCTGCAGGAGCGCCGCGACGAGCTGGAGCTGCGCCTGCGCGAGACCGAGGAGGGGCTGGAAGAGAGCGCGCTGGAGGTCGACCGCATGCGCGGCGACGAGCTCGGGCTGGAGGGCCGGCTGCGGCTCGGCCTGTCCGAGCAGGACGAGTTCGGGCGGCTGCTCGGCGAGCAGCTGCGCGCGCACGAGCACGAGCGCGAGCGCCAGCGGCAGCTCGTTCTCGAAGTCGAGGAGAGGCGCGACCGGCTGTCGCACCTGAGCGCGCAGCTCGAAGCCGTGCGCGAGAACGAGAAGCGCGAGACGCAACGCGCCTCGGCCCTGCTCGAGAGCCTGCCCGAGAGCGAGCGCGCGCGCGTGCGCGGCCTGCTCGCGCAGTCCGTCCACGCGGCGGACGGGCTCGAGACCGCGGTCGAGGCGGTGCTCGCGAGCCGGCTCGAGGGCCTGCTGGTCGAGAGCACGGAGAGCGCGCTCGATCTCCTGCGCCACCTGCGCGAGCGCGGCGTCGGCCGCGCGACCGTGCTGCCGCTGCGCGCGGGTCCGGAGCGCTCGGAGTCGGGCTTCGTGCCGCTGGGCCGCCCGCTCGCCGACTTCGTGACCAGCGACGCCGCGAGCGCGCCGATCGTCGCGCGGCTCCTGCGCGACGTGTACCTGGTCGACGACCTGGCGCAGCCGATCGAGCGCTTCGGCGCGGCCAGCCCGCCGGCGCTGTTCGTGACCCGCGCGGGCGAGCTGCTCGACCGCAGCGGCGCGCTGACCGGCGGGCTCGGCGCGCCGCCGGGCGCGCTCTCGCGCGCGGGCGAGATCCGCCGCATGTCGGGCGAGGTCGCGGAGCTCGAGCCCGTCTGCGCCCGGCTCGCCGCCGAGCTCGCGGAGGTGAACGGGCGCGTCGACGGGTTCGCGCGCGAGATCGAGAACACGCGCAACCGCCGCCACACCGCCGAGCTCGCGGTCGTCAACATCGAGAAGGACCTCGAGCGCATGCGCGAGCGCGGCAAGTTCGCGCAGGAGTCGCTCGAGGAGCACCGCCAGGGCAAGCACGCGCTGCTCGAGCTGCTCGAGCAGGTCGGCGACGACCGCGAGCGGGCGCTCGCGCGCCGCACCGAGCTCGCGCAGGAGCGCGCGCGCACCGAGTCCGCGCGCAGCGAGCTGCAGACGCAGCTCCAGCAGCTGGCGCGCGACCTCGAGCGGGCGGAGCAGCGGGTCGTGCAGGCCCGCATCGAGCTGGCCGAGCTCGGCGCGCGGCGCGAGCAGGCCACCCAGGCGCGCGACCGGCTGCAGGCCGCGGTCGAGGACGCGCGCGCCTGGCTCGCGCGCCGCGGCGAAGAGGTGCGCACCGCGCGCGCCCGCGCCGAGGAGCTCGCGCGCTCCGCCAGCGACGCGCAGACCCAGCTCGACGGCGAGATCCAGCGCGAGGAGAGCTTGCGCCAGACCCAGGAACGGCTGCGCCAGCAGCACGAGCAGAGCGGCCGCAGCGTCGAGACGCTCGAGGTCGAGGTGCGCGCCGTGACGCGCGAGCGCGAGGCGCTGCGCGCGCGGATCAGCGCCTGCGAGCTCTCGCTCTACGACGTGCGCTCGCGCTGCGAGCAGCTCGCCGCGCAGATACGCGAGCGCTACGAGCTCGAGATCGCGAGCTTCGAGCCTGAGCCGGAACAGGTGCAGGGCACGCCCGAGGAGCGCGAGGCCGAGCTCGAGCGCGTGCGCCAGGCGCTGCGCGCGCTCGGCGAGGTGCACCTGGGCGCGATCGAGGAGTACGAAGAGGTCTCGGAGCGCAACCGCTACCTCGGCGAGCAGAAGGCCGATCTCGAGCTCTCGATCGAACGCCTGCGCGGCGCGATCGCGCGCATCAACCGCACCAGCCGCGACCGCTTCCGCGAGACCTTCGAGGCGATCGACCGCGTGTTCCAGACCGTGTTCCCGAAGATGTTCGAGGGCGGCCGCGCGCACCTGTCGCTGACCGAGTCCGAGGACGTGCTCGAGGCGGGCATCGAGATCAGCGCGCAGCCGCCGGGCAAGAAGCTGCAGAACGTGAACCTGCTCTCGGGCGGAGAGAAGTCGCTGACCGCGATGGCGCTGCTCGTGTCCGTGTTCACGGTCAAGCCGTCGCCGTTCTTCCTGCTCGACGAGGTCGACGCCGCGCTCGACGACGCGAACGCGAGCCGCTTCAACACGCTCTTGCGCGAGATGTCGAAGACCTCGCAGTTCCTGATGATCACGCACAACAAGCAGTCGATCGAGATCGCCGACGCGCTGTTCGGCGTGACCATGCAGGAGCCCGGGCTGTCGAAGCTCGTCACCGTGGACCTCGTGTCGTAGACTGCCGGCCGTGCCGGCCCTGACGCCCGAGATACTGTGGATCGGCGGCGGGGCGCTGGCCGCGCTGCTCGCCGCACTCGTGCTCGTGATCGCGTTCTCGCGCGGGCGCAAGCCGCACGCCGCCGCGCGAGCGCAGCTGCCCGGGCCGCCGCGCAGCGTCGTGCTGACGCCGCCGGAGGGCGCGGTGCCGGTGCCCGTGTCGACGACCGCGCCGGTCGTGCCCGCGGCGCCCGAGCCCGTTCGTGCTCCGCCCGAGCCGGTCGTCGCTCCGCCGCCCGCGACGAACTGGCGAGACGGCCTGCGCCGCACGCGCGGCGCGCTCACCGGCAAGCTCGAGAGCCTGCTGCGCGGCAAACCGGCGCTCGACGCGCAGACGCTCGAAGAGGTCGAGACGATCCTGTACGGCGCGGATCTCGGCGTGCGGACCGCCGAGTCGCTGCTCGGCGCGCTGCGCGGCCTCGGCTCGCCCGACGAGGTCCAGCCCGTGCTCGCGGCGCGCGCGCGCGCGCTGCTCGAGGGCGTGCCGAGCGCGGTCGTGCCGATGACCGAGACGCCGCACGTGATCCTGGTCGTGGGCGTGAACGGCTCGGGCAAGACCACCTCGATCGGCAAGCTCGCCGCGCGCTACGCGCGTGCGGGCAAACGCGTGATCGTCGCCGCCGGCGACACCTATCGCGCGGCCGCGATCGAGCAGCTCGCGGTCTGGGCCGAGCGCGCGGGCGTGGAGATCGTGCGCGGCGAGACGGGCGGCGACCCGGCCTCGGTCGCGTTCGACGCCCTCAAGACCGCGCGCGCGCGCGACGTCGACGTGGTGCTCGTCGACACCGCCGGCCGCCTGCAGACCGACCAGGGCCTGATGGACGAGCTGGCGAAGATCCAGCGCGTGATGCGGAAGGAGCTTCAGAGCGCGCCGCACGAGGTGCTGCTCGTGCTCGACGGCAACACGGGCCAGAACGCGATCCGCCAAGCGCAGGAGTTCAAGAAGGCGGTGAGCGTGTCGGGCATCGTGCTCACCAAGCTCGACGGCACGGCGCGCGGCGGCGTGGTGCTCGGCATCGCGCAGGAGGTCGGCCTGCCCGTGCGCTACGTCGGCCTGGGCGAGTCGATCGACGACCTCGCGGACTTCGACGCGCGCGCCTTCGTGACCGCGCTCTTCGAGCCGTAGCGCCCCGCTCGTCGTGCAGCTCCTACGACGCTAGCGAGCGCCCGACCCACAGCAGGACCATTCCGATCAGGAGATGCCCCAGAACGTAGCTCCAGTAGTAGAAGGGCTCTTCTGTCCGGTAGCACCAGCCACCCCAGTACTTCTTCCCACTGCGCCCGTAGACTCGCCCCGACACGAGTCCGTAGGTGCCGTTGGCGAGGAACAGCAGAGCCAGGATCCCGACCAGCGCCCGGGCGTCGAGCGTTCCCTCGAGGCTGGGCCCGAGCAGCGCGAAGCCCACCACACCCAGGAGGAACAGCCCGGCCGCCAGCAAGACGTTGCGCACGGGCTCGTTCACGCGCCGATTCTAGCGAGCGCACGGCGCGACGCCGGGCTAGCGGCGTCGACACCGGGGGTCTCTAGGCCTGCAGCGCCGCCAGGTCGAACGGGCGCTCCGACCACGGTTCGTCGACGACGCGCCCGTCCTTCGCGACCCACAGGCGGTCGTCGAACGGGCGCTTGGTCTCGCCGTGGTAGGCGTGCGCGGGGATGAACTGGATCACCCAGGAGCGGCGCGGGTTCGGACTCGGGTTCGGACCCGCGCGGTGCATGGTGAGCGAGGAGAACACGCCGACGTCGCCGGCGCCGAGCACGAGCGGCTCGCCCTTCTCGTCGCCCTCGTAGCCGATCTGGAAGAAGCCGCCGGTGTCGCGGTGCGGCCTCGGCCCGCCGTGGTGGCTGCCGGGCTGGATCCACAGGCAGCCGTTCTCGAGCGTCATCGGATCGATCGCGACCGTCGTGGTGACGTACTCCGCGGGCACCACCGCGCCGTAGCCGTTGTCCTGGTGCCAGGGCGTCTCGGAGCCCGTGCCGGGCGGCTTCGAGACCGCCTGATCCCAGTAGAGGCGGACGTCGGGGCCGAGCAGCGCGAGCAGCGGCTCGACCAGGCGCGGAGAGGTCGCGTAGCGGCGCAACACCGGATCGCGTAGCTGGAGCAGGGGGCCGTACTCGAACTTCGACTTGCCGCGCTCGCCGATGCGCATCGGCTTTTCGAGCGCGCGGTCGTACGCGGCGCGGATCTCTTCGAGCTCGGCGGCGGAGAACACCGGCCCGAGATTGAAGTAGCCGACCTCGCGGAAGGCGCGGATCTGCTCGGCGCTCAGGCTCATGCGTTCGCTCCCGCGCGGCGCAGGGGCCGGCCGGGGCGCACGCCGGTGTGCGCGCCGTCCCGCACCACGCGCGTGCCGTTCACGAACACCTGCTCGATGCCGGCCGGCGGGTGGTTCGGGTCCTCGTAGGTGCCGACGTCGACGATGCGCGCGGGGTCGAACAGCACGAGGTCGGCGAATGCGCCCTCGCGGACCTCGCCGCGGCCGCGCAGGCCGAACTTGCGGGCCGCCATGCCGGTCATGCGGTGCACGGCCTCCTCGAGCGGGAACAGGCCGAGCTCGCGCGCGTAGCGGCCGAGCACGCGCGCGAACGTGCCCCACAGCCGCGGGTGCGGCTTGCCGGGCAGCGAGGGGATGCCGTCGGAGCCGATCATCGTGCTCGGGTGGCGCATGACCGTGCGCACGTCGTCCTCGTTCATGGTGTGCATGACGGCGGTGATGCCGGGCGAGAGCTCGAGCGCGCGCAGCGCCGCCTCGCGCGGCGGCAGCTCGAGCTCGCGCGCGAGCTGCGCGATCGAGCGGCCCTCCCAGTCGCGCCGCTTCGAGGCGGACGCGATCACGACGTGCTCGGGCGCGACGCCGCCGAGCCCGTTCGCCGAGGACTCGAACGCGCCGTTCTGCACGATCGCGAGCAGGCTCGTGCTGCCCGCGGTGTAGGGATACTGGTCGGCGTGCACGTCGAGCCCTTCGGCTTGCGCGCGCTCGATCAGCGCGAGCGACTCGCGCACCAGGCCCCAGGCGTCGGCGCCCGCCGCCTTGTGGTGCGAGATCTGCACGGGCACGCCGGCGCGCCGTCCGATCTCGATCGCCTCGCGCACGGACTCGACGAGCTTCGCGCCTTCGTTCCGCATGTGCGTGGCGTAGAGCGCGCCGCTGCCCGCGAGCTCGCCGGCGAGCGCCGCGAGCTCGTCGGTCGCCGCGAACTTGCCGGGCTCGTACACGAGCCCCGACGACAGCCCGACCGCGCCCGCGTCGCGGCCCTCGCGCACGATCGCCTTCATGGCGTCGAGCTCCGCCGCCGACGGCGCGCGGTTCTCGTTGCGCATCACGCTCGCGCGCACGGTGCCGTGACCGACCAGCACGGCCGCGTTGGTGCTGGCGGGCTCGCGCTCGAGGTGCGCGATGTAGCCCGCGTAGCCGTCCCACTCCGGCAGCGTCGCGTCGGGATGGAAGGTGCGCGCCATGAACGACGCCATCGGCCAGGGCGCGGCGCCGAAGCCGCAGTTGCCGACCACCACGGTGGTCACGCCGCCGAGGATCTTGAAGTCCATCTCGGGCCGGACCACGAGCGCGAAGTCGTCGTGGGTGTGGACGTCGATGAAGCCGGGCGCGAGCGCCCGGCCGCGCGCGTCGATCTCGACCGGCGCGCGCGCCGTCTCGAGTCCCCCCACACGCGCGATCCGCTCGCCGCGCAGGGCCACGTCCGCGACACGCGGCGCCGCGCCCGTCCCGTCGTAGACGGTCGCGCCGCGGATCAGAACGCCGTACTCCGCCGCCATGGCGCGATCCTACAGGAACGCGCTACCTGTGCGGAATGTCGATGTACGTCCTCGCGCTCGACCAGGGCACGACCAGCTCGCGCGCGATCGTGTTCGACGCGGCGGGCAACGTGGTCTCGAGTCAGGGTCACGAGTTCACCCAGTCGTATCGCGAGCCGGGCTGGGTCGAGCACGATGCGAACGAGATCTGGGACTCGCAGCTGCGCGCGGCGCGCGGCGCGCTCTCGCGCGCGAAGGCGCGGCCCGAGGACATCGCTGCGGTCGGCATCACGAACCAGCGCGAGACCACCCTGGTCTGGGACCGCGAGACCGGCCGGCCGATCCACCCGGCGATCGTCTGGCAATCGCGCCAGACCGTGCCGCTGTGCGAGGAGATGAAGCGCCGCGGGCTCGAGCCGCTGGTGCGCGAGCGCACCGGGCTCGTGATCGACGCGTACTTCTCGGCCACCAAGCTGGCCTGGATCCTGGAGCGCGTGGAGGGCGCGCGCGAGCGCGCGCGGCGCGGCGAGCTCGCGTTCGGCACGATCGACAGCTGGCTGATCTGGAAGCTGACCGGCGGGCGCGTGCACGCGACCGACTACAGCAACGCGTCGCGCACGATGCTGTACGACATCGGCAAGCTGCGCTGGGACCCGGAGCTGCTCGAGCTGCTCGAGATCCCCGAGCAGGTGCTGCCCGAGGTACGCGACTCGAGCGGCTCGTTCGGCGAGTGCTCGGCCGAGATCTTCGGCGGCGTGTCGGTGCCGATCGCGGGCGTCGCCGGCGACCAGCAGGCCGCGCTGTTCGGCCAGACCTGCTTCCAGGAAGGCGCCGCCAAGAACACCTACGGCACCGGCTGCTTCATGCTGATGAACACCGGCGCGCAGCCGCGGCGCTCGGACTCGGGGCTGCTGTCGACGATCGCCTGGGGCATCGGCGGCAAGGTCGAGTACGCGCTCGAGGGCGCGGTGTTCGTCGCCGGCGCGGCCGTGCAGTGGCTGCGCGACGAGCTCGGGCTCCTGCACAGCGCGGCCGAGAGCGAGGCGCTCGCGCGCTCGGTGCCCGACACGGGCGGCGTGTACGTGGTGCCCGCGTTCACCGGGCTCGGCGCGCCGTACTGGGATCCCGACGCGCGCGGCGCGATCGTCGGTCTCACGCGCGGCACGAGCCGCGCGCACCTGGTGCGCGCCACGCTCGAGGCGATCGCCTACCAGAGCGTGGATCTCCTGCGCTGCTTCGAGAGCGATCTCGGCACCAAGGCGTTCCAGCTCCAGGTCGACGGCGGCGCGACCTCGAACGACTTCCTGATGCAGTTCCAGGCCGACATCGCGGGCGTCGCCGTGCGGCGGCCGAAGGTGCTCGAGACCACGGCGCTCGGCGCGGCCTACCTGGCGGGCCTCGCGACCGGCTTCTGGGAGAGCAAGAAGCAGATCGCGAAGAACTGGCAGGAGGACCGCTACTTCGAGCCGGCGATCTCGGAGGCGGAGCGCGAGAGGCTCTACGCCGGCTGGCAGCGCGCCGTCGCCCGCGCGCGCGGGCGCGCCGGCGCCGCGTAGCCGTGCTGAACATCGCGCACCGCGGCGCGTCGGTGGACGAGCTCGAGAACACGCTCGAGGCGTTCGAGCTCGCGATCGCGCAGGGCGCGGAGATGATCGAGACCGACCTGCACCTGCTCCGCTGTGGCGCGGTCGCGCTCTACCACGACGACGAGATCGGCGGCGCGCCGGTCGGCTCGCTCTCGCTCGCGGAGCTGCGCGAACGCCTGCCGCGCGCGCCGACGCTGCAGGACACGCTCGACCGCTTCGGCGCGCGCATCGCCTGGAACCTGGAGCTGAAGAGCCCGCCGTCGGGCGACTACCGCGGGCTCGAGCGGATCGCGCTCGACGAGGTGCGCCGGCGCGGGATCCTCGAGCGAACGCTGTTCTCGAGCTTCTCGGACAGTGTGCTCGCGAAGCTGCGCGAGCTCGAGCCGAAGTCGCGGCTCGGGACGCTGGTCTGGATCAAGCAGCCGGGCGACATCCTCGGCCGCGCCGCGCGCGTCGCCGCCGAGGCCGTGCACCTGCACGTGCTGCTCGCGACCGAGGAGCGGGTGCGCGCCGCGCACGAGGCCGGCTACCGCGTGAACGTCTACACCGTCGACGATCCCGAGGTGCAGCGCCGGCTCGATCGCTTCGGCGTGGACGGGATCTTCACGAACCTGCCCGGGAAGCTGCGCGAGAACCTGCGCGGCTAACCTCGTCTTGTTGACTACGCTCGCCTGCGGCTCGCTGCGCGCGCGCTTCGCGCGCTTGCGGGCGCGGCCGCGGGCGGCCGCGGACCGCGCCCGAGCCACTAACCCGCCCTCAGATCGCGGTCGATCTGCTCGGCGGCCTGGCGGCCCTCGGCGATCGCCCACACGACCAGCGACTGGCCGCGCCGCATGTCGCCCGCGGCGTACACCTTGGGCACGCTGGCGGCGTAGCCGTTGGTGGCGATGTTCCCGCGCTCGGTGAGCGACACGCCGAGCTGCTTCACGATCCCGTCGGACACCGGGCCGAGGAAGCCCATCGCGAGCAGCACCAGGTCGACGTCGAGCGTGAACTCGCTGCCCGGCACGGTCTGCATCTGGCGCCGTCCGTTCGTCGGGTCGGGCGGCCCGAAGCGCACGCGCACCGCGTGCAGCTTCTCGACGCGGCCGTTCGAGCCGGTGAAGCGGGTGGTCGAGACGCCCCAGTCGCGCGAGCCGCCTTCCTCGTGCGAGGTCGAGGTGCGCAGGATCTGCGACGGCATCGGGTGCAGCGGCCAGGGCGCGTCCTCGGGCCGCACCTCGGGCGGGCGCTCGAGCAGCTCGAAGTTGTAGACGTGCTTCGCGCCCTGGCGGTGGCTGGTGCCGATGCAGTCGGAGCCGGTGTCGCCGCCGCCGAGCACGAGCACGTTCTTGCCGGTGGCGAGGATCTCGCCCGCGGCGGGCAGGGCGTCGCCGGCGACGCGCCGGTTCTGCTGCTCGAGGAAGTCCATCGCGAAGTGGATGCCGTCGAGGTCGCGGCCGGGCACCGGCAGATCGCGCGGGGCCTCGGCGCCGCCCGTGAGCAGCACGGCGTCGTAGTCGCGCAACAGATCGGAGCCGGTGACGTCGCGGCCCACGAACACGCCGGTGCGCAGCTCCACGCCCTCGGCGACCATGATCTCGACGCGCCGGTCGACGGTCCACTTCTCGAGCTTGAAGTCCGGAATGCCGTAGCGCAGCAGGCCGCCGACGCGGTCCTTCTTCTCGAACAGCGTCACGTGGTGGCCGGCGCGGTTCAGCTGCTGCGCGGCCGCGAGCCCGGCCGGGCCGGAGCCGATCACCGCGACGCGCTTGCCGCTGCGGCGCTCGGGCGGCTGCGGCACGACCCAGCCCTCCGTGAAGCCGCGCTCGGCGATCGTCTTCTCGATGATCTCGATCGTGACCGGATCGTCGTTGATGCCGAGCACGCAGGCGGACTCGCACGGCGCGGGGCAGATGCGGCCGGTGAACTCCGGGAAGTTGTTCGTGCGATGTAGGCGGTCGAGCGCCTCGCGCCAGCGCCCGCGGTACACGAGGTCGTTCCAATCCGGGATGATGTTCCCGAGCGGGCAGCCGCTGTTGCAGAACGGCACGCCGCAGTCCATGCAGCGCGCGCCCTGCGCGCGGATCATCTCCTCGCTCGGCTCGGTGTAGATCTCGAGGTAGTCCTCGACGCGCTGCTTCGCGGGGCGCTTGCTGGGGGTCTTGCGCCCGACCTCCATGAAGCCCGTGACCTTGCCCATCAGTAATCCTCTTTCCCGAACTCGATCCCGAGCAGCGCGCGCTTGTACTCCTTCGGGAACACCTTCACGAAGCTCGGCAGCGTGGTGGCCCACTTCTCGAGCACCTGTTCGGCGCGCTCGCTCCGCGTCAGGCGGAAGTGCGCCTCGACCAGCGTGCGCAGCTCGCGCTCGTCGTCGTCGGTCTCGACGCGCTCGAGATCGATCATCGCCGGGTTGCACAGCTCCGGGAAGCGGCGCAGCGGATCGAGCACGTAGGCGATGCCGCCGCTCATGCCGGCCGCGAAGTTGCGGCCGACCCCGCCGAGCACCACCACGCGGCCGCCGGTCATGTACTCGCAGCCGTGGTCACCCACGCCCTCGACCACCGCGTTCGCGCCGCTGTTGCGCACGCAGAACCGCTCGCCCGCCACGCCGCGGAAGAACGCCTCGCCCGCGGTCGCGCCGTACAGCGCGACGTTCCCGATCACGATGTTCTCGGCCGGATCGAACGTGGACTCCGGGTGCGGGAACACCACGATGCGCCCGCCCGAGAGACCTTTGCCGGTGTAGTCGTTCGCGTCGCCGACCAGCGACAACGTGATGCCCTTGGGCAGGAACGCGCCGAAGCTCTGGCCCGCGCTGCCCGTGAAGCGGATGCGGATCGTGTTGTCGGGCAGGCCCTCGAGGCCGTGGCGCAGCGAGACCGCCGAGCCGAGCATGGTGCCGACGGTGCGGTTCACGTTGCGGATCGGCAGCGACAGCTCGACCGGCTCCGTGTTCTCGATCGCCGGGCGGCACAGCCGGATCAGCTCGACGTCGAGCGCCTTCTCGAGCCCGTGCTGCTGGCCGCCGACCTGGCGCATCGCCACGCCCGCGTGCGGCGGTGTGGGCCGGTGCAGGATCGCGCGCCAGTCGAGGCCGTGCGGGAGCTTCCAGCCCTTCACGTCGGGGTTGGGCTCGACCAGATCCGTCCGGCCGATCACGTCGTCGAGCTTCGCGTAGCCGAGCTGCGCGAGGAGCTCGCGCGTCTCTTCCGCGACGAAGCGGAAGAAGCGCACCACGTGCTCGGCGTCGCCCGTGAACTTCTTGCGCAGCTCGGCGTTCTGGGTGGCCACGCCCACCGGACAGGTGTTCAGGTGGCAGACACGCATCAGGATGCAGCCGAGCGCGACCAGCGCGATCGTGCCGAAGCCGAACTCGTCCGCGCCGAGCATCGCGCCGATCACGACGTCGCGGCCGGTGCGCAGCTGGCCGTCGACGTGCACGCGGATGCGGCCGCGCAGGTCGTTCATCACCAGCGCCTGCTGGGTCTCGGCGAGGCCGATCTCCCAGGGTACGCCCGCGTGCTTGATCGAGGTCAGCGGCGACGCGCCGGTGCCGCCCTCGAAGCCCGCGATCTGCACCGACTCCGCGTGCGCCTTCGAGACGCCCGCGGCGATCGTGCCGACCCCGGACACGGACACGAGCTTCACGCTGATGTCCGCCTTGGGGTTGGCGTTCTTCAGGTCGTGGATCAGCTGCGCGAGGTCCTCGATCGAGTAGATGTCGTGGTGCGGGGGCGGCGAGATCAAGCCGACGCCCGGCGTCGAGTTGCGCACGCGCGCGATCTCGCGGCTCACCTTGTGCCCGGGCAGCTGGCCGCCTTCGCCGGGCTTCGCGCCCTGCGCGATCTTGATCTGCAGCTCGTCGGCGTTCACCAAATACCAGCTCGACACGCCGAAGCGGCCCGACGCGACCTGCTTGATCGCGCTGCGCCGCCAGTCGCCGTTCGGGTCGCGCTGGTAGCGGCGCGGATCCTCGCCGCCCTCGCCGCTGTTCGACTTGCCCGCGATCCGGTTCATCGCGATCGCGAGCGTCTCGTGCGCCTCGGCGCTGATCGAGCCCAGGCTCATCGCGCCGGTGCAGAAGCGCTTCATGATCTCGGCGGCCGGCTCGACCTGCTCGAGCGGGATCGGCGCGCGGTCGGGCTTGAAGCGCAGGAGCCCGCGGATCGTGTAGCGCTCGCGGCTCTGGTCGTTGATCGCGCGCGCGTACTCGCGGTAGGGCGCCGGATCGTTGCGCCGCACGGCGTTCTGCAGCTTGTGGATGACCGTCGGGTTCATCAGGTGCAGCTCGCCGCCGCTCTGCCGCCACTGGTACTCGCCGCCCATGTCGAGCTCGCGCTCCGCGCCGACCGTCTTGGGGTAGGCGCGCTCGTGGCGCAGCAGCGCCTCGCGCGCGATCACGTCGAGGCCCACGCCGCCGATCCGGGTGGCCGTATCGCTGAAGAACTCGGCGACGACGGGCTCCGACACGCCGACCGCCTCGAAGATCTGCGCGCCGCGGTAGCTCATGACGGTGGAGATGCCCATCTTCGCGAAGATCTTGAGCAGGCCCTTGCCCACCGACTTCACGTAGCTGTAGTGCGCCTTCTCGTGGGTCAGCTCCGCGGGCACGAACGTCTTCTCGTCGACGAGCTGGCGGATCGAGTCGAAGGCGAGGTACGGATTGACCGCGCCCGCGCCGTAGCCGATCAGCAGCGCGAAGTGCGCGACCTCGCGCGCCTCACCGGTCTCGATCACCAGGCTGCAGCGCATGCGCAGCCCCTCGCGGATCAGGTGGTGGTGCACCGCGCCGGTCGCGAGCAGGCTCGGGATCGCGGCCTGCCCGCGGCCGGCCGCGCGATCGGAGAGCACCAGGATGTTCGCGCCGTCGGCGACCGCGGCGGTGGCCTCGGCGCGCACGCGGTCGAGCGCGCGGCGGAGGCTCTGCTCCGGATCCCCGCTCGCGTCGAACACGCACGAGATCGTCGCGCTCTTGAGCCAGGGGTGGTCGATCTGGCGGATGCGCTCGAGCTCGGCGTTGGACAGGATGGGCTGGTCGACCTGCAGCTGGCGCGCGTGCTCCGGCGTCTCCTCGATCACGTTGCCCTTGTCGCCGAGCGTGCCGGTCAGCGACATCACGCTCTCCTCCTTGATCGAGTCGATCGGAGGATTCGTGACCTGCGCGAAGATCTGCTTGAAGTAGTTGAAGAGCAGCTGCGGGCGGTCGGAAAGCGCCGCGATCGGCGTGTCGTTGCCCATCGAGCCCTGCGCCTCGATGCCGGTCGTGGCCATCGGCGCGAGCAGGATGCGCAGATCCTCGAGCGAGTAGCCGAACAGCTGCTGGCGCGTGTGGTGGTCGAGCTCGCCGTCGAGGCCGGCGAGCGGCTTGCGCGCGGGCAGGTCGTCGAGCTTGGTCAGGTTCTCGTCGAGCCACTTCCGGTAGGGCTGGCGCCGCGCGTAGTACGACTTGATCTCGTCGTCGGGGATGATGCGGCCCTCGGCGGTGTCGATCAGCAGCATGCGTCCGGGCTGGAGCCGCCCCTTCTGGCGCACGTCCTCGGGGTTGATCGGCAGCACGCCGCACTCCGACGACAGCACGACGAAGCCGTCCTTGGTCACCCAGTAGCGCGACGGGCGCAGGCCGTTGCGGTCGAGCGTGCCGCCGATGCGCGTGCCGTCGGTGAAGGCGATCGAGGCCGGGCCGTCCCACGGCTCCATCAGACCCTGGTGGTACTGGTAGAAGGCCTTCTTCTCGTCGCGCATCAGCGGATCGTGATCCCAGGCCTCGGGGACCAGCATCATCATCGCGTGCGCGAGGTCGCGGCCGGAGAGCACCAGGAACTCGAGCGCGTTGTCGAGCATGGCCGAATCCGAGCCGCCCTTGGTCACGATCGGCATGATCTTGTGGACGTCGTCGCCCCATACACCGGATCGGATCACGGCCTCGCGCGCGCGCATCCAGTTGTGGTTGCCGCGCACGGTGTTGATCTCGCCGTTGTGCGCGAGGTAGCGGTACGGGTGCGCGAGATCCCAGGTCGGCCAGGTGTTCGTGCTGTAGCGCTGGTGCACGAGCGCGAGCGCGCTCTCGATCGCCGGGTCCGAGAGGTCCGAGTAGAACTTCTTCACCTGGTGGGCGAGCAGGAGTCCCTTGTAGACGAGCGTGCGGCAGGAAAGGCTCGGCACGTGGAAGCCGCGGATGCCCTCGTTGCGCAGCTGCAGCTCGACGCGCTTGCGGATCACGAACAGCTTGCGCTCG
>Ga0187893_10006554_pt1 | contig 19813 bp, 16 predicted proteins | sample MA1701074metaG_FD_139574 | JGI IMG/M metagenome (GOLD analysis project Ga0187893, IMG submission 139574) | White microbial mat communities from a basaltic lava cave in the Kipuka Kanohina Cave System on the Island of Hawaii, USA - MA170107-4 metaG ...
GAATCGGCTGCTGGGCGATGCGAGCGACCGTGAGATCGGGCGCCTGCGGCCGACAATCGAAGAGATCAATGCGCTCGAGCCCGAGATGCAGGCGCTCTCCGACGACGCGTTGCGTGAGCGGGCGGGAGGGTGGCGCAAGCGCGTGGGTGAGGCCGTCGAGGGCCGGGACGGTGACGGCCGGAAGGCGGCACTCGCCGATGTTCTCGAGGAGCTCCTCCCGGAGGTCTTTGCGGCGGTACGCGAAGCGAGCCGGCGTACCATCGGACTGCGCCACTTCGACGCCCAGTTGATCGGCGGCGCGGTGCTGCACAGCGGCAAGATCGCCGAGATGAAGACCGGTGAGGGGAAAACCCTCGTCGCCACGCTGCCGATTGCCCTCAACGCCCTGGCCGGGCGCGGCGTCCATCTGGTGACCGTCAACGACTATCTGAGCCGCCGCGACGCCGGATGGATGGGGCCAATCTACCACGCCCTGGGCTTCTCGGTTGGTGCGATCGGTCACGAGTCCTCGGGAGTCTACGATCCCGCGTTCATGGATCCAAAGCCCCATCATGACGACAGGCTCAACCACTTCCGGCCGGTCGATCGCCGCGAAGCCTACGCGGCGGATATTACATACGGGACCAACAACGAGTTTGGCTTCGACTACCTTCGCGATAACATGGTGCTTCGCCCGGAGGACCAGGTTCAGCGCGACCTGTTCTACGCCATCGTGGACGAAGTGGACTTCATTCTCATCGACGAGGCCCGAACCCCCCTCATCATTTCCGGCATGGTCGAGGGCGGCGTCGAACGGTACGAGCGCTTTGCCCGCGTCATCCCCCGACTGCAGCGCGACACCGACTATACGGTGGACGAAAAGCTCAAAAACGCCATTCTGACCGATGACGGCGTCACGCACGTCGAGCGCCTGCTGGGGATCGACGATCTCTCGGATCCTGAGCACGGTGATCTCATGCACCACGTGCACCAGGCGCTGCGGGCGCATGCCGTGTACAAGCGCGACGTGGATTACGTGGTGAAGGACGGGCAGGTCATCATCGTCGACGAGTTCACCGGCAGGTTGATGTTCGGCCGGCGCTACTCCGACGGTCTGCACCAGTCCATCGAGGCGAAGGAAGGTGTCAAGGTCGAGCGCGAGAGTCAGACGCTCGCCACGATTACGTTTCAGAACTACTTTCGAATGTACGACAAGCTGGCGGGCATGACGGGGACCGCCAAAACCGAGGAGGAAGAGCTCGCGAAGATCTACAATCTACCGGTCCTCATCATCCCGACACACCGTCCAATGATCCGCACCGATCACCCCGATCTCATCTACAAGACCGAGCGAGGCAAATGGAAGGCGGTCACAGATGAGATTGCGGATTGGCACAAGGCGGGCCGGCCGGTCCTGGTGGGGACCCGATCGATCGAAAAGAATGAGCATCTCTCGGAGCTGCTGCGGCGTCGCGGAGTCCGTCACGAGGTGCTGAACGCCAAGCAGCATGAGCGTGAGGCGGAGATTATCGCGCAGGCCGGCCGCGTGGGCGCGGTGACGATCGCGACGAACATGGCCGGCCGCGGCGTGGACATCATCCTGGGGGGGAATCCCCCCGATCCAGGCGAGGCCGAAAAGGTCCGCGCGCTGGGGGGTCTGCACGTTATCGGCACCGAGCGGCACGAGGCGCGGCGCATCGACAACCAATTGCGCGGCCGGTCCGGCCGGCAGGGCGACCAGGGGGCGAGCCGATTCTACATCGCCCTCGACGACGAGCTCATGCGAATCTTCGCGGGCGAGCGCATCGCTGGTTTGATGGATCGCCTGGGCCTCGATGAAGACACGCCCATCGAGCACAACCTGGTCACCCGGCAGATCGAGGGCGCGCAGAAGAAGGTCGAGCAGTACCACTTCGACGTGCGCAAGCACGTGCTCGAGTACGACGACGTCATGAACGTGCAGCGAAAGGTCATTTACACCGAACGCCGCAAGGTGCTCGACGACCAGAACGTCCGAGACAACGTCCTGGACATGATCGAGCGGCTCATCGCGGCTCAGGTAGAAGCCGTGTGCGTCAAGGACGTCCATCCGGACGAGTGGGACCTCGAAGGTCTGGTGGAAGGGTTGGCCCAGATGGTTCCCGTGCTGGCCGCGATCGATGCAGGGTCGCTGCGGGGCCAATCCGCCGACGACGTGACCGAGCGGTTGGTCGCGGCCGGATTGGAGGCCTACGAGCGGAAGGAAGCCGAGCTCGGCCCAGACGTGCTGCGAGAAATCGAGCGGCTGGTCCTGCTGCAAACGATCGACCGGAAATGGATCGATCACCTCCACAACATGGATGCGCTGCGGGAGGGTATTGGCCTGCGCGCGTATGCGCAGGTGAGTCCGCTGGTGGAGTACCAGCGCGAGGGCTACGACATGTTCCAGGCGACGCTGCAGGCCATTCAGGATGAAGCGGTGAGGATCCTCTTCCGCGTGCAGGTGACCCCCGAGCAGCGGCCTGTGGCGAGACCGCTTCAGCCTGTTCGCGAGCCGGTTGCGGTCGGCGCACGCGGCAGCGGCGGGACTGCGACCAAACTCGGGCGCAATGATCCATGCTGGTGCGGCAGTGGCAAGAAGTTCAAGAAGTGCCACGGTCGGGAGGCGTGAGCGGGCCCGGCCTTCCGATTCGACCGATAGGCGCCCTGTTGTCAGGGCTGCTCCTTGTGCTCCTCTTTCCGGCTCCGGATCTGGGCTGGCTCGCCTGGGTCAGCTTGATTCCACTGCTCCTTGCGATCGATGGGCAGTCGCCCCGCACGGCGTTTCGCCTCGGCTATCTCACCGGGCTGGTTGCCTTCGGCGGCACGCTCCTGTGGATGCGACTCTTCACCGTGGCCGCGTGGCTGCTGGTGACCATCATTACCGCCGCCTACATTGGGGCATTCGCGGCGGGGGTGCGACTGCTCGCCGGCGCGCGGCGCGCCGCGGGGCTGTGGGTCGTGCCGTTGAGCTGGGTAGCCATTGAGGTCATCCGGTCGGTCGGCCCCATCGGGTTTCCCTGGGCGCTGCTGGGCCTGTCGCAGTACCGCACACCGCTTGTCTTGCCGTTGGCCCGGATCATCGGTGTCTTCGGCCTCTCGGGCGTGATCGTGCTTGTCAACACGATTGGGGCGCACCTGATCGCCGGGCGGCGCGTCACCCTGGCCGCTGCCGCGTCGTACCTGCTCGTTATTGGTGTCGTCACGGCCGCCTACCTCACCAACCCTACCGTGACGCCGGACTCGGGCCCGAAATTGACGGCCGCGGTGCTGCAACCCAACGTGTCGCCTATGGCCCGCGTTGATCCGGCCGTAGCGCCGCTGACCATCTCGGGCCTGCTGGTGTTGACTACAGAGGCGCGGCGCAACGGCGCCGCCCTCATCGTCTACCCTGAGTCGGCTGTCCCGGCGGATCTTGCCGCAATGGCCAACCTTCGGGAGTCAATCGCGCGCGCCGCGGACGGCGCCGTTGTCGTCGCCGGGTCGTTAATGTCGGGACCGCGAAATGGACTGGTCGTACTGAACGCGCAGGGCGGGATAATCGGCCGCTACGCCAAGCGCCGGCTCGTACCCTTTGGCGAGGCGGGGATCCTTCCCGGCGAGTTTCCTCCGACCGTCGTGACTCCGGTGGCCACCATCGGCCTCGCAATCTGCTACGAGTCTGCGCACCCCTTCATGATCAGGTCGGCCGCGAGCGGCGCGGACGTGATCGCTCTACTCACGAATGACGGTTGGTTCGGGCGTTCGTCTGGACCGGCGCAGCACGCGGCGCATGCGGTCCTGCGGGCAGTGGAAACCGGCCGGAGTCTGATACGCGCGGCCAACACAGGCACATCGATGCTCATCTGGCCCGATGGGACGGTTGCCGGCGCCCTTCCTGAAGGACGGCACGGAGTTCTTGTAGCGGCCGTGCCGGTGGGAATGCCGCCCACACCGTATGTCCGGTGGGGATGGCTGCTCGGCCCATTCGCGGTTGCCGTATGGCTTGGGGCGGTTGCGCCGCAGGCCGTCGGCGTTCTCCGGCGGCATTCGGTCGAGTTCCTGCGACTCGCGGCAGCCATTCTCATTCCTGGGGTCGTGTGGCTGGGTGGGCGCGCGGCGGGATTTGACGAAGGGATCCCGCGGTTGCTCCTGATCACTGCGATGCTCGGAGCCATCGCCGCCGTCGGCCGTGGACGCCTGTTCAGGCCGCGAGGCGCACTGGTCTCCGCCGGCCTTTCACTGGCCGTTGCCGGCGTACTCGTTGCGGTGATGCAGATGGGCTACGCGCAGTACGGGATGCGCATGCCACTCGTCGCGCCCATCGGCGGCTGGGTGTGGGGCGGCCTGCAGTTGATCGCCGGCGGCATCGCACTCGAAGGCTGGCTACGCGGCGCTGTCTTCGGGTCGGCTGCGCGCATCGGCGGATGGGTGCTCGGTGCAGTCATCTCGACGATCATCGGCATTCTCGCTCACTGGGGCCTACCTCAGGAGATCGTCTACTGGCACCTGGTAACCGGGCTCGCCTTCAGCGTGATCCGCGCGCGTACGGGGGATGCCGTGGGGTTGGGAATCGGCCGGGGCCTCGGTGACGCCGCGGTGATGTCGCTGGCAGGCCTGCGATAGCGCTGGTTTCGCCAGGATCGCGGCGGTTTGTTATACTACAGGCCATGATTCATCTGGAAGAGTTAAACACCCAACTTAAAGAGAGCCGCCGCCGCCTCCAGGATCTTCGGGGGCACCTTTGACCTTCCGGGGAAGCACGCCCGGATCACCGCGCTCGAAGAGGCCATGCAGGAGCCCACGTTTTGGGCGGACCCGGACCGCGCTCGCCAGCTGGGTCAGGAACTGAGTCAGCTCCGCGCAGCCGTCGATGGGATCGCCGCCGTCGAGCGGCGGCTGGATGATCTTGAGGTCATGATGGAGCTCGCGGCCGAGGAGCCAGACGGCGTGAGCCTCGGTGACGTCGAGGTCGAGGCGCGCGAGGCCGCCGCGGCCCTGGTGGAGCTGGAAACAGAGGCGCTCCTTTCTGGCCCGCACGACCGCTCGAACGCCATCCTGGCAATTCACGCGGGCGCCGGTGGCACGGAGTCGCAGGATTGGGCCGAGATGCTCCTTCGGATGTATCTGCGGTGGGCCGAGCGAAAGGGGTTTCGATCCGAGATCGTGGATCTCTCCCCGGGCGAAGAGGCCGGCCTGAAGAGCGTGACGGTCATTCTCACGGGCCCGTATGCCTACGGCTATTTGAGGGAAGAGCGCGGGGTTCACCGTTTGGTGCGGCTTTCGCCCTACGACGCGGCGCATCGCCGGCACACCTCGTTCGCCCTCGTGGACGTGATTCCCGAGGTCGAGGATGTTGGCGTCGAGATCCGCGACGATGAGATCCGTGTCGAGACGTATCGGGCCGGTGGGGCCGGCGGCCAAAACGTCAACAAGGTCGAAACGGCCGTGCGCATCACGCACCTGCCCACCGGTATCGTCGTCCAGTGTCAGAATGAGCGATCCCAGCACGCGAACAAGCTGACGGCAATGCGGGTCCTCCGCGCGCGGCTTGTCGAGGCAGCCGAGGCCCGGCAGAAGGAGCAGCTCGCCGAGCTGCGCGGCGAGCATCGCGACGCGGCCTGGGGGAACCAGATTCGCTCGTACGTTCTGCATCCTTACCAGCTCGTGAAAGACCACCGCACCGGGGTTGAGATGGGAGACTCGGGTGGTGTCCTCGACGGGAACATTGACCGTTTCATCGATGCCGAACTCCGGGCTGCTGCGGGCCGCCACTGATCGGCGTGCGGCCCCGCAGCAAGAATGATTTCCTTCTACGCTGCGTGAGCCTCGCATGAGACGCACGGGATGGATCACCCTGGTCCTGGTGGCCGCCATACTCGGCGTGCTGCTGTGGGTTTCGTCGTGGCTGGCGAGCCGCCAGATCGCCGAGGTCCTGCGGCCGCATGTGCAGCAGGATGGTTCCCTGCGCGCTATGCCTGGACTACTCCGCTTGGTTACCTGCGGGGAGAGATCCGGCGACTCAACGTGGACGCTCGGGAGATCAAGCTGGGGGATCTGACAGCCGATCGTCTGCGGGCCTCGCTCAGCGGGGTGAGACTGACGCGAGGCCCGTCCTCGGCGTCCCAGCCTCCGGTGCGCGCCAGGAGCGGGCAGATCACGGCCGAGGTCGCCGCCGATGACCTCGAACGCTTCTTGCGCACGCGCGACGTGCGGAACCCCGTGGTAAAGATCGACCCTTCCGGTGTCGCCGCAAGCGGGCAGGCGCGCGCAGGCGCCGTCGAGGTCGAGACCCACGTGCGGGGACAGTTTGACGTGTCGTCGAGTCGGGATCTGCGCTTTCGCGTCACCTCGCTGCAGGTGAGCGGGATCGAGGTGCCGCCCGCGGTGGCAGGGACGATCGTTGCCGCGGTCCAACCGGTTATTTCCTTGCAAGGGCTTCCGTTTCCCCTCGCCATCGACCGCGTCTCTACAACTAAGGGGCGGATTATCATCCAGGCAAGGGTTGCGGAGACGCCACCATGACCCGGCGGGCGCTGATGGCGTGCATCGCGCTGGGAGCGGTGGCCGCCGCCGCCGTCCTGGGCCTGCGGTGGCGCGTGGAGTCTGATTACCGCAAGGTGGAGATCGTTCTCGACGCTCAAGATTGGGTCATGCTGATCCGGCGTGAAGGCGGCGATGTCCAGCCGGTCATGCGCGACCTCCGCCGTCTTGGCGCGACTGCGGTTGCCCTCACCGATGTCACGTTGAAGCAGCTCGCCGACGAGGGCGTCATCACGTATGCTGCCGGCGGCACGCTACAGGCATTGAGCCGCGTCAGCGAGCTTCGCGAGCCGTTCCGCGCGCTGGCGGCTTCCGGGTCCATTCGTCCGGGCGCGGTGTACGTCGCAGGCCAACCCGAGACGGTGAGCTTTGTTGCCGACCGCATGCGGGCGCTCCTTGGCCCGGGGCGTGTGCGCACCGTGCGCGGCGCGGTGGAGATCATCGGTACACAGCCGGACCTTGAAGAGCTTGGGCTCGGTTTTCGGCGCGCCGATGTCGAGCCGTTCATGCGGTCGGGATTTGAGATCGTGCTGCGCCCGCGCAACTATCGCGGGCTGACGGCCGCCAGCCTGCACACCCTCACCGAAGGATACGGAAACGTTGCGCCGTCACCGACTTTGATCTTCGCGCTGACCGAGATACAGGGGTATGAGGCGCTCATTGATGAGGCGGCGACGGAATACCAGCGTATCGGCGCGCTCTTTGGGCGTATCGAAGTCTTTACCGCACGCCGCAAACAGAGGGGGGAAGATCGCCTCACAGCTCTGATGCGGCCCGAGGTCGTCCGGGTGTTCAGCATCACCCCGGAAGAACTACAGGTGCTGCGGCCCGACGACGTCGCCGATCGGTTTGTCCGCGCGGCCCAGGAACGCAACCTGCGCGTGCTCTACGTGCGGCCTCTGCTGTTCACCCCGGCCGGGGTTCCCGCTCTGGATGCCAACGTGGCCATGGTCGACAAAATCGCCCGCCGGCTGCGCGCCTTCGGTTTTACGCTTGGTCGGGCAGAGCCGCTGGAGCCGCTCGCGCCTCCCCGGCCATTGATCTGGATGACCGCGCTGGGCGCGGCGGCGCTTGCCATACTCGTCGCGCACGACATGGGCGGTGTGTTGGGGATTCGTGTTCCTGGTCCGGCGGCCGCCGTCGGGGTCATTTTCCTCACGGCCGGCACCATCGCGGCAGGTTTCACACCCTACGATGCCCTCTGGCGAAGGCTGCTCGCACTGGGAATTGCCGTCCTCGGCGCAGCCGGAGCGACCGTGTGGGCGATGCCGCGGGCGACGGTTCGCCGGGGGCCGGTGAGGGCGGCAGTGGAAGGGTATGCGACGCTGCTCCGCGCCGTTGGCATTGCGGTTGTCGCCGGGATATTCGTCGCAGCCCTGCTCAGCCAGTGGGCGTTCATGCTCGCATTCTCCACGTTCTTGGGCGTGAAGGCGGCCCACGTGCTTCCCATCGCCCTCGTGGGGGCCTGGTTGGTCTTCGCTCAACGGCCGCCGGGCGGATGGCGCGCTGCCTGGCGGGAAGGCGCGGTGTGGATCGGGTATCCGCTCCGCATCGGGACGGCGCTCGGCGTGCTCGTTATCGCCGTGGTTGGGGTGATGCTGCTGGCGCGCACGGGCAACATCAGCTTCCCGTTGGCGGGGATCGAGCAGCAGCTGCGGACGGCGCTTGAAACCGCGCTTGTCGCTCGGCCGCGGACGAAGGAGTTTTTGATCGGCTATCCGGCGCTGGTCATTGCCGGGATGGCAGCCGCGCTGTGGTGGCGGCGGCTCGCGCTCGCGGCGGCCCTGATCGGCACGATCGGGACGGCGGGCGCGATCAATTCGTTTTCGCACATCCATACCCCGCTGCTCTACTCGTCGTGGCGGACCGGCAACGCGCTGATAGTCGGCGCCATCGTGGCGCTTCCCGCCGTCTTGGTGCTCCTCTGGATCGCCCGGCGCAAGACCGCATTCTAGTCAGCGGGTACTACGGCGCCGGCAACCTCGGCGACGAAGCCGTCTTAGCCGGCCTCCTCACCGAACTACGGTCACGCCGGCCCGATCTGCCGGTCACGGTGCTCTCAGCCGATCCGCAGCGCACAACCGCGCTGCACGTGATCGACGCGTGGCCACGCGCTCCCGCCGCGGTGTGGAGAGCGTTGTCCCGCGCGCAACTGCTCATCAGCGGCGGCGGCTCGCTGGTGCAGGATGTGACGAGTGCGCGCAGCGCGCTCTACTACCTCGGCGTGATCACCGCGGCGTCTGCGCGTCGGGTTCCCGTGGCGGTTATTGGCCAGGGGATTGGGCCTATCCGTCGGCCGTGGCTGCGCCGCGTGACACGATCGACACTCGACCGCGCGGGCGTCATCAGCGTGCGCGACGCAGACTCCGCACAGATGCTGAGGGCAATGGGGGTCAGCCGGCCCCTCCACCTCGGCGCCGATCTCGCCGCCCTTATGCACCCTGCACCGCCCGAGCGCACCCGCGCGCTCCTGGCGGGTGCTGGTCTCGACGCGGTGCGCCCTCGCCTTGGCGTTGCGGTGCGCGTGTGGCCCGGGCCGCTCGCTGGGCCCACACTGGGGGCGGAAATCCGCCGATTCGCCGCGGCCCACGGTGCAGCGGTCGCGGTCTTTCCGTTCGACAGTGCCCGCGATCGGACCATGAGTGAGGCCGTGGCCGCATCCGCGGGAGGTCGCCTGGTGGAAGTAGCCTCGCCGCAGGATCTGCTCGGCCTGATTGGCGCCATGGATTTGGTCGTCGCGGTCCGGTTGCATGCCCTCGTGTTCGCGGCCCTCCAGGCAGTCCCGGCCGTCGGCGTTGCGTATGATCCAAAAGTCGCGGCCTTTGCCGCTGAGCATGGCCTCCCATCGTTGAACGCAAACGCGCAGGCCGCGGCGCTCGGGGAAACCCTGGCCGCAACCTGGGGGCGCCGCCGCGAGATCACCGCCCAGTTGCAGACTGCGCGACACAGCCTGCGGCGCGCCGCATCTGAGGCCATCGGCGTGGCCCTTCAACTGGTGTCGAATCGGACGCCCGCGTCACGGCAGGAGTTCTCCGGGAGTGGACGGAATAGGCCCGGAACGGGAATATCCTAAACAGTGATAACCAATCCGTCGCCGCATTCGAGGAGGCATCCATCCAGCATGCCGGAGGTGCTCAAAGTCTCCGCGGAGTCGAAGCCGAAAGCCGTCGCCGGCGCCGTGGCGGCGGTCTTGCGAGAGAAGGGAATGGTGGAGCTTCAGGCGGTTGGCGCCGGAGCCGTCAATCAAGCGGTGAAGGCCATCGCTATTACCCGCGGGTTCGTAGCCCCGAACGGCATCGACCTCATCACCATCCCGGCGTTCACGAAGGTGGAGATTGATGGCGAGGAACGGACGGCGATCAAGTTCCTCGTCGAGGCGCGATAGCACGGCCGGATGGACGCTCCCGGCTACGGTGAGCTGAAGCTCTTCTGCGGTTCGTCAGTCCCCAAGCTAGGCAAAGAAATCGCTGACTACTTGCGCATGGCGCCGGGGCGTGTGACGCTTCAGCGCTTCGCCGACGGCGAGACCTACGTCCGGTATGAAGAGAACGCCCGCGGTGAAGACGCGTTCGTCGTGCAGTCCACCTGTCATCCGGTCAACGAGAATCTCATGGAACTGCTCATCATGATGGACGCGCTTCGGCGCGCCTCCGCCGGCCGCATCACGGCGGTCATCCCCTACTACGGCTACGCACGGATGGATAAGAAGGAAGCCCCTCGTGAGCCGATCACCGGCCGCCTCGTGGCGGATTTGATCACGACCGCTGGGGCGCACCGTGTGCTCACGCTCGACCTCCACGCCGGTCAGATCGAGGGATTTTTCAACATCCCGGTAGATCACCTCCGCGCCTTGCCCCTCTTTGCCGACTATCTGGCACGCAAGGGCATCACGAGAGGGGTCGTGGTCGCGCCTGACGACGGCGCCGTGCGGCGCAGCAAGCAGCTCGCCGATCGGCTCGATCTCCCGCTGGCAGTCATTTTTGCGCGCCGTCCCGGCCCCGACCTGAAGGAGCCGATCCAGGTGGTGGGGGAGGTAGAGGGCCGCGTGCCGATTCTCATCGAGGACATCATCGACACAGCGGGGACCGTCATGCAGGCCACCGACGTGCTGCTCGCCAAGGGCTGCGTGCCGGAGATCCACGTGTGCGCCACGCACGCGGTGTTCGCCGGCCCGGCGCTCGACCGGCTGAGCCGTCCCGAAATCCGCGATGTCATCGTGACGAACACGATTCACCTTCCCGAAGACCGTGCTCTATCGAAGGTCACGGTACTGTCCGCCGCTCCGCTGCTGGCGGAGGCGATCCGGCGCATCCACCTGAATCAATCCGTCAGCCTGCTGTTCACGTAAGGCCGCTCGGCGAGTACACTAGGGACCACCATGGGCACCGTCCGCACGCGATTTGCGCCTTCACCCACCGGACATTTGCATATCGGCGGGGCCTGGACGGCGTTCTTCAACTGGTTGTTCAGCCGACACGAAGGCGGGACCTACATCCTGCGGATTGAAGACACCGATCGTTCCCGCTCGACGGAGGCCTTCGAGGCTTCCATTCTGGAAGACTTTCGCTGGCTGGGCCTGATCTGGGATGAAGGACCCGATACCGGCGGGCCCGTGGGACCCTACCGGCAGACGGAGCGAGGTGATCTTTACGCCCACTATGCGCGAGAACTGGTTGAGCGTGGCGCGGCGTATCCCTGCTATTGCACGGTCGAGGAGCTCGATGAGGAGCGCCGCAGGGCCGCAGCGGAGCGTCGGCCGTACCGCTATTCGGGTCGCTGCCGCAATCTTTCACCGGGGGACCGGGCACGCTTTGAAGCCGAGGGCAGGCGGCCTTCGCTGCGCCTGCGTATTGCGGACTTTGAGGAGACGATCGTTGTCGACGACCTCATCAAGGGACGCATCGTGTTTGAGCCCGAGCATTTGGATGACTACATCATCGTTCGCTCGGATGGCTCGCCACTGTACAACTTCGCCAATGTGGTCGACGATCACCTGATGCGCGTCACACACATCATCCGGGCGAATGAGCATGTTTCCAACACCCCTAAACAGCTCGTCATGTACCGGGCGTTCGGGTGGTCGCCGCCGGCGGTGGCGCACCTCCCCGTCATCCTCGGCGCCGATCGCAAGAAGATGAGCAAGCGGCACGGCGACACGGCGGTGCGCGAGTACCGGCAACAAGGGTACCTGCCCGAAGCGATGCTGAACTTCTTCGCCCTGATGGCCTGGCATCCGGAGTCGGAGCGCGAGGTGTACACGGTCGAGGAGCTGATCCGCGCGTTCCGCCTCGAGGAGATCGGGGAGGCGTCGCCGATCTTTGACCTGGACAAACTGACCTGGCTCAACGGCATGTACATGCGGCGGCTGATCGAGCAGGACAGCGAGCGGGTTGTCGCGCTGACCGCCGAGATCCTCCAGCGCGAGGGTGTGATCAAAGGCGAGATCACATCCGAACTCCGAGCCTATGTTTTCCGAGTCATCGAGGTGGTTGGTGACCGCCTGAAGATTGGCCGCGACATCATCGCCTACGGCGATTTCTTTTTCCGTGACGTCGTCTACGACCCCGTGGCGGTACGCCAGCATCTCAGCGGCACCGCATCCCCGCTGCTGGCGGCGTATGCCGAGGCGCTCGAGGCGTTGCCGGTGTTCGAGCGGGGCGCGATTGAGGCGGCGCTGCGCGACGTGTGCGCGAAGTCCGGCGTGCCTGTTCGGGCGCTCGTTCACCCCGCTCGGGTCGCCCTGACCGGGAAGACCGCCGGGCCGGGGCTCTTCGAGCTGACAGAGCTGCTCGGGCGTGACCGGGCTGTGGAGCGATTGCGGCGCGCGGCCGGAGTTGCTGCCGGGGCAGCCTGACGGTGATGGCGACATATCGATTTACTCCACTTCGGTACTACGTGACCATCGGGTCGCATGAACCGGTGCTTCGGATCGCGGACGGCGACACTGTAGTCACCACGACGGTTGACGCGGGAGGCCGTGATGCCAGCGGTGAACGCGTCACGCCGGCGGGCAACCCGCAGACCGGACCGTTCTATGTTGAGAACGCCGAACCCGGCGATACGCTCGCGCTGCGACTGGATCGGCTCTCACCGAGCCGCGACATGGGCTGGACCGGCATGGTCGTCGCGCCCAATATCGTCGAACCCGAGGCCATCCGGAGCATGCCAGATTCAGGCGCGGTTGCCGAATGGCAAATCGACCGGGCTCGAGGCACGGCTACCTTGATGAAGCCGCAGACCACTGTGGGGCGCTTCACGGTTCCCTTGGCGCCGATGCTCGGATGCTTCGGCGTAGCGCCGTCAGGCGGTCAGGCCATCTCTACCGCGACTTCGGCCGAGCATGGGGGCAACATGGACTATCGCGGCTTTGTGGCGGGGACGACCGTGTACTTTCCGGTATTCGTTCCGGGCGCGCTGCTGCACGTCGGTGACGGGCACGGCGCGCAAGGCGCGGGAGAGATCGTCGGGACCGGGATTGAGGTTTCCTTCGACGTCCAGTTCACGGTCCGGATTCTCAAGGGTAAGCGGATTCGTTGGCCCCGCGGCGAGAACGACGAGTCGATTTTCACGGTCGGCAACGCCCGCCCGCTCGATCAGGCGCTCCAGCATGCTACGACCGAGATGCTGCGGTGGCTGCAAGATGACTACGGGCTCGACGCACTCGGCGCCAGCCTCATGTTGGGACAGTGTGTGGAGTATGATGTCGCGAACATGTTCGATCCCGCATACACGATGGTCTGCAAGGTCTCGAAGTCGGTACTGCGGCAGTTACCCACCGACCGCGCACCCTCGCCCGTCCCTTGACCCGCGCTTTGCCCACTTCCTATAATCGATGTGCCACAGAAGCGCCGCGGCGCCCTCCGCGGCGTCTGTACGCTGGGGGATCGTCTAATGGTAGGACGACGGGCTCTGGACCCGTTAGTGGGGGTTCGAATCCTCCTCCCCCAGCCAGGTTCGAAGATCCAACACTTGCCCCGGTCGTAGTACTCGAATTCGAACTTTCGGCGCCCGAGTTGCTCTCAGCACCGCCGCGATGTTCTCTTTAGCCGGCGCACTTTCCCTTGAAACGGCTCGGTTCCAGCGACAGTAGCCGGCGACTCCACCAAGCGGTAGGTTCGGACGGCGTGCTCGAACAAGCACGCACAGAGCATCCCAGACGCGCGATTGAACCGTTCGATGCAAAGCATTCTGCATCGGCTTCCCGTACTGGATGTGGTGTAACGCGATTTCCTGGATCGACACCACGCGACGAACGGCTGCGCGCTGAGCTCCGGGCCATATCGAGCCGCAGCGCGGCGGGGCAGCCATAGAGTGCGTCAGCTAGTCGAGCACGCGGTTCATCCGCCCGCCTGGGGTGTTTTGTCGGCCGTTGCCGGCCGTGACCGCCAGCGGCGTGGTTTTCCGCAACCGGCTGCACAAGCGCGCAGGGATCGCAACCGCCTCGCACTGAACTAGTTTCCGCAATGCCGGACCATCATGCGATTCTGAATTTCCTTCTGCTGCTCGGCCTCGTTGTGGCCGCGGCGAAAACTGCGGGATGGCTTAGTCTGCGGGTGGGGCAACCGGCCGTGCTTGGAGAGCTCCTCGCGGGCGTCTTGTTGGGGCCGTCCCTGGTCGACATCCTGCATGCTCGCCCGTTTGCGGCGGACGCTATGGGCACCGGCATCTTCCTTTTGGCGAATGTGGGCGTCGTCCTCCTGATGTTTATCGCTGGGCTGGAGACGGATCTCGACCAGATGCGCCGGGTGGGCCGAGTGGCTGTAACGGCCGGTGTCGCTGGCGTCGTCGTCCCCCTCTTGTTGGGAGTCGCCGTTGCCTTGCCCTTCGGGTTCGGGCTGCAGAAGAGCATCTTCATGGGGATCGTGCTGACCGCGACTAGCGTCAGCATCACCGTGCAGACGCTCATCGAACTGCGGCAGCTGGACTCCAAGGAGGGCACCACACTGCTGGGCGCCGCTGTCGCCGACGACGTCATCGCTCTCCTCATCCTGTCAGCATTCGTCGCCGTGAGTTTGGCTGACGGCGGCGGTTTGATAAGCGTCGGAATCGTCCTGGCCCGCATGGCCGCGTTCTTCGTCGCTGCCGGCTTGCTTGGCCGGGTCTTTCGGAGAGTGCTCGGTCGCGCCGAGCGGGCGCCCGTCAGCGAGGGATTGTTGTCCGCGTCCCTGGTGGCCATGCTCGTCTATGCCTGGGGAGCCGAGGCGCTCGGGGGCGTGGCGGCAATCACGGGCGCGTATCTCGCCGGGGTGCTGGTGGCTCAGGCCGGGTACCGGCACAAGGTCGAGCAGCACTTCAGAGCGATGACGTACGCGCTTTTGGTGCCGATCTTCTTTATCAGCATCGGCCTGCAAACCAACGTGCGCGCCCTGGCGGTCTCCGACATACCATTCGCGATCTTGATCATTCTGGCGGCAGTGGCCGGGAAGGTGCTGGGGTGCGGTGCGGGAGCCCGCCTGGCCGGATTGAGCCGACCGGAAGCCCTACGGATCGGCATCGGCATGATCAGCCGGGGCGAGGTCGGGCTGATCATTGCGGCGCTGGGGCTGCAGACGGGGCTGCTGACGGAGCGCGGGTTCGCCATCATGATCATCATGGTGCTGGCGACGACGGTGATGACCCCGCCGTTACTACGGGCGGTCTTCCCGGTGACTCCGTCGTCTGAGGAGGCGGCTGTGGAAGCGGCGTTTGCCGACCCGTAGGCCCGCGCGATGAAAATCGAGAGGGCTCAAGATCCGAACTGAATCCAAAACGCCTCGCTAGGCCGCCAGCAGTTCCTTGACTACCTGCGCCGGAATGGGATCTTTCAGGAGGGCGGTTCGAAGGTCTCCGATAATCCTCAGCCGGCAGCTTGCGCTCAATGTATCGGCCCGGTAGAGTAAGTATTTGAAGGGGAGTAGTCCCGGAGCTTCAGTTCCGTGTTCGGGCCGTCAGCACGGTCACGCAAGTGATCCGGCCCGCGACCCGCGCAGGTTTGAGGGCGAGACCTTCTCAGCCGTGAAGGTGCCACGGCTGCGGGGGCCTCGCCCCCGGTGTATTTGCGGGCACCCTCAAGATTCAAGAGGGAGGTTCGCAGATTCCAGAGACCGTAGGGACGCCCCTCTTATGGGGCGGGTTCACACTCTTCGTCCTCGCCGTGCTCGCGCTGGATCTCGGGGTCTTCCACCGGAAGGCTCATGTGATCCATACCCGCGAGGCGCTGGGTTGGAGCGCCTTCTGGATCGTCCTTGCGCTGCTGTTCAACCTCGGGGTAGGGTGGTGGTTCGGCGCGGAGCGCGGCCTGGAGTTCCTCACCGGCTACCTGATCGAGAAGGCGCTCAGCGTCGACAACATTTTCGTCTTCCTGGTCATCTTTTCATACTTCTCGGTGCCGGCCACCTACCAGCACCGTGTGCTATTCTGGGGGATCCTCGGGGCCATCGTCTTTCGTGTCATTTTCATCCTGGCCGGGGCGGTACTGCTCCAGGCTTTCCACTGGGTTATCTACATTTTCGGCGGCCTGCTGGTGGTCACCGGGGTCAAGATCCTCCGTTCCCGCGAAGAGCATGTCCATCCGGAGCGGAACCCGGTGCTGCGGCTCATGCGCCGGTACGTGCCTATTGCGCCGGACTACCATGGCCAGCGATTCCTCGTGCGGGTCGGCGGCCGGCTGATGGCGACGCCGCTCTTGCTGGTGCTCGGGGTGGTCGAGGCCACCGACATCGTCTTCGCCATCGACTCGATCCCGGCGATCTTCGCCGTCACCGACGATCCGTTCATCGTATTCACGTCCAACATCTTTGCGATCCTCGGCCTTCGCGCGCTCTTCTTCCTGCTGGCCGGGGTGATGAACCGGTTTCACTACCTCAAGGTCGGATTGGGGCTGGTGCTGGCCTTTGTCGGTACAAAGATGCTGCTCAGCGACATCTACGAGATCCCCATCGGGCTCTCGCTGGGCGTCGTGGCTGCGCTCATCGGGGGTTCCGTCATCGCCTCGCTCCTCAGTCCGGCCGGGTCGAAGCCGCTGCCCGTCCACGAGCACGGCGGCATGCCGTCAAGCTCACCGTTTCCGGAGAACGCGGCAAATGGAAGGCCTCCTGGCGAGCCTTGAGCTGGAACGCACACCTGGCGGACTTCCGTGACTAAGGAGTTGCAGACACAGAGCGGCAGGAGGCGCCGGAGGGAACCAAGCGCAGGAGCGGAGTCATACCGCTTCCGTGACTTTCAACGCGGGCTAAGGTGAGCCAACGAGGGTCCGGATCTGGTTCTCAAGTAGCAGGCTTTGAACGCGCGTTCGCTATGCCGCCAGTAGCTCTTTGGCGGTTTCTACCGGGGTGGGATCATTGAGGAGAGCGGTTCGAAGATCTTTGATGATCCCCAGCCAGGTTCGAAGATCGTTCATGATGCCCGGCGAAGGCTCGGGCTTCGAACTTACTTGCGCGTCCTCAACCTCTTGCGCCTATGCAGGGAGACTTTCAGTAATCCCGCAAGTTCTCCGGGCGAGGGAACAGGATAGAATACTCTGTTGGCGAGAACTAATGAACGGTCATCGAAGATCACGCCGGAGGCAGCTTGATGCCGGACGATCAGAGGGGTCTAGTGGTAGGGCCTGAAGAGGGAGAGGCGGTCTGGGCGCAAGGCCACCTCTTTGTGCTTAAAGTCGATAAGGAAGCAACGGGCGGGTCATTCTCTGTCACCGAGATGCTAGTTGCTCCGGCGCCTGTCGTTGGCGCCCCGCCACACATTCACATGGATGAGGATGAGGCGTTCTATGTCCTGGAAGGGAGGGCTCTCCTATCAACTGGGGAGCCGCGTGGCCGAGGCACCTACAGGCTCGCTCGTATTTATTCCCCGCGGCACAGTCCACGCCTTTACCAATGTTGGTCCGCAGCCCGCTCGGCTGCTTTTCATTCTCGCGCCCGCAGGTTTTGAACATTTCTTTGAAGAGGTCGGGGAAATGGCTAGGTCGAGATCTCTCCCTGAACCACCGGGTCCCCCCGATTTGGAGCAGCTCGCAGCGTTGGCGAAGAAATACCACTATAGACTTGGCTGAGGTCTCTGATGATCCCCGGCCACTCTGTGGCTTGCACGAAGCGATAGATCTTCGCAGCGACTGGCAGACTTCGTAGATTCGCGGTGATTTATGTAGACGTCCGTCCGGCGTCATTTAGAAAGTAAACGTCAGGTTGACTGGTGACGCCAGCCCGCTGCATGATGGTGCGCAAATCCTCTGACTGGGTGAACCGTCGGGCGTTCTCCAAGTTATCCCACTCAAGAAGGACTAGAATCTCGTTGGGATCCTCGGCGCTGCGAAACACTTGCGTACCCTTGCAGCCGGCGGCCTTGCGGGTGGCGCCGTGTTCGTCGTACATTGGCCGCCATTTGGCATAGTCTTGCACTTTGTGCCGAACCAGGACGTATGGCATACGATGTCACACCTTTCTCTTTTTGGGGTCTTACGCGACGGCCTCACAGCGGTGAGCAAAGCGGTGTATGTTTTCTCCCATGCCCGTAGGGCTTCGTGAGACGTTGCTCGCTGCCCTCTAAACGGGAGTAAGATTGAAGCGCTCGAAGCTGGCGGACGACCACCCGACAGCATTTTGCAATAGGGGATTTTCATAGCCACCGCAGAGCAACAGTTGGCGTGTAAAGTCCCATGGTCGTCATCGGTTTCGGGCGACTTGCCCTAATAGTTCCTTGAGCACGTCCACAGGCAGGTGATTGTGCCGCAGGGCGGTTCGAGGATCCGTGATGCTCCCCAGCCATAACACTAGTGCAATGACTTTCTCTACTTCAGCGCTTCCTCGACGGCCGCTTTCGCTCGTGCCTCGTTGGATCAGGTGGTTCTTGACCAGAGCTTCTTGACCGCGGCACTAGTTTGATCGTTGCGGATCGTGCCTCAGGGCTCACAATGCTTCTGATAATGTTTGCGGCGTAGCGGCGGTACTTGGTGCGGTATGCGGCATCGATCTGATCATTGATGTCGACGTCGGCGTCCACCATGGTGACATCTTTGTCCACGCCGCCAGCCTTGATGTGGCCTTCGTGGCGCCCCCGAGTGCCACGGAACCATGCGCCTTTACGCCCGTTAACGGATCGGACGTAGAGGTCGTCGCCATCGCGGACGACCCAAATCGTCACGGGGTTTCGCAGCGTGCCATCGCGTCGGAGTGACGCGATCTCCAGTTCTTCTGCTGCTCCAATCTTGTTGAGCTCATCGCTCGTCCACGTCGTCATCGGCGCGTCTCCTGCGTCATGCGAGCAGACCAAGCCTTCGCTTTTGCATTGCGCGTTCTCCGTCGACAGGTCCGTTCGAGGCCTCTAGCCTCTCCGGGCTTGCTCCTTAATCCGTTGGATCGCAGCATTGAACCCTTGAGGAGTGCCGCTGGAGCCTGCGAGGCGGCCCACCTTCACGTCCTCGATGCGCTTCCCGACGACGACCGCCGGGATCGCGGCGGCGAAGCGGCGCTGGAAGTCGAGGGATGTCGGGTCCGTCGCACGAGGAGTAACTTTGACGGCGGTAATGACGCCGTTGACCAGGGTCACGGTCACGGTGATGGACGAGGGGAGGCTCCCATACATGCCGGTCGCCGTGTAGACACCGTTTGCGTAGGCGGCGGCTTCACGTATTGCCGATCTCGAACGGGTGGAACCGGCATCCGAGGCCCCCATCGAGGGTATGGCTGCCATGCCAGTCGGCCAGCGTGGAGCCATGACAAGGGACAGGGCGATCGCTGCCGTCGTCGTGACTCTAATCCTCTTGCTCGGGGTAGTCATAATCTTCTCCTCTCCGCAGGTGGATCGACTTCCTCGGCCGGCGCCTTGTCGGCTCTGCCCGCGACAGGCGTGCGCCCCGATGCGGGTTTGGCCCTCACGAGAACAGCTCACCGTCGAGATTCCGGGAGAACTCTGCGCGGCCGTCGGCAAACATCCGCACGTACGAGAACCGGAAGACTTCCGCCAGACGGTCGGCCGTTGTAAAGAAGAGCGCCGTCGCCAATCCATCAGCCGTCGCAGTCTCGTCGGCGACAACCCACGTCGCAACCACATCGCGAACCGGGACGCCCGTCCGGGCATCGAGGACGTGGTGCAGCCCGTCGCCCCAGGCGCGTCTGGTGACCGCAGAAGCGCACAGGGCCCGGTTCTGCAGGTTGATCACGCCGATCACCAGCCGGGGGTCGAACGGGTGCTCAAGCCCCACCTGGATGCTGGGCTCACCTGAATGGCGGATGTCTCCGCTGCCGTCGACAACGAACTCGGTTAAACCGGCCTCGCGGAGGATCTCAGAGACAATGTCGACGAGGTAGCCCTTCCCCGC
>Ga0187893_10006555_pt1 | contig 19813 bp, 20 predicted proteins | sample MA1701074metaG_FD_139574 | JGI IMG/M metagenome (GOLD analysis project Ga0187893, IMG submission 139574) | White microbial mat communities from a basaltic lava cave in the Kipuka Kanohina Cave System on the Island of Hawaii, USA - MA170107-4 metaG ...
CGCGCTCTCCGGGTTCGTGCACTTCGCGTGCACGAGCGAGGACATCAACAACCTCGCGTACGCGCTGATGCTGCGCGACGTGCGCAGCGAGGTGCTCCTGCCCGACGTCGACGGCGTGATCGCCGCGCTCTCCGCGCTCGCCGAGCGCCACGCCGAGCTCGCGATGCTGTCGCGCACGCACGGCCAGCCGGCGTCGCCGACGACGCTCGGCAAGGAGATCGCGAACGTCGTCGCGCGGCTCGCGCGCGGTCGCGAGCGGCTCGCCGGCGTAGAAATCCTCGGCAAGCTGAACGGCGCGGTCGGCAACTACAACGCGCACGTCGCCGCCTACCCCGACGTCGACTGGGACGGCGTCTCGCGCGCGTTCGTCGAGCAGCTCGGGCTCGCGTGGAATCGCTTCACGACGCAGATCGAGCCGCACGACTGGATCGCCGAGTACGCGGACGCGACGGCGCGGCTGAACACGATCGGCGTCGACTTCGCGCGCGACGTCTGGGGCTACGTGTCGCTCGGCTACTTCCGCCAGCGCGCAATCGCCGGCGAGATCGGCTCGTCGACGATGCCGCACAAGGTGAACCCGATCGACTTCGAGAACGCGGAGGGAAACTTCGGCGTAGCGAACGCGTTGCTCCGCCACCTCTCCGAGAAGCTCCCGATCTCGCGCTGGCAGCGCGATCTCACGGACTCGACCGTGCTGCGCAACGTCGGCAGTGCCGCGGCCTACACGTCGCTCGGCTGGCAATCGCTGGCGCGCGGCCTGCCGAAGCTCGACGCCGACGAAGCGGCGATCGCGGCCGACCTCGCCGCCGCGACCGAGGTGCTCGCGGAGGCGGTGCAGACCGTGATGCGGCGCTACGGCGTGCCCGATGCGTACGAGAAGCTGAAGGCGCTGACGCGCGGGCGCGCGATCACGGGGGCCGATCTCGCGCGCTTCGTCGACCGGCTCGCGATCCCCGAGGAGGCGAAGGCGCGGCTGCGCGCTCTCACGCCCGCGGGCTACACCGGCCGCGCCGCGGCGCTCGCGCGCAAGCATGAGTGATCCTCTCGAAGTGCCGGTCGGCCGCGCGCCTCGCGCGCCGCTCACGCCACGCGAGCAGCGCGTGCAGACCGTATGCCTCGCAGTGATCGCGACGGTCGCGATCGCGTTCGCGCTCTGGTGGCTGCGGCCCGTGCTGATCCCGTTCGTGATGGCGCTCTTCATCGCGCTCGCGCTCGGCATGGGCGTCGACTTGCTCGCCGAGCACACGCGCATGCCGCGCCGCGTCGCGCTGCCGCTCGTGCTGCTGTTCGGAGTGCTCGGCCTGCTCGGCATCGGCGCGCTGGTGGCGATGTCGGTGAGCGAGCTCGCCGCGAACAGCGCCGCCTATCGCGAGAAGATCGCGGCGCTGATCGATCAGGCGATGGCGATCGCGCCGCCGACGCTGCGCGCGCAGCTGGGCGGGGGTACCGAGAAGCTGCGCGAGATCCCGGTCGCGACGATCGGCGGCTTCCTCCAAACGGTCTCCGCGACCGTGGCCGGGCTGCTCTCGAACTCGCTGATCGTGCTCGTGTTCGTGTTCTTCCTGATGCTCGGCGCGGACACGTTCAGCCGCCGCGAGCAGGGCGCCTGGGGCGCGATCGTGCAGCGCGTGCAGGCGTATCTCGCGGGCAAGCTCGCGCTCTCCGGCGTGAGCGCCGTGCTGGTGGGCATCACGTTCCTCGCGCTCGACGTGCCGCTCGCGCTGGTGTGGGCGCTGCTGACGCTCGTGCTGACGTTCATCCCGGCCGTCGGCGTCACGATCGCGTTGTTGTTGCCGCTGCCCGTGCTGTGGCTCGACCCGAACGTGACGCGCACGACGTTCGTGCTGTCGCTCGCGATCCCGGGCGCGATCCACTTCGTCGCGAATCTGCTCGAGCCCAAAGTGGTGGGCGATTCGCTCGGCCTGCACCCGATCACGATCATGATGGCGCTCGTGTTCTGGACGATGCTGTGGGGGCCGGTCGGCGCGCTGCTCGCCGCCCCGATGACCGCGGTGATCGCGATCTTGCTCGAGCGCTTCGAGGGCAGCCGCCCGATCGCGCAGCTGCTCGCCGGGCAGTTCGGCGCGATGCGGAAGGCGCTGTGAGCGCCGCGGCGGAAGCACGACCGGTGACGTTCCAGCTCGAGGAGCCGTGGCTGCGCCGCTGGGCGCGGCGCGTGCTCACGCTGCCGCTCGCATACGGCGGGCTGGTGGTGTTCGCGATCGGGCTGCCCTTTTGGCTGGCGCTCGCGGCGCTCGCCGACGGGATCACGGGTGGGCGCGAGCGGCGCTGGCCGATCGTGCGCAGCGTCTGGCTCGCGCTCGGGTATGCGTTCTGGACCTGCCTCGCGGTGACGAGCTGGGTCGGCATCGCGCTCGCGTCGCTGGGACTGCCGCGGCAGCGCTACCTGCGGCGGCTGTTCCGGCTCCAGCAGTTCTGGGCGCGCGGCCTTTTCACGACCGCGCAGCGCGCGCTTTCGCTGCGGGTACACGTCGAAGAGGGCTTCGTGCCCGACGAGCAGCCGATCCTCCTGTTCGTGCGCCACGCGAGCCTGGTCGACGTGTTATTGCCGGCGGTGTTCGTCTCGGGCCCGCACGACGTGCTGCTGCGCTACGTGATGAAGCGCGAGGTGCTGTTCGACCCGGCGATCGACCTGGTCGGCCAGCGGCTCGAGAACGCGTTCGTCAGCCGCGGCAGGGGCTCCGCCGAGCGCGAGGAGCTCGCGATCCGCTCGCTCGCGAGCGGGCTCGGCGGGCGCGAGGGCGTGATCGTGTTCCCGGAAGGCACGCGCTTCAGCGAGGCGAAGCGCAGCGAGGCGCTCGCGCGCATCCGCGAATCGGGCGACGCCGCACGGCTCGCGCGGGCCGAGCGGCTGAAGCACGTGCTGCCGCCGCGCAGCCGCGGGCCGCTCGCGGTGCTCGACGCCGCGAAGGGCGCCGACGTGATCTTCCTCGCGCACCGCGGCTTCGACGGCGCGGTCGGCGCGCTCGACCTGCTGCGGGGCCGCCTGATCGGCCGCGCGGTCGAGCTGAAGACCTGGCGCGTGCCGCGCGCGCAGGTGCCCGCCGAGCGCGAGGCGTGCCTCGCGTGGCTCGACGCCGAGTGGGCGCGCGTCGACGCCTGGATCGCGCACCGCATCGCCGCCGAGGAAACGGCATAGGCGAGCAATTGGAGTCAGGCACCGGATTGTCGAACAAGAGCAATTCGTACCTGACCCCGATTGCTCCATCGGTTGCGATAGGTTGCCCAGGTGCTGACCGAGGCCCTCGCGCAATCCGCGCTCGCGATCGCAGCGGCGATGCTCGCGCTGTGGGGGCTCTCGCTCGCGCTGCGTGACGCGAGCGTCGTCGACGTCTGGTGGGGCCCGGGCATTGCGCTCGGCGCGAGCGTTGCGTGGGCGAGCGCGGGCACGACGCATCCGCGCGCGAGCCTGCTCGTCGCGCTGCTCTGGCTGTGGGCGCTGCGGCTCGGCGGCTACCTGCTCTGGCGCAGCGCGGGGAACGGCGAGGATCCGCGTTATCAGGCGATGCGCCGGCACTGGGGCGCGCGTTTCCCGTGGATCTCGCTCGTGACGGTGTTCGCGTTCCAGGGCGCGCTGCAGTGGATCATCTCGCTGCCCGTCCAGGTGGGCGCAGCCGCGCCGGGCGCGGCGCCGCTCGGCGCGCTCGACGCGAGCGGTGCGCTGCTGTTCGCGTGCGGCCTCGCGTTCGAGACGGTCGGCGACCTCCAGCTCGCGCGCTTCAAGGCGAATCCCGCGAACGCCGGCTGCGTGATGGATCGCGGCGTCTGGCGCTACACGCGCCACCCGAATTACTTCGGCGACGCGCTCGCGCACTGGGGCCTGTTCACGATCGCGCTCGGGTCGCCGCGTGGCTGGCTGACCGCGCTATCGCCGGCGCTGATGACGTTCTTGTTGCTGCGCGTGTCGGGTGTCGCGCTGCTCGAGCGCAGCATCGGCAAGCGCCGGCCCGCGTACGCGGACTACCGGCGCCGCACGAGCGCATTCATCCCGCTGCCGCCGCGCGCCTGAGAAGCGCGCCCTTCCCTCTGGAGAGCTCGATGATCCTCGATCTGTTTCGACTCGACGGCCGCAGCGCGATCGTGACGGGGGCCGGCAAGGGCATCGGGCGCGCGATCGCGCTCGCGTTCGCCGAAGCCGGCGCAAGCGTCGTCGCGGCCGCGCGCACGCAGGCCGACATCGACGACACCGCGAACGAGATCGTGAAGCGCGGCGGCCGCGCGCTCGCGATCGCGTGCGACGTGATGCAGCGCGAGCAGCTCGAGAACCTCGTCGCGCGCACGCTCGCGGAGCTCGGCCGCATCGACGTGCTGGTCAACAACGCGGGCGGCTCGCCGCCGAAGCCGGCGCTGCGCACGAGCGAGCGCGAGTTCGAGACCGCGTTCCGCTTCAACGTGACGACTGCATTCCTGCTGACGCGCCTCGCGGTCCCGAAGATGGTCGAGAGCGCGGGCGGCGGCTGCGTGATCAACATCTCGTCGGTCGCCGGCCGCGAGAACGCGCCGGGCTTCGTCGCGTACGGCACCGCGAAGGCCGCGCTCTCGTTCATGACGAAGGAGCTCGCGCAGGACTTCGCGCCGCGCGTGCGCGTGAACGCGATCGCGGTCGGCTCGGTCGAGACCGACGCGCTCGCGACCGTGCTGACGCCCGAGATCAAGCAGACGATGGTCGCGATGACGCCGCTCGCGCGCCTAGGCCGCGTCGAGGACATCGCGGCCTGCGCGCTCTACCTCGCGTCCCCCGCCGCGAGCTACGTGACCGGCGAGATCGTCGGCGTGAGCGGCGGCCTGGTCGGCCTGAACATGCGGATGCCGCGCGCGTTCGACGAGTGAGCCCGTCGGGTCTCGCCCGAGTGGCTCATGGACCCTCAGATCTGCCGGCGCGCTGCAGGTGGGCTGCGCATCGCGCCCTTGGTCATCCCGTCACAATCCGCTTCCGCTGCGGTGCCGATGAGCTGCGTGCGTCGCCTGATGGAGGTGCGCATGTCTCGGGCAATCGGAATCGCGTTCGTGCTCGCGCTCACCGCCGGCAGCGCTCGCGCCGAAGAGGCTCCGAGCGCGTACGACCGCGCGCAAAATCGCCTGACCGAGCAGCTGAACACCGTGATCTCGAAGGGCGTCGAGCTGGGCAAGAGCGCTCCGCCGGCGAAACCCGACGACGGCGCGGAGAAGCAGCCGCCCGCGCCGGGCGCCCGCGGCGAGCCGCTCGCGCGCCGCTAGCCCGCCCTCGAGCAGGAATCAGGGCCGCTCGGCCGCCTCACCCGCCTCGCGGCTGACGAGCTCGAACGCCGCGCGCAGATCCGCAGGGATCCGGCGCGCGCGCAGCTTCGCCACGTCGACGAACGCCCACTCGGTGTTTGCCGCGAAGCAGAGCGCGCCGCGCTCCGAACGGAAGCGCGCGTGCCGCACGCAGCGCGCGCCGCGCAGCTCGGAGAGCCAGGTCGTCTCGCGCAGCCGCTCGCCGAGAAACGCGCTCTGCTCGTAGTGCAGGTCCTGATGGCGCACGACCCAGACGAAGCCACGCGCGCGCAACGCCTCGTAGCCGAAGCCGAGCGCCGTAGCGTGCGCGTCGGCGAGCTCGAGCGTGAGGCGGATCCACGCGAGATTGTTCACGTGCCCGAGCTGGTCGATGTGCTTCGCCTCGAGCACGCGCTCGCGGCAAAAGATCGGGATGCGCGCGCCCGTCACGGTTCGCGGCGTCAGCCCGTCGCGAGCTTCGTGAGCGCCGCATCGGCGCCGGCGAGCACGAGCGAGTCCGAGGGTTTCAGCAGCGCGCCCGGGTCGGGCGGCAGCTTGAACTCGCCGGTCAGCGCGTCGCGCACCGCGATCACCTGGATGCCGAGCCGCGCGCGCGGGTCGATCGCGAGGATCGACTTGCCGACCCAGTCGTCGGGGATCGCCATCTCCTGCACCGAGAAGCCCGGCGCGATCGGCGTGTATTGAAGCACCGCGCTCGTGGCCATGCGATGCGCGAGCCGGAACGCCGCTTCGCGCTCCGGGAAGATCGCCTCGGTGATGTCGAGGCCCTCGAGCGCGCGCGCCTCGTTCTCGCTGCGCACCTTCGCGTAGATCTGGCGCACGCCGAGATCGCGCAGCGCGACGGTTGCGAGGATCGTCGTCGCGAGCGCTTCGGAGGTGCCGATCACCGCCGCGTCGACGTCGCGCGCGCCGGCGCGCTCGAGCACGACGGGGTCGGTCGCGTCGCCCATGATCGCGCGATCGGCCCATTCCGCGTAGCGGTCGACGAGCGCGCCGTCTCGCTCGATCGCAACCACCTCGTGTCCGACCTCGCGTAGCGTCCGTGCGAACCACAGGCCGAAGGCGCCGAAGCCGACCAGCAGCACTCTCATGTCTTCTCACCTCGCGTGCGCAGCGCGCATCACCCGATCAGGACTTCCTCGTGCGCATAGCGGAACGCCGTGCGCTGCGAGCGCAGCGTCATCGCGCCGAGCACTGCGAGCGGTCCGACGCGCCCGAGCAGCATCGCGGCGACGAGCGCGAGCTTGCTGCCGTCCTCGAGCCCGGCGGTGAGGTTCATCGACAGCCCGACCGTGCTGAGCGCGCTCTGCACCTCGAACGCGAAGCGCACGAGCTGCGCACGCTCGTGGGCCTCGTTGGTCGTCTCGAACGCGAGCATCAGCGTGAGGAACACCAGCAGGATCAGCACCATGCCGACCGCGAGGCCGGTCGCGCGGTTGACCGTCTCGTCGGGGACCGTGCGGCCCGCGACGGAGACGTGGGTATCGCCGCGCAGCCGCGCCCATAACACGAGCGCGAGCAGCGTCGCGGTCGTCACCTTCGCGCCGCCAGCGGTCGAAGCCGGGCCGCCGCCGATCCACATCAGCGCGAACGTCAGATACAGCGAGGCATTGGTGATCTGGTCGTAGTCGACCGTGTTGAAGCCCGCGGTGCGCGGCGTGATCGACATGAAGAGCGCGTTGACGACGCGGTCCAGCAGGCCGAGCTGCGCGAGCGCGCGGTCCCATTCGAAGAACAGGAAGAAGCCCGCGGCGCCGAGCACGAGCGCCGCGGTCGCGGTGAGCGCGAGCCGCGAATGCAGCGTGAGCCGGCGCTTGCGGCCGCGCAGCCGGAAGCGCACGTCCTGCAATACCGGAAAGCCGATGCCGCCGACGACGATCAGACCCGCGACCACGAGCAGCGCGAGCGGGCGATCCTGCTGGCCCATCAGGCTGTCGGAGAACAGCGAGAAGCCGGCGTTACAAAACGCCGAGACGGCGTGGAAGATCGCGAGCCAGGCGGCGTGCAAGAAGTCGCGGCCGGGCCACCAGAGCGCGAACAGCACGAGCGCGCCGGCGGCCTCGACTGCGAGCGTCACGCCCAAGATCGTCCCTAACATCTGGCGCGGCGTGCCGCTCGGCAGCACCGCGCTGAACGCGCCGGCGGCCTCCTGCACGTCGATCCCGGAGCGCCGCCCGGCGGCGACGGCCACCATCGCGGCGAACGTCAGGATGCCGAGCGCGCCGGCCTGGATCAGCGCGAGCAGCCAGAGCTCGCCCCAGAACGAGAGCACGTGCGGCACGTCGATCGGCGAGAGCCCGGTGACGCAAACCGCGCTCGCCGAGATGAAGAGCGCGTCGACCCAGTTCATCGGCGCGCCCTCGTAGAGGCCCGGGAGCAGCAAGAAGCCGAGCCAGCCGACGGCCACGAGACCAGTGAACGAGATCACGAGCAGCTGCGACGCCGAGAGGTCGGCCAGCTCGCGAATCGATCGCAGCGGCCATGAGACGAGCGCTTCTCGGTTCACGGGCGCGCAAGATAACGGCAATCGGCGCCTCATCGTGCGCTGCGCGAACCGGAAAAAAGACGCCCGGCGCCGTGTCGCCGCGCACTTTCTACGCGCGGGTATTCGTCACGATGCGAGTTGCTGCGCTCGTCGACGCAACTCGAGATCCGCAGCTCAGGGGAGGCCTTTCATGATGCGATCGATACTCGTGTGCGTTGCGTTCGCGTTCGCTTCCACGCCCGCGCTCGCCCAGGTCGCGGGGACCGGTGACTTCTCAGGCGACACGGCAAAGCTCCGGGCGAGAGGCTGCGGCAAAGACCGCGTCGGCGCCTTCGGCACGTGGGAGCTGCTCGCGGATGGCAGCTGGACCGGCACGGTGGACAGCGTCGTCACGCTCAGCGGCACGCACACCGCGCAAGGCGCGAGCAACAAGATCGCAAGGCTCGCGTTCGACGCCGAGAGCAAGGCGTCGTTCGACGACACGCTCGAGGACTGGGCGACCGCCCTCTGCGGCGCCGAGGTCACGCTCGACGAGCCGGGTAGCGCGGTCACGCACTTCAACGTCAAGCTGAACAAGCGCCGCACGCGTGCGAAGCTGACGCTGCGCGCGATCGGAACCGGAAGCACGGGCGAGGGTTCGAGCGCGGGACGATTCAAGGCGATCGTGCGAGGCCCATGGACCGAGGCACCGCAGTAACAGCTCCCGCGTGCGCGCTGCTCGCGCTCGCCGCCGCGTGCGCGCTCGCGTGCGGCGACGAGCCGGCGCCCCGCCCGCCCGCGGGTGCGTCGGCACCGCCGAGCGCATCCGCGCCGGAGACGCCGGCGCGTGAGTCGTCGCCGAGCGCGTGGCCCGCGAGCGGCGCGTGGTCGCTCGCGTTCGCGCAGGGCGCCGTCAGCGTGGATGCGTTCGAGGCGCCGCGCCGCCCGCTGCTCGAGGAGCTCGCGACGCGCGCGGGCTTCGCGCTCGAGGCCGCGCCGGGCGCATGGCCGCCGCTGACGCTGCGCATCGACGCGCAGCCGCTCGAGCTCGCGCTGCCGCTGCTCGTCGGCGAGCTCGAGTACCGCGCGGAGTGGACGAGCGAGGACGGCATGCACCGGCTGGCGAAGCTCGTCGTCGGCGGCGCGCGTGGCGCTCAGCCGTCCGCTGACGCGCCCTCGCTGCGCCCGGGCGAAGTCGGCGATTCGCTGCAACGCGCGCTCGCGGAGCTGGCGGACGAGGACGAGCCGCAGGACGAGGCGGACGCGCTGCGCAACCTCGAAGCTGCCGACGCCGAGACCCGGATGCGCGCGGTGCTCGCGCTCGAGCCCGAAGGCGAAGGGCTGAACGCGCTGATCGGCGCGATCGAGCGCGATCCCGATCCGCGCGTGCGCGCCGCGGCGACGGTCGGCCTCGAGGAGAGCGAGGAGTTCGCCGCCATCCAGGCGCTCGTCGGCGCGCTCGACGACGCGAACCCCGAGGTCGTCGTCGAGGCGATCGACTCGCTCGAGTTCGCCGGCGACGCGAGCGTCGTCGCCTCGCTCGAGCCGCTGCTCGGCCACGCCGACCCCCGCGTGCGCAAGTCCGCGGCCGACGCGATCCGGCTGCTGGCGGACTGACGAGCGGCGAGCTTTTACGTTCGCCGTCGTTGACTCCGCCGCATACTAGGAATTAGGGTGCTCCGCGAGGAGGCCGCCGATGTCGTTGCGCTGCAGCGTGGGGTCGCTGGGATGTCTCGTGGCGGTGGCCCTGCTCGCGAGCGCCGCGCTCGGTCAGAGCTTCCCTGCCGGCAGCGGCACGTTCTCGGGCAAGGGCAAGCTGAAGGTCCCGGGCTGCGACAAAGTCAGCGCGCCGTCGAGCGGCTCGCTCTACACGCTCGATGCGAACGGCGTGTTCACCGAGAGCGACCCGGGCTCGGACGCGACGATCGTCGGAAGCGCCCAGCCGATCGGTTCGAATGGCCGCGCGTTCGCGATCTCCTACGCGCCCGGCGCGCTCGACGAGCTCGTTCCGCTGATCGAGGAAGTCAGCTCGCTGCTGTGCCAGTCGACGTTCACGCTCGACTCGATCCAGGCGACCTCGACGCTGAAGCTGAACAAGCGCCTCGACCGCGCGAAGCTGCGCGGTCGGCTCACGTACGCGGGCAACGCGCTGGGCGTCGCGAGGACGGGGCGCCTGAAGACCAAGGAGCGGGGCCCGTGGACGACTGCGCCCTGAACGGAGCGCCCTCGGTCGTGAGCCGAGGGCGCGAGTCTGGAGCGCGAGACCGGGTTCGAACCGGCGACATCCACGTTGGCAACGTGGTGCTCTACCAACTGAGCTACTCGCGCGAAGGCGGGGCACGATAAGGCGACGGCGGAAAGTTGTCGACACGGACCGCCGCGGGGTAAGCGCCGCGCGCGGCTACAGCTTCCGCACCCGCTCGCGGCCTTCCGTCACCTGGCGCGTCGCGTTGCGCGTGTCGTAGACGCGATGCGAGAGGCGCACGACGCGGCCGTAATCGATGCTCGTGTGGTCGGTGAGGATCACGACGAGGTCGGCGCCCGAGAGCTGCTCGTCGCTCAGGTCGACGCTCTTCAGGCTGAGGCCGTCGAGCCGCATCTCGGAAACGTGCGGGTCGTGATATCGCACGTCGGCGCCGCGCTCGAGCAGCAGCTTCGTGATGTCGAGCGCGGGCGATTCGCGTACGTCCGAGACGTCGGCCTTGTACGCGACGCCGAGCAGCAGCAGCTTGGCGCCGTTCACCGCGAGCCGTTCCTCGTTCAGCAGCGACGCGACCTTGTCGACGACGTACTCGGGCATGTGCCCGTTCACGTCGGTCGCGAGCTCGATGAAGCGCGCGGTGAAGTTCAGCGCCTTCATCTTCCACGAGAGGTAGGTCGGGTCGACCGGGATGCAGTGGCCGCCGAGGCCCGGGCCGGGCGTGAACTTCATGAAGCCGTACGGCTTCGTCGCAGCGGCGTCGATCACCTCCCAAACGTCGAGGCCGAGCCGGTCGCACATCAACGCGACCTCGTTCACGAGGCCGATGTTGATCGCGCGGAAGGTGTTCTCGAGCAGCTTCACCATCTCGGCGGTGGCGGTCGACGTGACCGGCACGATCTTGTCGAACACGGTCGCGAACACCTGGCACGCGAGCTCGCTGGCGAGCGGCGACTCGGCGCCGACGACCTTCGGCACGTCCCGCACGGCGAACTTCTTGTTCGCGGGGTCGATGCGCTCGGGCGCGAACGCGACGCCGAAGTCGACGCCGCAGCGCAGGCCCGAGCTCTCGAGGTGCGGTACGTAGAGCTCGCGCGTCGTGCCCGGGTACGTGGTGCTGCCGAGGATCACGAGCTGCCCGCTGCGCAGCCGGCGCCCGATCTCCTCGACCGCGCGCAGCATGAACGAGACGTCCGGGTCCTTGGTCTTCGTGAGCGGCGTGGGCACGCAGACGTTGATCACGTCCATCGAAGAGAGCGCGCGGAACTCGCTGGTCGCGCTGAAGCGGCCCGCGCTGACGATCTTCGCGATCTCGGCGGCGGGGACGTCCTCGATGTAGGAGCCCCCGCTCGCGAGCACCCGAATCTTCTCGGCGTCGAGGTCGAAGCCGGTCACGCGGAAGCCGGCCTTCGCGAGCTCGAGCGCGAGCGGGAGGCCGACGTAGCCGAGGCCGATCACGCCGATGCACGCCTCGCGCGCGTCGATCTTCCCTTTCAGGTCTTCGAGCCGCGTCATCGCCCCTCCCCGTCCGGTTTTGCGTGTTTCGGCAATGCCGGTGTGTGACCAAAGAACGCCGCGAAGTATCCCCAGCCGGACCAGAGCGTGAGGGCCACGGCCAGCCACAGAAGTGACACGCCGATCTCGTGGTTCTCGAGCCCCAGCATGCCCGCAGGGAAAAGCAGGAAGCCAACCGCCAGGTTTTGGCAGAGCGTCTTGAGCTTCCCGCGCCATTCCGCGGACATCACGGTGCCGAATTCCGACGCGAAGCCCCGCAGCCCGGTCACCGCGAGCTCGCGGCCGATGATGATCGCCACCTGAACCGCGCCCCAGCGCTCGGGGATGCGCCCCATCGCGAGCAGCACGATCAGCGCGGTCGCGGTCGTCAGCTTGTCTGCGAGCGGATCGAGGTGCTTTCCGATCCGCGTGATCTGCCCGCCGCGGCGCGCGAGGTAGCCGTCGGCGAGGTCGCCGAGCGCCGACAGCACGAACAGCGTGCCGACGAGCAACGACTCCTCGGGGAACCACGGGAACGCCGCGAGCACGGGCAGCACCGCGAGCCGCCCGATCGTGATCGTGTTCGGCAGATTCCAGAGCTGTTCGCGCTCATGCGATCCGGCCACGCCGCGGCTCCTCGGGTCGCCGCGGGTGGGGGCTGAAATGCGATCAGCGAGCGGCGAATTGCGGATGATATTGCCGATAGTAAGTCAGCACGCGACGGACGTATTTCTGCGTCTCGCGATACGGCGGAATGCCGCCGAACTTCGTGACGGCCTCGGGGCCGGCGTTGTAGGCCGCGAGGGCGATCGTCCAGCTACCGAAGCGCTCGCGCAGCTCGCGCAGATAGCGGGTCCCGCCCACGACGTTCTGGTCGGCCGCGAACGGCTCCGAAACCCCCAGCGAGCGCGCCGTCGAGGGCATCAGCTGCATCAGGCCCATCGCGCCCTTGTGCGAGACCGCGCGCGGATTGAACGCGCTCTCCGCGTGGATCACCGCCTTCACCAGCGCCGGCGGCACCCCGACCTCCAGGCCGACGCGCGTGACGAGCGGGTCATAGGCGCGCGCGCGGCGATGCGGCGGCCGAAGCAGGAACGCGTCGCCGCCGAGCACGGTCGGCGCGAGCCTCACGCGCGTGTAGCGCTTGTCCCACTGCACGTTCGTGAAGTGCACGACGCCGCGCTCGTCGACGAAGCGGTAGAACGACCCGCCCGCGAGCGCGGCCTGCGCCGCGAATCCCAAAAGCAGGACGAGCGCGAGCGCCGCAATGCGGCTGACCCGAGCCCGAGTCGCGGGATATGCTGCGCCCATCTCGCGGGCTTATCGGCGCAGGCGCAGGCGGGCCTGAGTGGTGGTAACGGGCCGGCTCCCTTGGGGGCCGCTTTTCAGCAGGCGGCAACTTGGCGAGCGGTGATGACCTCCAGCAAAGCGATTTCCTCGTGCTGGGGAGCGGCATCGCCGGCCTGTTCTTCGCGCTCCAGGTCGCCGAGCGCGGGCGTGTGGCGATCGTCACGAAGAAGCGTGCGGCGGATTCGGCAACCAACTACGCGCAGGGCGGGATCGCCGCGGTAGTCGGCGCCGACGATTCGACCGACGCGCACGTCCGCGACACGCTCGAGGCCGGCGCGGGCCTGTGCCGCGAAGAGGTCGTGCGCTTCGTCGTCGAGCGCGGCGCGGCGACGATCGACGCGCTGCTGAAGCTCGGCGTCGAGTTCGACCGCGACGCGGGAGGCGACTTCGCGGTCGGCCGCGAGGGCGGCCACACGCGCCGGCGCGTTCTCCACCACCGCGACGCAACCGGGCGCGAGATCGAGCGTGCGCTGCTCGCGCGCGCGCGCGCGCACCCGAACATCGCGCTCTACGAGAACCACTGCGCGGTCGACCTGCTGACCACGCAGCGCGCCGGGCTGGTCGGCCCGAACCGCGCGCTCGGCGCTTACGTGCTCGATGCGGAGAGCGGCGCCGTCCAGCGCTTCCTCGCGCGCGCGACGTTCCTCGCGACCGGCGGCGCCGGCAAGGTCTACCTGTACACGAGCAACCCCGACATCGCGTCGGGCGACGGCATGGCGATGGCGTATCGCGCAGGCGCGACGCTCGCGAACATGGAGTTCTTCCAGTTCCATCCGACCTGCCTGTTCCATCCGCAAGCGAAGTCGTTCCTGATCACCGAGGCGGTGCGCGGCGAGGGCGGGATCCTGCGCACGCTGCGCGGCGAGGCGTTCATGCCGCGCTACCACGCGATGAAGGATCTCGCGCCGCGCGACGTCGTGGCGCGCGCGATCGACTCGGAGCTGAAGCGCTCGGGCGACGACTACGTGGTGCTCGACGTCACCCACAAGGACGCGGCGTTCGTGCGCGAACGCTTCCCCAACATCTACGAGCGCTGCCTCGCGTTCGGCGTCGACATGGCACTCCAGCCGATCCCCGTCGTGCCGGCCGCTCATTATTGCTGCGGCGGCGTCGTCACCGATCTGAAGGCGGAGAGCGACATCGAGAATCTGTTCGCCGCGGGCGAGGTCACCTGCTCCGGGCTGCACGGCGCGAATCGGCTCGCGTCGAACTCGCTGCTCGAGGGCGTCGTGTTCGCCGCCGCGGCGGCGCGCGAAGCGATCGCGCGGCTGCCCGACATCTCGCCGCCCGCGCCGCAGGTCGAGCCGTGGAGCGAAGGCGACGCGACCGAGAGCGCCGAGGCGGTCGTGATCACGCAGAACTGGGACGAGATCCGCCGCTTCATGTGGAACTACGTCGGCATCGTGCGCAGCGACAAGCGGCTCGAGCGCGCGCAGCGGCGGATCGCGTTGTTACGGGAAGAGATCAACGAGTACTACTGGAACGCGAAGTTGACTCCGCCGCTGATCGAGCTGCGCAACCTCGCGGTGGTGGCCGAGCTCGTGATCGAGTGCGCGGTGCGCCGCAAGGAGAGCCGCGGCCTGCACTACACGCTGGACTACCCGCAGCGCGACGACGCCCGCCATGGCCGCGACACGCTGATCCGCCGGCTCCCTAGCTGACTCTTCAACTCTTGGGAGCGAGCAGCCCGCGCTCGAGCAGCGCGCGGATCGCCTCGTGCACGGCGGCGTCGCTGTCGGGGATCACGTCGATCATGCGCCGCACGGTGAGGCCGGCGCCGGCGAGGTCGAGCACGGCCTCCTCGAGCTTGGTGAGCTCGCCTGCGGACGAGAACGCCGCGCGCTCCACGCGGAAGCGCTGCTTGGGGTCGACCGGCGCGGCGCGCACGGACTCGTCGACCTGGCGCGCCGCCTCGAGCAGTGCGCTCTGCAGCGGCATCGGCGCGGGCTCGTCCGTGAGCGCGTCGACGTGCTTCGCGAACGAGAACGTGCCCGAGCTCCACTGCAGCACGCGCGCGAGCGCCTTCACGCCGCGTAGCGAGCCGAGCAGCGCGTAGCGCATCGCGCCGTTCTCGAACGCGATCGTCGCCTCCTCGGAGCCGTGCGCGGCGGTCAGCGTCCCGCGCGGCGACGACTGCCCGAGCATTTGGATCAGGTTCGCGATGCCGAGCTCCTCGATGCGCCCGGAGATCCCCGACTGCGCGCGCTTCGCCTCGGCGCGCTTCACGTCGCTGACGAAGTTGCGCAGCTGTCCCGCGGCGGCCTGCGGCGGCTCGAACCTGACGCCGACGGCGGCGACCGTTCCGTCGGTCTCGACGTGGCGCGAGACGCGGCCGCGCACCGCGAGCCGCTCGCCGCTCTCCGGATGTTGCAGCTCGAGCTCGACGCTCTTGCCGAGCGGGAGATCACTGCCGTCGGCGGAGATCAACACGCCCGTGTCCGAGAGGTCGCGCGTGTGGCCCTCGAGGCTGACGTGATTTGCAGACACGCGCGCCGGCACGCGCGCGACCGCGCGCGCAGAGCCGCGCCGATCGGCGACTCGGTCGAGCGGATCGCGCGCGTCCGGCCGCTGCGTTCGCAGCACGGTCCTCGCCTTCGGGTCCGCCGTTTCGCGCGGCGCGTCGGCGCTCGCGAGCTCGTCCTCGAAGATCGCGGGCGCGACGCGCGCGTTGTCCTTCGCCCGCGCGTTCGGCGAGCCCATGTAGGGCGTGAGCTCGGCGGCGAGCTCGGACGCCGGCTTGCGGAACTGCACCGCGGCGTGCCCACCGCCGCAGAAGACGACCTCGGCCTCGTAGACCAGCGACTCGCCGCGCCAGCTGAACACGAACTCCACTTCGACGAACTCGCGCGCGTCGAAGGACTCTTGCGTCGGGATCTGCGCGCCGCCCATCTTGATGTTGCGCCCGAACTCTGTGGCGAGCCTCGCCGCAGAATCGAACGTTTGCTTGAGCCGGCGCATTCCGACACTCCGCCACCCGGAAACGCATTCCGGGCGGATCGCCCTCGGAACATCGGACGGCGGACGGGTGGTCTGAAACGCACCATCTCGGAAATCCAACGCGCGAGCGCGTCGCGAGCCCGCTTCGGACAGCGGATCCGGCCGCGGCGCTCGACTACAGGCGCGCGAGCGTTTCGAAGAGCCGGCGTCCGGGCGCGTCCGCGCGCATGTCGAGCTCCGGATGCCACTGCACGGCGAGCATCGCCGGCGCGCCGAGCAGCTCGACGGCTTCGACCACGCCGTCTTCCGCCCACGCGACCGGCCGCAGCCCGTCGCCCAAGCGGTCGATCGCCTGGTGGTGCCAGGACGGGACATGCGGCAGCACGCGCGCGCCGAGCGTTTCCGCGAGCGCGCAGTCGGCGGCGACGCGCACCGCGTGCGTCGTCGCCTCCAGCTGGCTCGCGCGGTGCGACACCTTGTCGCCGACCACGTCCGGCAGATGCGCGTGCAGCGTTCCGCCCCGCGCGACGTTCAGCACCTGGAGCCCGCGGCAGATCGCGAGCGTCGGCGTGCCGAGCTGGATCGCGTGGCGCGCGAGCGCGATCTCGAAGCGGTCACGCTCGGCGGACGTGCCGTAGACCGAGTCGTGCGAGACGCCACCGGAGAGGCGCGGGTCGAGGTCGCCGCCGCCCGAGAGCACGAGCCCGTCGAGCTGCGCGAGCACCTCGTCGGGCGCCTCCTCGCCGGGAGTGAGCAGCACCGGAACGCCTCCGACGGCCCTCACGGCGTCGACGTAGGCGGCAGGCAGTGTGAAGCGTTCGCGGCCTTCTCGCTCGCGGCGATAGGTCGTGACACCGATCCAGCGACGCGGCACAGATCTCCCCACTCGAGGTCCGTTGCGGCGGCGCGGTCGGTAGCAGCCGCACTTCGCGTCGGCCAGCCGGAGCGGCTGCGCGTCGCTTGCTACTCGGCTTCGCTCGGCTCTTCTTCGACCGCGCGGAACAGCGAGAGCTGTGGGATGTCTTCGGCGCCCGCGATCGGCACCGGGTACTCGTCGGAGAAGCACGCGTCGCACGAGCCGTGCTCGAGCTTCTTCCCGAGGCCACGCAGGCCGTCGAGCGACAAGTAGCCGAGCGAGTCCGCGCCGATCGCCGCGCGAATCTCGTCGACCGTCTTGTTCGACGCGATCAGCTCGGAGCGCGTCGGCATGTCGATCCCGTAGTGGCAGGGCCGAATCGTCGGCGGCGCCGCGATGCGCACGTGCACGTGCGCGGCGCCCGCGCCTCGCATCATGTTCGAGATCTTCAGCATGCTGGTGCCGCGCACGATCGAGTCGTCGACCAGCACGACGCTCTTGCCCTCGAGCACGCCGCGGATCGCGTTGTGCTTCACCTTCACGCCGAAGTTGCGGATCGACTGCGCGGGCTCGATGAAAGTGCGCCCGACGAAGTGGTTGCGGATGATCGCCGTCTCGTACGGGATGCCCGACTCTTCGGAGAAGCCGAGCGCCGCCGCGCTTCCGGAATCGAGCAGCGGCACGACCAGATCTGCTTCGACTGGGTGCTCGCGTGCGAGCAGCTTTCCGAGCGACTTGCGGAACAGGTAGACGTTGCCGCCCGTGAAGTTCGAATCGGGGCGCGCGAAGTACATGTACTCGAAGATGCAGAACGACTCGCGCGTGGGCTTCGGGAACGGGCGCAGCGAGCGCAGCCGCCCGCGGCGGATCACGACCATCTCGCCGGGGTCGAGGTGGCGGACGATCGTCGCGCCGATCAGGTCGAGCGCGCAGGTCTCGCTGGCCGCGACCCACGCGCCGTCGAGCTGTCCGAGCACGAGCGGCCGGAAGCCGTTCGCGTCACGCACCGCGACGAGCGCGTCATGCGTCAGCATCACCAGGCTGAACGCACCCTTCACGCGCGTGAGCGCGTCGATCAGCCGGTCCTCGAGCGACGCCTCGCGCGAGCGCGCGAGCAGGTGGACGATCACCTCGCTGTCGGAGGTGGTGCTGAAGATCGCGCCGCGGCCCTCGAGCTCGCGCCGCACCGCGAGCGCGTTCACCAGGTTGCCGTTGTGCGCGATCGCGACCGGGCCGCCGTCGGTGTTCGCGCAGAACGGCTGCGCGTTGCGCAGCGTGCTCGAGCCCGTCGTCGAGTAGCGCACGTGCCCGATCGCGTGCCGCCCGGGCAGCTTCGCGAGCACCTTCTCGGTGAAGATGTCGGCGACGTAGCCCATGCCGCGGTGCACGAACTGCTCACCGCCCTGCGTCGAGACGATGCCGCCGCTCTCCTGGCCGCGATGCTGCAGCGCGTAGAGCGAGAGATACGCGATGTTCGCCGCCTCGGAGTGCCCGTGGATCCCGACGATCCCGCACTCGTCCTTGAAGCGCTCGGCTTCCTTCAGCGCCGCGAGCTCTGCGGTTTCCTTCGGACCGAACATGGGATCTCCGCCTGGGGTCACTGCGCTCAAGGCGTCGAGAAGCGCGACGACACCGACGAGAAATACGTGTACGCGAGCAGCAGGTAGTACATGACCGGAATGCCGAGCAGGTTCGAGTCGATGCGGTCGAGCACGCCGCCGGTACCCGGCAGTAAAGTACCGGTGTCTTTCACCTGCGCATCGCGTTTCAACAGCGATTCGACCAGATCTCCGACGATGCCGACCGCGGCGAGCACCGGCGAGACGAACAGCACGAAGCCCCAGCTCAGCTCCTCGGAGAGGCTCGGCGCGACGAGATCGAACGCGCCCTTGAGCAACAGGCCCATCGCGAGGCCGCCCGCGAGCGCGCCGTAGGCGCCCTCGATCGTCTTGTTCGGCGAGACTTCGGGCGCGAGCTTGCGCTCGCCGTACTTTCGGCCGGTGAAGTAGGCGCCGACGTCGCCGAAGATCACGACAGCGATCACGAAGAACAGGTAGAACGCCCCGACGTCGTCATGCAGGCCCCGCGCGACCGTGCCGCCCCAGCGGCCGGTCACCGCGTCCTTGAACTCGCGCAGCACGATCGCGTGCGAGAGCAGCCAGCCGACGTAGAACACGCCGAAGAACGTCTCGCTGATGCTCGCGAGCGATTCGCTGATCTGCTTCTTGCGCAGCTGGGCGATCATCAGCCCGAGCAGCACCGCCGAGAGCAGGATCGTCGCGAGATACTCGCTGCCGATGAACGCGACGATCGGCAGCGCGAGCGCCGCGACGGTTCCGACGCCGCGCACCGGCACCGCGCCCTTCGCCTCGATCAGGTGATAGAACTCGTTGATCGCGATCGCCGTGATCACGAGGATCGCGAGCACCAGCCACCAGCCGCCCAGAGCCACGACGCCGCACACGAGCGGGATCAGCACCCCCGCGGTGATCAGCCTTTCCTGGAGGTTCGTGCGCTGTGGCGGTATCGCGGTGAGCTCGGGCGCAGGGGCCGCGTGCAGCTCGGGCTCGGGCGTGCGCGCTGCTTCGCTCATCGCGCCCCCGTCGAGCCGAAGCCGCCTTCGCCGCGTGCGCTGTCATCGAGCGCGCTGCGCTCCTGCCAGGCGACGCGGGCGACGCGCGCGACCACGAGCTGTGCGATGCGGTCGCCGCGCTTCACCGCGAATGGCTCGCGGCTCGTGTTCCACAGGATCACGGACAGCTCTCCGCGGTAGTCCGCATCTATCGTACCCGGCGCATTCGGAAGCACGATGCCGTGCTGCAGCGCGAGCCCGCTGCGCGCGCGCACCTGGCCCTCGAAGCCCGCCGGCAGCGCGAGCCGGAGCCCCGTGGGCACGAGCGCGCGCTCCCCGGGCGCGAGCGTCAACGGCTCGCGGACGGCGGCGCGCAGGTCGAGGCCGGAGGCCCGATCCGTGGCGTAAGAGGGCAGCGGCAGGTCGTCGTTGCCCGCGACCCGCGTCACGAGCGCGACGACCTGCTCGAACCCGTCCGCCAAGCAGCTACTGGGGCGGTGCCGCGCTCAGCGCCTCGGCCAGCGCTTCCCTGCGCGAGAGCCGAATGCGGCCGGTCGGGTCGATGTCGATGCACTTCACCAGGATCTCATCGCCCTCCGCCACGACGTCCTCGACGCGATTCACGCGCGCCTCGGCGAGGTGGCTGATGTGCACGAGGCCGTC
>Ga0187893_10006556_pt1 | contig 19810 bp, 17 predicted proteins | sample MA1701074metaG_FD_139574 | JGI IMG/M metagenome (GOLD analysis project Ga0187893, IMG submission 139574) | White microbial mat communities from a basaltic lava cave in the Kipuka Kanohina Cave System on the Island of Hawaii, USA - MA170107-4 metaG ...
CAGCAGGCGAAGGATGTCGTCTACGTCCGTCCGTCTGGTCGCGCCTGGCACGTCGCGCGCACAGCTCAGCGCGGCGATGAGCGGCGGGAAGCCATCGTCGACGGGAGCATTCGGATCGGCGCCGATTTCGAGCAGTTTGCGGATGAAGGCAAGAGGGCTGTGATAGATCGCGTAGACCAGGCACGGTCCGACGGTGTCCGGCATGCGGCCGTTTGGTACCACCGTGGGATCGTCGACTGCCGCGCGCAAGCCGTCCAGGTCACCCTTACGAAAGGCGTCGCCGATCCGCTGGAGCATTTTCGCCTCCGCGCAGCGTTCTTCTTCAGTCGCCATATCTTTGCCCGCTCACCAGTATTACCGCAGACACTCACCTGGCCGGTTCATGCTGCGTCGACGACCCTGTTCGGCGCCCGGGTGCTGATCTTCGAACACTAATAAGAGCACGTACCCACCGGAATTCAGATCACTTAACGCTCTATGCTGATTTGTGACCCGTCCAAGGCATCCATCCTCCCGGTTACTCGTGCCGCAGTGCGATCATCGGATCGATGCGAGACGCCTTCCGGGCAGGAACGTAGCCAGCTAGAAGCGCGGCGGCTAGCAGAGTCGTCACCGCCACGAGCACTGTGAGCGGGTCGTTCGGCGTGATGCCGAACAGAAACGACTCTACGTACTTCGATGCGCTCAGCGCGGCCGGAACGCTGATGGCGAGTCCGACGACCGCAAGGACAAACACCTCGCGCAGGACTCGGAAGACGACCGAAGCGCGTTGCGCGCCGAGTGCGATGCGAATCCCGATCTCGCTGGTGCGGCGCGCGACGTTGTACGCCACGGTGCCGTAGAGACCGACGCAGGCGATCAGCAGCGCCAGGATCGCGAACGCAGTGCACAGTTTCGCAAACGTGATTTCCTGATGGATCGCCTGATCGATCTGTGCCGTCTGCGTGATCACGTTGGCGACCGGAACCCGCGCGTCGGCCTGGCGGACGATCTCTCGAATCGTGTTGGCAAAGCCCATCGGGTCGCCTGAGGTGCGCACGACGTAGGTCATCTGGTCCACAAACTTCAAGGCGCCCTGATCGTAGGGCATGTACACCACGGGCGGCACATCGCGCTTGACCCCGCCATAGCGGGCATCCTTTACCACGCCGATGATCTCCATATCTCGCGGATCGGGGTCCTTCATGGTCACGCGCCGGCCCACTGGGTTTTCTGAGCCGAAGTTGATCTTGGCGAACAGCTCGCTGACCACCGCAACCTCGGGCGAGCCCAAATGATCGCGTTCGTCGAACCCCCGGCCCAGCAACAGCGGAACTTGCATGGTCGTGAAAAACTCAGGTCCGACGAAGAGAAGTCGAGTCTCTTTTGTCTTGACGCCGGACACTTCAATCGGTAGCGAAAAGCCCGCGGTGAACAGCGGACGATTGGAGAGGCTCGCGTTGTGCACTCCCGGGATCGCGCTGAATCGCTTCTGAAGGTCCGAATAAAACCGGACCATCTCCGGTCCTTTGTGACCGGCCTGGCGCGCGTTCAACTGGAACAGCAGCATGTTCTCGCGCTGGAAGCCAACGTTGACCGATTGGAGATTTGAAAGGGTCCGCACAAACAGCCCCGCCGCAAAAAGCAGAAGCAATGACATGGCGATTTGCGACACCACCAGCACGTCGCTGAGGCTGACCCGCATCCGCGAAGGCACCCATTTCGTGCGAATCTCTTTAAGCGCCGGCATAACGTCGACGCGGGTCGCCTGGATCGCCGGGGCCAGGCCGAACACCACCCCTGTCAGTAGAGAAAGTACCGCCGCGAGGCCCAGGACGTTCCAGTTCAGTTCCGCACGCGGGATGAAGCTCGCCTGCCCGCTTGCCAGCAGCAGGCTCAGGAAGCGAATACCCCAGATCGCGAACAGTACACCCAGAACGCCGCCCAGAGACGCAAGCACGACGCTTTCGGTCAGGAGTTGCCGCACCACGCGAAGCCGACTCGCGCCCACACTCAGGCGTAATGCGATTTCGCGTCTTCGCGCCGCGGCGCGAGCGAGCAGGAGATTCGCGATGTTCGCACAGGCGATCGCCAGAATCAATCCCACAAGCAGCATCAGCACGTAGAGCGGCTTCGAGAATTGGCGCCGCAGTGCATCCAATCCGCCTGCGCCTTCTTTCAGCAGGAGCTGCGGCAGATTCGCCCGCTGCTCGTCGTTGCTTGCCGTGCTTTCCACCCATTGGTGAAAGGGATGAAGCAGTGTCGCCTGCGCTTGGGCGAGAGTGACGCCGGGACGCAAGCGCGCCATGATCTCGAGCCAGTAATAATTTCGCTCGAGGAACTTCTGCCCAGGCGAGAGCATCGGATCCACTTCCAGCAGGAGGCTCGCCTGCATCGGAAGATACAAGTCCGGGACGGCGGCGGGGTTGACACCGAAGAACTCCGGCGGCGCCACCCCGGCCACCGTGAACGGGACGTTGTTGATCAGAACGGATTGTCCCGGGGCCGCCTCCGCGCTTCCGAAGCGTTTCTGGCTGAGCGCAAAGCTCACCACGGCGACCGCCGGCGCTCCGGCGCGGTCGTCTTCGGCAACCAGCAGCCGTCCCGCGGCAGGCGCGACGCCGAGCCCGCGAAAGTAGTCGCCGGTAACATACTCGCTGCGAGCAAGGTCCGAGTAACCTTTGCTCGTCAGGTTAAAGTTCCCAGTCCGGCAAAACGCAAACACGCTGGAGAACAGGGAATCCGATTTGCGAAAAAGGTCGAAAACGGGGTAGGGGAAAATTCCAGCGGTCAGCCCGCCCTTGTCATCTCGATACATACTTCCGCTCATCGAGTGCCAGACCTTAGCGTCGCCCAGTCTGCGAGGTACCTTCGCGCGCCAGTTCATCACCACCAGCGAGTCCGGGTCGTTGACCGGCAGCGACCGCATCAGAATCCAATCCATGAAGCTGTAGATTGCTGTGTTGGCCCCGATGCCGAGCGCCAGCGACATCACAGCAAGCAACGTGAACAGCCGGTTAGACGCCATCGTTCGGAACGCGTAGCGCAGGTCCTGGCCGAGCTGCTCAAAGGTCGTCCATCCCCACGTGGCGCGGGTGCTCTCCTGCACAAGAGCGACATTGCCAAGATCGCGCCGCGCAGCGCATCTCGCCTGTTCGTTCGACAGTCCTTCAGTCTGGCGTTCTTCTGCTTCCTCGTCGAGGTGGAACCGCAGTTCCTCCTGAAGCTCCACTTCCTTGCGGCGCCGCCGCGCCAGCCAGCTCATTTTGCGAAGGAACGATGTCATTGCCCCTCCTGATCCACCGGCTTCAAGATCAATCCAATGGCGCGGGAGAACGCCTGCCATTTGGATTGTTCGCTGGTAAGTTGTTTCCGCCCACGCGCGGTGAGGCGATAGTACCGGGCGCGCTTACCTTTATCGGAAAGATCCCACGAAGCCGCGATCCAGCCCTTCGCCTCCAGCCGGTGAAGGGCCGGGTACAGCGAACCGGTCTCAACCTGCAGCAGGTCTTCGGAAGTTCGCTGAATATGTTTGGCGATCGCGTGACCGTGACTGGGGCCCGCCATCAGCGTGCGGAGGATGAGCAGGTCGAGCGTGCCTTGCAGAAGGCTTACACGTGCCAGATTTTTGTGGTTCATTGTGTAGGTATTCTACCAGTTTTTGTGTAGAATGGCTACCCTACCTTCCGGCTCATCTTGTACGAAATAAGACTGAACCTAGGGTCTCCCGGACACGCTGTGTTACACTATGGATTCGGGCGTCCGCCCAAGGAGACCCCTAACATGGCGCAAGTTTGTACCGTCTGCGGAAAGAAGCCACTGTCCGGACACCGGATTAGCCACGCTCACAACTTGACCAAGCGCCGCTGGAACGTCAATTTGCAGCGCGTGCGCGCAATGGTGAATGGCGCCGCCAAGCGGATACGGGTCTGCACGGCCTGCCTCCGCAGCGGCAAGGTTCAGAAAGCCGCCTGACCCGGATCAGGATTGGCGCGAGTCCTTGTACGCCTGCCGCGCGGCCAGAATCTGTTTAGCGTGGTTTTCGGCGTGCGCGGCATATTCAGCGAGTAGGTCTAAGAGCGTTAGCCGCCCACGCGTAGAATGTATGCCCGCCCGCAGCCAGGCTTCTTCGGGAAGATCCTTCAGCAAGTCGTAGTTGTCAGCTCGGATCCGGCGGAAGGTTTCGAGAATCGTGGCGATCTTTCGTTGGTTGTAACCGAGACGATCGGCCCACCGTTGTTCGTCATACCAGATCAATGTGGGATTGTCTTCAGCCAGGATCTGCCGGAATCGCATGGCGCCCACACATTCCGAATCCGCGAGATGGCATGCGATCTGGCGAGCGCTCCATTTGCCGGGACCGGAGACATGATCGAGCTCCGGATTGCTGGCCCCCGTAGTAGCGACGCTCAGCAGCTCGGCGCCCCGGCGAAAGCGTTCCAGCAACCCGGCGGGATCGGGCATCTCAATAGTAATCCGCGCAGCTCATATAGTATCCGCACTGGTCGCACACGAGCTTGCATTTCTGCTGGCTCAAACGCATGCTGCAAACCGGACAAAACAAGATCGGCTCGCGGTCGCGCAGATCTTCTCGTGGCTCCAATTGCCGCTGGTCAGGTTCCTCTACCAAACACCGATTATACTGCTCGGTCCGTGACTTCTAACTTCTGACTCGTAGCCTAGCTCTGCAGGAAGTAGCCGCGCGCCAGCTCGGGCTTTTGGTCGAGCGCCTTCTGCCAGCATGTATGCGCTTCCTCTTCGCGACCTGCGCCCCGCAGCAGGTGCCCCAGGTTGATGAGAGCGTCCGTGAGATCCGGATTGATTCCCAGCGATGCCTCGTAATGCTTGATCGCATCGGCGTCCTCCCCCATCTTCTGAGCCAGGAGAGCCTTGTTGAAGAAGATCTCCGCGGACTCTTCGCCCAGCACCACCAGACGATCGTGAAACTTCAGCGCGTTCTCGAGATCCTGCCGGCTCAATGCCACCGCGGCCATCCCGCGCACGGCGGCCACATTGTTGGCGTCCCGGATCAGCATCCGTTGCAGTGTTTCCTCCGCCATGTCCAGATTGCCAATGTGCCAGGCGGCCATCGCCAGATTCAATTCAGCTTCCGGCCATGGCTGCCGTAATTGGATACAAGATCGGAAGGCTTCCAGGGCGCCGGCATAGTTGCCTTGCTGCAGTTGCAGGTAGCCCAGCCGGAACCAGCCGTTCTCATGAGATGGATTTTTGGCGACCAGCTCGCCGTACAACGTCTCCGCTTGAGACAGTGAGCCCTCCTGCTCCACCAACAACGCCACCTGGAACCGGACATCTTCACGGTCCGGCGCCTTGAGCAGCACACTTTGCAATGTTTCCCGCGATGGCTCCAATTGCCCCGCGTCGCGGTACAAGACACCGAGATTGATCTGTGCCTGAATGCCGTCAGGCTGGATCTCGAGCGCACGCAGATAAGCTTCCTCCGCGCGAACCGAGTCCTTTTGCCCGTGCCAGGCGACCCCCAGGTTGTACCAGTTTTCATACCGTAACGGCTGGATTTCCGTGAGTTTCTTGCTGGCGCGGACGGCTTCCGGGTAATCCTCCTGCCCGAAAGCCGCTGCAGCCAGTCCCTCCCACCCAGCCTCTGAATCAGGTTCCAAAGCTATCAGCCTTTGCGCATAAGTCTTCGCGGAGGTGAAGTCTTTCCGCTGGCCGGCGAGAGCGATCATGTTGATGAGGCACTCGCGCGAGTCCGGATTTTTCCCCAAAACTCTTTCGTAAAGCCGGGAAGCCGATTCGAATTCCCATTGCAGTTGCAGCGCCACCGCCTTTCCAATCAAGGCTGGCTCCAAGTCCGGAGCCGAGCCGAGGCAACTTTCGAGCGACTCCAACGCTTCCTTCGCCTGCTTCAAATGAAGCTGGCTCAACCCCAAGCCAAGCAGTGAATTGACGCGATACTTTTCCGACCGAATCGTCTGCCGGAACAGATCCACCGCCTGCCCCCAAAGCCCTTGATGTTGCAGACACAATGCCAGGTGATACTTGGCGGAAGCGTTTTCCGGTTGCAGCCGGACCAGCTTGGTAAAGCTCTCGGCTGCTTCCCGGAAGGCGTTCAGCTCCGCCTGCAGGCGGCCGCGGGCCGCGTGTAGTTCCGGCGCAGAAGTTTCATCTTCTTGGGTCTTTTCCAGAACCTGCAACGCATTCCGGCTGTCGCCACGCAGGTGAAGGTTCACGGCGTGCGCAAGATTCTTAAGGAACTGCGGCTCCTGAGCCGTTGTCGTTATCGATTCTGTGTTGGTCAAGGACATGGTTTACTCCTGGAACTAACCCGCCACGCAAGGGCTGGCCAGGCCCCCTGATGCCTGTCTGAGTCACTGATGTGTCGGGCCGGGCCACGCTCCGTTGTGCGGGCTACTCAAGAGAGGAATCGTCGGAACCAGGGGAAAACATTACACCGGCACTAGCCGATCCTTAGTATGGATTATGCAGCGGACTAGTCGATCAGGGGTGTTCTCGGAGCGGGCAGAGTCGCGGCTGGAGGCGTCGCCAGCCGGGGCATTTCCGCCGATAGCGGCCGGATCCATGCCGGTGCGAAATCGGACTGGGTTCTCCAGTCGAGTTCGGCGCACGACGGGACCTGTTCTTCGGAAATCACCTCGATACTTGGCTGGGTTACCAGGTACCGCGCGGCCGACAGCGCCGACAGAGCGAAGCCGGAGGCTCGCGAGCGGAACCGCAGAGGTTCTGAGAGCAACTCGAGGAAGGACGGAAAGTGCGGATGAGAACGCCAATGCGCGGGCGGCGGAAAGGCACGGAATTGGCGGAAACGGGCCGGGGTGCGGGACCAGGTGGGGAATATTCCTGTTGGATGGACAGTGTTCTCCGGGGCGTTCTCGAGCGAGTAGCCGCCGTCGACCGTCGCCAGAGTCGATTGCAAGGAAAAGGAAAGCGGATCTCCCAGAATCTCGGGCTGCGAAAAAACGATGCTCGACCCGGATGCGAGAACACTTTGCCGCGTATCGGAGGGATCGCAGAAGCTGCAACCCAGTACTGCGTGCCAGATCGACAGCCGATCGGGGAAAGTCCCTTCGGAGAAAGGTGGGTGAACCGGTATAACTGGCGGGATTGCTGCTGTCATGGCCGCTACCTGCCATGGTAGCGTCGCGGCGGGACCGGCCGGGCCGATGGATCCAGGCTCCATATGAATTGGGGATGGCCGGGGAGGGGGAGGGTTCATTGACGGTAAACTGCCCAGACGCAAATCGTACGGCCGGCTGGCAGTCTGCGTGAAAGGGTCCGCCGAAAGAGTCGTCGCACTATCAAAAGGAACCACGCAAAATGAGGCCGAGAGTCCGACAGCGGCTGCTGGAGGAATTTGATGACTGCGAGGGTAGTCCGGGAGGCTGGGGAAAATCGGAGACAATCCGGCGGTTGTCCCGGCGGATGCCAAGGGCGTCGCAGTAGAGATTTCCACCGGAGAAAACGCCCGAACTCGCATCGCGTCCTTACTGTCCTGGTGAAACAGAGTTGCGTGCTGGTTCATCCCAGGGATGAGAATGGTCTCAGCCGCTAAGATCTTTTTCGCGGCGGAGACCGGTTCTTCAGGTTGGATCCGCGACACCTCAAACGGAATGGCAAGCGGTTCCGGTTCGGGCAATCGCGGTCGCGAAAATTGAAGCCCGGCCGGGAAGCAGGTCGAAGGCTCTTGCGTCAAAGCGCCGCGAAAGAAATCAACTTCATTCGCCGCCTGGCCCGGGCCGCCAGACGGGAATTCGGACGCGGCCGGAAGCTCGATGCGAGGGAGCGATGAATCGGAACGGACGGGCAATGTGACCGGGAACAGCACGTACATGCGGGCGGCTGGTGAAGGACCAGGATAAGTCTGGTCCTCGGAGCAGAACATCAATGCCAGAAAGTCCTGGCCGGGAGGGCCGACTAACGAATCGAGTGGCTGGACCGTTCCGGCCGGCTGAGCCTCTTCGCCGATCAATCGCGTTCCGGCGGCCGAAGCAGGCGGTTCCTCGGCGCACGCGGCCTGCAACCCGGGCACGGGAATCTGCAACACCTGATTGAAGAAAGTCTCCTGTTGTCTCTTCTGGTAGAGCTCCTGGTGCTCGTCGGAGCAGAAGCGGTACGTCTTCCGGTTCCGGGATACGCTGATGGACTGGTTGCAAAAGAGACAACGATATTGAGACATACGAATCTGGTTCCGCGAAGTCGTTCCATCGGCTGGAAGCACACGAGTCATTAGGTGAGGTAATGCCATTGCGCTGCCCGGCCGATGAGTTTCCTGAAAGCCCGCTGCGATAGAGTAGAAATATGCGGATTAAGACTGCCTTGCTGCTCTTGTTGATCGCTGCCGCCGGCTGGGGGCAGCAGCGCCGAACGGAGCCCTTGGCCCGGCGTCCCGCGCGAGGCCTGCGAGGAGGGGTTGCGGCTGGAACCGATCATGGAACGGAAGTCGGTCTGCGAATCTTTCATCAGGGCGGCAATGCCGTGGACGTCGGTGTAGCCATGACCATTGCTGGCTCGGTCGCCGAGTATTCCCATTTTGGATTCGGCGGCGAGGCTCCGATTCTGATCCGCACCAGGACCGGTCGCGTTGTCTCCATCGCCGGAATCGGCACCATGCCCAAGCTTGCCACGGCGGATTTCTTTCGCAGCCGCCGCATGCAACCCGGAGAGATCTTCGCGGACTCGATCGAGCGGAACGGATTGAAAGGGATCGTGCCGGTGGCGGGGCTGATGCCTGCGATCGTTCCCGGGATGATCGATGCCGTGCTGTTGGCGTTGAAGGAGCACGGATCGATGTCGTTGGCGCAAGTGATGGCGCCGGCTCTCGATCTCGCCGACGGCATGCCTGTGGACGAGCTGCGAGCGGGGTCAGTTGCGAGGTCACGGAAGTTCCTCGAGATGTGGCCCACCTCCACGCGGGTGTTTCTACCCAACGGGCACCAGCCCCGGACCGGCGAAGTCTTCCGGCAGCCGGATCTGGCTCGCACCATGCGCAAGATGGTGGATACCGAGGCCAAAGCGCGTAAAGCCGGACTGTCGCGTGAGGCCGCGATCGACGCCGTGCGGGACTTCTTCTACCGCGGCGAGATTGCGCGCAAGATCGACGAGTTCATGAAGCAGCACAATGGGCTGCTCCGCTATGAGGACCTCGCCGCGTTCCGCTTGCAGCCGGAAGAGGCGGCGATGACAATCTACCGCGGCGTCGAGGTCTACAAGCCCGGTTTCTGGAGTCAGGGCCCGGTCCTGCTCCAGATGCTCAATCTGCTCGAGGGCACGGATCTGAAGACCACGAAGTTCAATACGACGGAGTATCTCCACCGGCTGGTCGAATCCGCCAAGCTGGCCTATGCCGACCGCGACACTTACTACGGCGATCCCAGGTTTACCGCTGTGCCGGCCGAGCGGTTACTCTCGAAACAGTACGCCGTCGAGCGGAGCGCGTTGATCTCGGCGCGAGGCTCCCACGAGTTCCGCCCCGGCAAGATGGGAGCGCAGACGGGGCTCCATCCGTCGCAAGCGGAGATGGTGCGCCATCGCATCGACGACGCGTTGATGGCGGCCGACACCACCTGTGTGACCGCCGTCGACAAGGACGGCATGATGTTCGCATCCACGCCTTCGGGCGCGTGGATGCCGTCCGTGATCGTCGCCGACACCGGCATTCCCCTCACGCAGCGCGCGCAAAGTTTTCTCCTGATCCCGGGACATCCCAACGAGCTCGCGGGCGGCAAGCGGCCGCGCGTTACTCTGAGTCCAACGCTGTTGACGCGGGGTGGGAAACCTTTCCTCGCGCTCTCTACGCCCGGCGGCGACAATCAGGATCAAGCACTCCTGCAACTGATCCTGGCCGTGATCGAATTCGGCATGAATTCCGAGGAAGCAGTGGAGGCGCCGCGCTTTCAGACGCGGCATCTCGTATCGAGCTTCGATAATCACGCCATGAACCCGGGCGACCTCCAGTTGGACGATCGGATTCCGCCATCGGTGCAGCAGGATCTCGCCGCGCGCGGGCACAAGGTCGCGGCGCGGTCGAAGTGGGCGTCGGGGTCGTCGCCCGTGATCATTCGCGTGCTCGACAACGGCGTGATCGAATCGAGCGCCGATCCCTTCGGATTCCGCGCCGCGGCAGCGGCTTGGTAGGCTTGGCGCCTCTGTGGTGGGGGGCAGCGCCGCCGGCGGCGGCCGCTCCAACTATCCCGCGAAAGCGTAAGCGTTGTTGATCCCCGCCGATTCGAGCACGCTTGCCATCTTCTCGAGCGCCGATTTATGGATCTGCGACACGCGACTCTCGTTGATGCCGAGCACGCCGCCAATCTCCTTCATCGTCATCTCGTTCGAATAATACAGCACGACGACTTTTTGGTAGCGTTCCGGCAGCGTCTTCATTGCATCCGCCAGAGCCCCTTTCATCTGCTCTCGAGCGCACATCACGTCGGGTTGAAAATCGGGATTGCTCGGGAAGTCGGGGGGAGGAAGATCTTCACTGTCGTTGCTGCGCGTCGAAGCCGAGATCAGACCCACGTTGCGGAGATCCACCATCATCTGCCGCCACCGCGACTCCTCCACGCCCAGCTTCTCGGCGACCTCGGCGTCCGTCGGGTTCCGTTGCAGTTCCGCTGTTAGATCACGCGTGGCGGCCTCCACCTGTTTGTGGCGCCGGCGCAGGTCGCGACTCGCCCAATCCAGTTGGCGCAAGCTGTCGAGAATGGCGCCCTTGATCCTGTGCTTCGCATAGCTGGAGAATGCTACTTGCTTTTCCGGGTCATATTTGTTGACAGCATCGAACAGGCCGAGGATCCCGGCATGGACCAGATCATCCAGGTCCACGTGGACCGGCAGGTTCTCATGCACTCGTACGGCAATTGCTTTCGCCAGCGGCAAGTGCTCAAGAACGACAGTGTCGCGCTTGCTGAGCTTGCCTGCAGAAGTAGCGGTAGCACGATTGGCTTGCATTCAGATTCTCCTCTAATTTTTCAGAAGCGGTAGCGCTCACTCTCTCTTTGAGCGCCTTCAGGTGTTCACCCGATGTTGCTTAATTAAGCAACCCAATGACCATCCTGCGGTAACCTACCGATTCTTTGATGTGAGAGCACCGTCAGGGAGTCTTTCCCTTACCAAACCCTTGCTCTACCGTACTTCAAGCTTTCCCTTCACCACTCTTAGCCGGCCTGAGAGATTGCGGCGATTCCCTCGTCTACACGCGATCCGTTCCATTTTGAAACCTTATCACTAACCGTTCCAGTTCCATTTTGGAACGAGTACCATTTCTGAACGTCCTACATGGGGCTCTTCGCCTAGCTCACACATCACTCTTCGGCTGATTACAACATTTCTTACGAAGAAAGTACCTTCGCATAATACCTTAGAACCCTTAGGGGAAATCGCCTCAATTGTCGGATTCACCCCCGCTTCCACGCGATCCAGCTCTTAATCGCGAGCGCCGCGAGGAAGATCCACAATATTTGCCGTATTCTAGCGTCGGTGATCCCCCAACTCCCCACGAGCCCGAGAATCAGGTAAATCCCTAAGCCCCACGCCAGCTTCCTCTTGCTCAACCGCTTTCCGCTCCCCTCCTTTGTAGGATTCCGATCCCCGTTTTGGTGGGCGCCCATCTAGCGAATGGCTAACGGATGTTGTACAGGAATGTGAATTGTAAACGGACTTGCCCGCCTTTGTATTCGTCCGGCAAGGGAGGAAATGGATTTGACGCGCTGACGCCCGCAACGGCCGCGCGGTCCAGCGCATCGGCTCCACTACTGGCGGCGATGACAAGCTTCGGCACGGCGCCATCGCGGTTGATGGCAAATTGGATCAGCACCTTACCACGCCGGCCCATTCGTGCGCTTTCGGGCAACACCGCGAACCAATTGCGCCGGACGGTGGAGAGAATCCGGATCAGGTAAGGGCGGAAGTCCGCGCCCATCGGGTCGCTGAGCAATTCGAGACTGCTTGCGTTCTTCGGAGGCGCCATTGGGTTGTTGAGGGACTCTCCGAGTCCACCCACTCCTTCTCCTAGATCCCCTACGACCAGCCCGCCGCCGCCGCTGCGGGCCAACTGACGAGCGGCCTCTTCAACGGTCGAGCGCTGGGGCATGGGGATCCTGCCTTTTACGGCTCCGGATTCGGAATCACCTGTCGCTCCGCCAGGCTTTTCGAATGCCAGCTTCGGCCTTTCCTCTGCTTGAATTTGTGGCGTAGGCATCGTAGCGTAGGGGTTACCTATGCCGGGAGGAGAGAGGCGGGCGTTGAGATCGCCGATCTCCCGGCGGCCTTCCTCGAGCTTGGGAGCCTCGATCAGCGGTTTTGGGTCCGGCGTGGGAACCGGAGGCGCCTGGAAGGTTTTGCGAGGCGCGGCCGGCTGCATCATGCCTGGCTGCCTAGGGGGCGGCGTGGGGAGACTCGGGCGGCTCAATAATCCCTGCAGGTTTACTTCGGCGCTGGGTTTGGAGGTGTTGGCGGCTACTTGCGTAAGCTGGCGGGGAGGCGCCACGAGTGGGAGGATATCCGCGCTGATCCGAGGCGAGTCGAGGATCACCGGAGCGCCCCAAGGGACAACCACGGTCAGGATCGCGACCACCAGGTGGACGATCGTGGATCCCGCAGCGGCCCATCCGCCAGTGGGCTTTTCGAGAACCGATTGCCCTTCAAACAATAGCTCGAAGCGGAGCTCTTGCCTGGGCTCAGCCACCATTTCCTTGGTACTCCCGCAATGTCTGGCTCACGACCGCGCCGTGCTCTTCAATTTTAGCAAGGATGTCGAGACAGACTTCGAGAGCCGCGAGCCCCTCCTGTCCGCCCACCATCGCAGTTTTTCGAGTTATCACACAATCCAGAAAAGAATCGAGTTGACTCGCCAGGGGCTCTCTCTTCTCCGCCGAAAGCGCCTGGAATCCGATCTTCTGGTTCTCTCCCACGGTAATCGCCACGCCATCCTGCCGGCTATAGTCAATCGATATGTATTGATGCGGCTGGAAGAGCCGCAGTTTCCGGACTTTCTCGGTAGACACGCGGCTGGCAGTGAGGTTAGCCACGCAGCCTCCCGGAAACGCCAGGCGGACATTGGCGATATCGACCTTGGCGGACAGGATGCGTATCCCCGCTGCCCGAACCTCGGACGGCATTCTCCGAACCATCGAGAGAACCAGGTCTATGTCATGGATCATCAAATCCAGCACCACATCGACATCGAGACTTCTCGGCTGAAACAGGCTCATGCGATGAACTTCGAAAAAGAGGGGCAGCGAGAGTACGCTCTGCAAGGCCAGCACAGCGGGATTGAACCGCTCGAGATGTCCGACCTGAAGGATGCGACCGTGCCGGTTGGCCGTGTCGCGCATGGCCACGGCGTCCTCCCGGCGGTGGGCCATCGGCTTCTCCACCAGCACCTCGATCCCGGCTTCGAGCAAGCCGATGGCGATCTCGCCGTGCGTAACGGTCGGCGTCGCAACCACCGCTGCGTCCGCCAGCCCTGGCAGTTTTCGCCAGTCAACCAAAGCCTTGCAGCCATACTCTTTCGCTGCCGCCTCCGCCTTCGACTCATCCTGATCCGCGGCTGCCACCAATCGAGCTCCTGCATTCTGCGAGATCACACGCAGGTGATTCTGTCCAAAACTGCCGCATCCCACCACGGCCATCCGCACCTGGCTCACGCATCCTCCATTACCGGGTATGCTGCCACGCAAATCCCCCCCGCGTCGGCGGCGTCGAGCATTTCCTGTTTATCCAAGAGCAAAGTCCGTGCTGCATCCACCGCCAGCATCGACGTTCCGGTCTCTTTCATCACCTCGATCGTGGCAGGTCCCGCCACCGGCACATCGAACAATAGATGCGTCCGCCGGCGAGAGCCCTTCACCAGAGTCAGTCTCCGGCCGTTCACAAGGCTCGCCGCGCGCCGCAACATAGCGTCGGTGCCTTCCATCGCTTCGAGTGCAACGCAGGCGCGCTCGCTGATGGCGACGCTCTGCCCCAGGTCGAATGCGGAAAGCGCGGCCGCGATGCGACGCCCATACACGGCTTCGCGCTCTTCCTCATCGCTGGGCTTGCGGCGGCTCAGCACGCCCTCGTCCGCCATCAGCGGCTTCAATAAGGCCGTCGAATCGAGCACCTCAATCCCTTCGTCCGCGAGCACCTGAATAATGCCGCCGATCAGGGCATCGGTATTGCGCTCCTTGAGCGACGCCAGCAGCTTGAACAGACGCCAGTCCGGCCGGAGACTCGAAAAGATGCTGGCATGCTTCACCTGCCCGGCGAAGGTCAGTTCCGTAATCGACTCGCTCTTCAAGATCTCGATCAGCTTGCCGAGTTGCGCGATCGAGATCCAGTACGATCGCGCCGCCAGCGTTTCAACTTCGCGCGAAGCCTCGCCCTCGATTCCCACCACTACCACTTCATGCCCCAGCTTCCGGGCCTCACCGAGCGCGAGGACCGGGAACCGGCCGTTTCCGGCGATGAGACCATATCGCGTCACTTGATAAACCCACGCTCGCTCGACTCCAAAAAGGCGATAATCTCGGCCACCTCGGCCGATTCCGCCAGCTCCGCTTTGAGGCGTTCCACCGCCTTGGCTGTATTTACTTCCGGATCCCGAAGGATTCGGAAGGCCCGATTGATCGGGTTGATCGACTCGGCGGTATAGCCGCGCCGTTCCAACCCCACCGAATTGGCGCGATACAGCTTCGCCTCGCGCTCCTCCGAAGTCATTGAATAGGGGAGCACATCGCGGGTGATCACCGAATAGCCGCCGATCATGGCGTGCTTTCCGATCCGGCAGTATTGATGTACACCGGTAAAGGCGCCGATGCGCGCCCAATCTTCCACGATCACATGTCCCCCGAGCGTTGCGGCATTGGCGAGCACCGTGTGATTCCCGATTCGGCAGTCGTGAGCCACATGCGCATAGGCCATCACCAGGTTGTCGTCTCCGAGACTGGTGATCAACCCGCCGCCTTTCGTGCCACGGTGAATGGTCACACTCTCACGAATCTGATTCCTGTTGCCGATGCGCGTTTCAGCGCGCTCTCCCTGATACTTGAGATCCTGGGAAGCCACTCCGATCGACGAGAACGGGTAGAAGGTGTTCTCCTCGCCAATCCAGGTAGGGCCATCGATGTAAACGTGCGCCAACAGCCGCGTTCCCGCTCCGATTTCGACTTCCGAGCCGATGATGCAGTACGGGCCGACAGTAGCGGTTCCGCCGATCCGCGCTCCCGGATCGATGATCGCGGAGGAATGGATCGGCATGCGCCTCGATTCAAGCCTGCGAAGGCTTGTCCTGCAGAACACACATCAGCGTCGCCTCGGCAACGAGCACTCCATCCACGGTGGCTTTGCCTTTCATCTTGGCCACGGTAGCTTTTCTGGCGATCACCACCAGCTCCATCCGCAACTGATCGCCAGGCCGCACCTGCTTGCGAAACTTCGCTTCCTCGATCGAGGCCATGAGCACCAGTTTCCTCTCACGCTCAGGGATGCTCTTGAGCACCAGCACACCGGCGACTTGTGCCATCGCCTCGACAATCAACACTCCGGGCATCACCGGATAACCTGGAAAATGACCCGGGAAAAAGGGCTCGCCGATAGTAACGTTCTTGACCCCGACGATTCGCTCCGGCTCCAGCTCTTCAATGCGATCCACTAAAAGAAAAGGATAACGATGAGGCAGATACTCGCAGATCGCCCCGATATCCATCACAGGCATTTAGTCTGGCTATTATAGCAACCATGGATTCGATCCTCGCCCATGTGCGCGAGCGGCAAAGCGAATTGATTTCATTCCTCAAAGAGCTGGTAGAGTGTGAATCGCCGACCGACGACGCCGCTGCGGTGAACCGGTTCGTCGACCTGTTTGCCACACGGGTGTCCGATATCGCTCACATCAAAACCTTTCCTGGTGGCCGGTATGGGAAGCATGTCTTGTGCGAGTTCCAATCGCAGGTAAAGGCGAGCGCATCACTCCTTGCATTAGGACACAGCGATACTGTTTGGCCGTTGGGCGCTTTGCGGCAAATGCCTTGGCGCCAGGAGAAAGGCAGGCTTTGGGGACCTGGAGTGCTCGACATGAAGTCCGGACTGGCGTTCTTCGTCTTCGCCATGCGGGCTCTTCGGGATCTCGATCTGCCGATTCGCCGGAAGATTGCCCTCTTGATCGTATCGGATGAAGAAACCGGAAGTCACTCCTCGCGCGCGCTGACCGAGGAGCAGGCACGCAACCGCGAGGCGGTGTTTGTGCTCGAGCCCGGCACAGGCCTCGAGGGCAAGCTCAAGACCTCACGTAAAGGAGTCGGCGTTTACACGCTGACCATTCAAGGTAAGCCTTCCCATGCAGGTGTCGATTTTGCGGCCGGGGCAAGTGCGATCGACGAACTGGCCCAACAGATCGAAAAGATCCGAACGTTCACCAATTTGAAAAGCGGTGTGACTGTGAATGTCGGAATCGTTTCCGGCGGCACTCGCACTAATGTGGTGGCTGCGCGGGCACAGGCGCAAATCGATTACCGCGTTCCGCGCCTGCGCGACTACGAGTCGTTGCGCGGGAAGTTCGAGCGCCTCGCTGTCCGGGACAAACGCTGCCGCCTCGAGCTCGAAGGCGAGTTGAACCGCCCGCCGATGGAGCGTACGCAAGGGATCGTCCGGCTCTTCCGGACCGCAAAGAAGCTCGCTACGGATCTCGGGGTCAGCCTCGAGGAGTCATCCACAGGTGGAGGTTCGGATGGAAACTTCACCGCGGGGCTTGGGATTCCGACCCTGGATGGATTAGGAGGGGTGGGGGAAGGGGCGCACGCAATCCATGAGTCGATTTTGGTAGACCGGATTGCCGACCGCACCGCGCTGCTCGCCAAGCTGGTTCAAATGGAGCGTTCGGCGTAGGCTGTGATCAAATCCGGAACCTTCCGGCTCTTCATTCGTATACGTATCTAAGGCCCGAGCTATGCAACTGTTCCCATCCGACCTGAAACAGATTCTGCGCAGGATGCTGCGCTCGCCGATGTTCTCCGCGATCACGCTGGTGACGCTGGCCCTGGGAATTGGCGCGAACACGGCAATTTTCAGCGTGGTACACCGGGTCCTTCTGAAGAGTCTCCCCTATTCCGATCCAGAGACCCTGGTGGGCGTCTGGCAGACGGCGCCGGGTGTTGGTATCCCGGAGCTGAATGCCTCGCCGGCGACCTACTTCACCTACCGCGAGGAGAGCCGAACGTTTCAGGACATCGGCATGTGGTCGACGGGATCCGTAAGCGTTACAGGACTCGCAGAGCCAGAGCAGGTAAACGTGCTGTATGTGACAGACGGAACGCTGCCGATTCTCGGCGTACAGCCGTTCCGGGGACGCTGGTTTAGTCGCAAGGATGATTCGCCCAACCAGCCGCTCACGGTGATGCTGACTTACGGCTACTGGCAAAGCAAATTCGGCGGAGACTCTTCGGCCCTCGGAAGGACGATCAACATCGACGGCAGGCCGCGGGAAGTGATCGGCATCATGCCGCAGAGCTTCCGCTTTTTGAATCGCACAGTCGCACTGATCCTTCCCTACCAGTTCAATCGCAATGAAACATTCATGGGCAATTTCAGCTATTTTGCGATAGCAAGACTCAAAGCGGGTGTGACCATTGAACAGGCGAACGCGGATGTGGCCCGGATGCTGCCGATGCTGCCACAGAAATTCTCTGCTCCCCGCGGAATGAGTCTCCAGATGTTTGAAGCGGCGCGGATTGGGCCCAATCTCCGGCCATTGAAACAAGACGTCATCGGCGATATCGGAAAAGTTCTGTGGGTCCTGATGGCTACGGTCGGCATCGTGCTGCTCATTGCGTGCGCGAACGTGGCGAACCTGCTGTTGGTCCGAGCCGACGGCCGCCAGCAAGAGCTCGCCGTCCGCGCCGCGTTGGGAGCGAGTTGGTCCCGGATCGCTCGCGAGCTGCTGTTGGAGAGCATGATTCTCGGCGTCGTTGGAGGGGTGCTTGGTGTAGGAGTCGCATATGGAGCTCTTCGCCTTCTGCTTTACCTGGCCCCAGGTAATCTGCCGCGGCTCGAGGAAATTTCGATCGATCCCCAGGTACTGATCTTCGCGATGGGGGTCTCCCTGGTTGCCGGCTTCGTCTTCGGTCTCGTGCCGGTGCTCAAGTACGCGGGCCCGCGGTTTGGGCACGTTCTTCGCGGCGGCAGCCGCACATTCAGCGACGGCAGAGAACGCCATCGAATGCGGAGCGCGCTCGTGGTGGTCCAGGTGGCGCTTGCTCTCGTGCTTCTGATTGGTTCGGGACTCATGATTCGCACTTTTCTTGCGCTCAGGCAGGTACAACCCGGCTTCACGCAGCCCGGCCAAATCCTCACCTTGCGCGTTTCCATTCCCAGTGGCCAAGTCCGGGAACCAGAGCGCGTAACGCGCATGTTTCACGACTTCGTCGAGAAGATCTCGGCGATCCCTGGCGTCGCTTCCGTGGGTCTCTCCAACTCCATCACCATGGACGGAGGCAACAACAACGATCCGATCTGGGTGGAAGACCATCCGCATGCGGAGGGGAAATTGCCGCCGATCCGCCGCTACAAACACATCTCTCCGGGGTTCTTCCGGGCCATGGGAAATCCGATCCTGGCGGGCCGCGACCTCACCTGGACCGACGTTTTCGAGATGCGCCCGGTGGCGTTGATCTCCGAGAATCTCGCGCGCGAGTATTGGGGCAACCCCGCGTTGGGTGCCGGCAAGCGAATCCGGGAGAATCCCAAAGGGCCATGGCGCGAAGTCGTCGGTGTCGTAGGAAACGAGCGCGACAATGGCGTCGATCGAGCGGCTCCCACCATTGTGTATTGGCCCATGCTCAAGAGCAATTTTTGGGGCAACCCGGTGGATGTGAGACGTAACATGGCCTTTGCGATCCGAAGCACCCGGACAGGCTCGGAGAGCTTCCTGACGGAAGTCCGGAAAGCAGTCTGGTCGGTGAATCCGGACCTCCCGATCGCGGCGGTTAGGACAGTCGAATTCCTCAGCGAAAGGTCGATGGCAAGGACTTCATTTACTCTCGTGATGCTTGCCATCGCCTCTGGCATGGCTCTCTTGCTTGGCATCGTGGGCATCTATGGAGTGATCTCCTATTCGATTTCGCAGCGCACCCGCGAGATCGGAATTCGCATGGCTCTCGGCGCGCCGCGAGAGAAGGTGCGAGGAATGTTCGTCCGCCACGGACTGTTCCTGACGGGGATCGGTGTGGTTTTCGGTGTTGGCGCGGCGATACCCTTGACGCGGCTGATCTCCACGCTTCTCTTCGATGTCAAGCCCCTCGATCCGCTGACATACTTTGCCGTGTCCGCGTTGTTGGTTCTGGCGGCTCTGGCAGCGGCTTATGTGCCGGCTCGCAGGGCGACGCTCATCCAGCCGGTGGAGGCGCTGCGGGATTAGCTGGCCGGCGTCAAGAATGCAAAGGAATTGAGGGTTTGCATGGCAAATTCGTGGTACCCTGATCCTGCGATGCTGATTTTCGCATCATTTGTTGCATTGAACAGCGTTTGACAGGCTTCTAATGCTGCGGCCCACCTTGGTTTTCTGCAAGGTGTGAAATCGCCTCTGAGGCAAATCGGTGCGTTTTGCTCCCAAATCCCGAAAAACGTTAGTTCCTGATTGTCATTCATCGCACACCGCTCTACGGGTAGAGTCCTTCGTGCGTTAAAAGCTGGGCGAGTTTTTCTCTCGCGCCGCCGTCCGCAGGCTTTGTCCTACCGACGCCGACACTAGAGTTCTTATCCCAAGGATTTTATTGCAAATAAGTCAAATTCAGACGGGTCAGATTCAGGCGACGAGTCGCTGCTCCTGACAGCAGTCGTCGATTGCCGATTCGAGGCGATC
>Ga0187893_10006557_pt1 | contig 19810 bp, 21 predicted proteins | sample MA1701074metaG_FD_139574 | JGI IMG/M metagenome (GOLD analysis project Ga0187893, IMG submission 139574) | White microbial mat communities from a basaltic lava cave in the Kipuka Kanohina Cave System on the Island of Hawaii, USA - MA170107-4 metaG ...
CCGCCGCGCTACGGCACACTTGATCCGACCGTGTATCTGGCCATCTTCTTCCCAGTCTTTGTGGGGATCGTTGTCGGAGATTTCGCGTACGGTGCGCTGCTCTTTGCACTTGGCTGGTGGATGCGGAACAAGGCCCGGCGCGACGAGGCGTGGGATCTCGCCTTGGGCAGCATCAAGCTGGGCATCCGTATCCCGCCCGCCGCCGTGGCTGACTGGTCCTGGATCATTCGGATCATGGGCATCTGGACGATGCTCTTCGGCGTGGTCTACCTGGAGTTCTTCGGGAATCTCCTCGAGCACCACCTGGGCTGGCATCCCATCTTCAACCGGGTGGAGCTGACCACCTCATTCTTCTACTTCACCATCGCGCTCGGCGTCGTGCAGATCATGCTGGGGTATCTGTTGCACCTGCTCCTCGCCGTACGGCACCGGCACACGCTCGGCGTCTTCGAGTCCCTGGCCATGATCTGCGGGGTCGCGGGACTGATTGCGGTGCTCGGCGCGATGGGGAATCAACTCCCGGCCACGTTCTTCACGCCTGGGGTGGCTCTGCTGGCAGCGTTCTTCGTGTTCTTCCTCGTGGGGTTCGCGATGAACCGACTTGCCGCCATGTGGCTGCTGGAAGCGATCTCCGGGATGGGCAACGTCCTGTCGTACGCCCGGTTGTTTGGCGTTGGGCTGGCTGCGGCCGTGCTCGCCAACGTGGCGAACGAGCTCGCAGGCATGGTTGGGACGATCTGGCTGGGCATCGTCCTCGGCATCTTCTTCCAATTCGTCCTCTTGATCTTTACCGGCGCGGGGCACGTCATCCAGCCCGCCCGGTTGAACTGGGTCGAGTTCCTGACGAAGTTCAAGTATCACGACGAGAGCGGCAACTCGTACCAGCCGCTCCACAAAACAGGGGGTGACTAGATTGAGGAAAGTTGTGTGCATGCTCGCCACCACCGCCGCCGTGCTGCTCGTGTCCGCGTCGGTCGCGCTGGCGGCCGAGGCGGCGCCGGCGGGCGCGAAGGAGATCACGCTCGGGCACGGGCTGTTGGGCTTGGCCGCCGCGATCGCCGTGTTTGGCGGGGCGATCGGCACGGCCTGGGCACAGTCGCGCATCGGCGCGGCGGCCGCCGGGGCGATGGCGGAGCGCCCGGAGATCTCCGGCCAGATGCTGATCTTCCTCGTGCTGCCTGAGACGCTCATCATCTTCGGATTCCTGGTCGCGTTCTTCATCGTCGGTAAGATCTAGCGGGCGGCAGGCACGATGAGCTCTGAACTGATTACGCTGCTCGAGCGCGAAGCCGCGGCCGAGCGGGAGCAAGTGCTGGCGGAGGCGCGAGCCCAGGCCGCGTCGCTGGCCGTCGAGGCGCAGCGTCAGGCGGATGAGACGCTGGCGGCGCACACAGAACAACGGGCGGCTGAAACCAAGGCGGCCCTGGTGAAGGCGCAGAGCACGGCACAACTGCGGGCGGCCGCGCTCGTCCTCCGGGCGAAAGAGGAGGCGATCGCCGCGGTTTTTGCGGGCGTCGAGGCCGAGCTGGCGAAACTCGTCGGCAACGGCCAGCGGTATCCGGCCGCGCTCCGGCTGTTCATCGAAGAAGCGCTGCAGGGCTTCTCCGGGCGCGCCATCATCTCCGTGAATCCTGCCGACCAGCCTGTGGTCCAGGCGATGGTGAAGGAGCGCGGCTGGGATGTCGCCTTGCAGGCTGATCCCTCCGTGCAGGGCGGCGCGCGCATCGCCTCTCCCGACGGCCGCCTGATCGTCACCAACACGCTGTCCTCTCGCCTGGACCGGGCCCGCCCCGTGCTGTCGGCGGAGGTGGCGCGGGTGCTGTGGCCGACGTCGTAGGGCTCGATGCCTGACTTTCCGTATATCAACGCCCGCGTCCGCGCGATGCGGAGCCGGCTGCTGCCTCAGGCCCGGTTGGAGGAGTTGCTGGGTGCGTCGACGATGGACGTCTTTCTCCAGGGCCTCGCGTCCACACCATATGGCGGCGACTTGCAGGAAGCGCTGACCCGCGGCCAGGGCCTCCGGGCGGTGGATGAGGCCGTGGCGCACAACCTGCGGCGTGCCACACGCGCGATCCTGGGATTCGCGGACGGCCGTCCGCGCGCGCTGATCGAAGTCATCCTGCTGCGCTGGGACCTGGCCAACTTGCGGGTGATCGCGCGCGGGAAGCACGCCGGCCGTCCGACCGAGGAGATCGTTGGCGCACTCCTGCCCGCGGGGAATCTCGGCGACGTGGTGTTGAAAGAGATGGCGGCGTACCCTGACCTCACGGGGTTGGCTGGTACGCTGGAGACACTGAATCATCCGCTGGCGGCACCGATGGCCAGGGGCGTGGCCGCGTACTCGGCGGCCAAGGATCTCATGGCCCTTGAGGTACACCTCGACCGCGGCTACACCGAATACGGACTGCAGCAGACCCGCAGCGGCGGCGAGGACGTGATGATCCTCCGGGGGATTCTCCAGACCGAGATCGACGTGGCCAACGTCAAGACCGCGTTGAAGCTCGCGAACGCCGCGGGGCTCTCGGAGGATCGGCGGCTGTTCTTCTACGTCCCGGGCGGCGCGGTCGTCACCCAGCCACTCTTTGTCGCGCTCTCCTCATCTCAGACGCGCGCACCGGCGTGGGAGCGGCTGCGCGTGCATGGGTTCCCGATCAAGGAGCTCCCGACCGACCTCGTGGCGTTCGAGCGTGACCTGGATCTGCACATCGCGCGAAGACTGCGCGCGCGATACCTTGGCGACCCGCTGGGGCTGGACATCATCATCGGCTACCTGGCCATGAAGTCCGCGGAGGTCGCCAACCTCCGGTTGATCGCGCGCGGCAAGTTCCTGGGCCTGCCGCGCGAGGCCGTGCGGCGGGAGATGATCGTTGTTTAGACTCAGCATCATCACCGACCCCGAGTCCGCCACCGGGTTCCGGCTGGCTGGGGTTGAGGTGCGCGAGGCCGATACCCCCGTCGAGGCACTAGAACACCTGCGGCAACTCGTCACCCTGGACTACGGTCTGGTGGCGGTGAATGAGGACCTGTTGGAGGGAACGGCGGACGAGCGGACGCGGCTCCTGCGCGGCCGCGACCTGCCGATCATCGTACCCTTCCCGGCTCCGAAAGCCGAGATCGAGAGCGGGGAAGCGTACGTGGCGCGGCTCGTCAAGGAACACATCGGGTTCTACGTCAAGTTGCGATAGGGGCAGGAGGGACGAGTATGGCGACGCAGGGGACCATCATCAAGATTGCGGGACCGGCGGTCATCGCGCGCGGGATTCCTGGCGCGTGCATGGGCGACCTGGTCCGCGTCGGCAACGAGCGCCTGTTGGGGGAGATCATCCGCCTGGATGGCGAGACGGCATTTATCCAAGTGTACGAAGACACGTCGGGGCTGCAGATCGGCGAACCCGTCCAGAGCACCGGGACGCCGCTGTCGCTGGAACTGGGCCCGGGGTTGCTGACCGGCATCTTCGACGGCATCCAGCGGCCGCTGCAGACGATCCGCGAGCAGACCGGCGACTTCATTGCCCGCGGCGCCGTCACCGAGGCGCTCGACCGCAAGAAACGCTGGGCGTTTACCCCGGCGGTCAAGCCGGGCGCCAAGGTGGGGCCGGGAGACGTCGTGGGCTCGGTCAAGGAGTTCGCCTTCGAGCACCGCATCCTGCTCCCGCCGGCGTCAGCCGGCGGGGAGGTGAAGGAAATTCGCGCCGGTGAGTTCGCCGTGGATGAGGTGCTGGGACGGCTTTCCGACGGCACCGAGCTGCGGCTCATGCACCGCTGGCCGGTGCGGCAGGCGCGGCCGGTGGCTCGCAAGCTCGATCCCCGCGAGCCCTTCATCTCCGGGCAGCGTATCATCGACGTGCTCTTCCCGGTGGCGATGGGTGGGGCAGCCGCGATCCCAGGACCGTTTGGGTCGGGGAAGACCGTCATGCAGCAGACGCTGGCCAAGTGGTCGAACGCCGACGTGATCGTCTATGTCGGCTGCGGCGAGCGCGGCAACGAGATGACCCACGTGCTCGACGAGTTCCCGGAACTCGTCGACCCACGCAGCGGGCGGCCGCTGATGGAGCGTACCGTCATTATCGCCAATACCTCCAACATGCCGGTCGCGGCTCGCGAGGCGTCGGTCTACACCGGCATCACGATGGCCGAATATTGGCGCGACCAGGGCTACAAGGTGGCCCTGATGGCCGACTCGACGAGCCGGTGGGCCGAGGCCATGCGCGAGATCTCCTCGCGGCTGGAAGAGATGCCGGCAGAGGAGGGGTATCCGCCGTACCTGTCCAGCCGGCTGGCGGCCTTCTACGAACGCGCCGGGCGCGTGATCGCCATGGGAGGGCCCGAGCGCAACGGGTCGGTCACGGTCGTGGGCGCGGTCTCCCCGCCCGGCGGCGATCTGTCCGAGCCGGTCACCCAGGCGACGCTCCGCATTACCGGGACGTTCTGGTCGCTGGACGCCGGGCTGGCCAACCGGCGCCACTTCCCGGCGATCCACTGGCTGCGGTCCTACAGTCTCTACACCCCGCTGTTCCGAGAGTGGTACAAGGAGAACCTGCCGGCGGATTTCGAGAACCTGCGCGATCAGGCCTCGGCCATCCTCCAGAAGGAGTCTGAGCTGCAGGAGATTGTCCAGCTCGTGGGTCCCGACGCCCTGCAGGACGACCAACGGCTCATCATCGAGGTTGGCAAGATGCTCCGCGAGGACTTCTTGCAGCAGTCGTCGTTCTCGGAGATCGACGCGCACTGCCCGTTCGAGAAGGCGTACGGTATGCTCCGCGCCACCCTGATGTTCTACGACGAGGCCGGCGCGGCGCTGCGGCGCGGCATGTTGATGGACGAGATCCTCAACCTCACGCAGATTGAAGAGATCGCGCGCTTGAAGGAAGTCCCCAAGGACGAGTTCCCAGCGTACATCAAGACCTGGTTCGAGCGGCTGCCCGACGCCTTCAGCGCCAAGGCCGCCGCCGGAGGAGCGTGACGCCATGCACCTGGCGACCAAGCAGTATCAGTCAATCTCCTACATCTCGGGCCCGCTGCTGTTCGTCGAGGGCGCGCAGGACCTGCCGTACGGCGCGATCGTCAACATCCACCTGGCCGATGGTGGCGTGCGCGGCGGCCAGGTCATCGAGGTGTCCGAGAAGAACGCGGTCATCCAGGTCTTCGAGGAGACCTCGGGGCTGGACCTGGCGCGCACCTCGGTCAGCCTGCGGGAGGACGTCGCCCGCATCGCCTGTTCGCGGGAAATGATCGGCCGGCGATTCAACGGTCTGGGCGAGCCCATCGACGGGCTACCCCCGATCATCCCTGAGAAGCGGCTGCCCATCATCGGGTCGCCGATCAACCCGGTCGCGCGGCAGCGGCCGCAGGAGTTCATCCAGACCGGGATCTCGTCCATCGATGGCCTGAACACGCTGGTGCGTGGCCAGAAGCTCCCGATCTTCTCGGGCGCCGGACTGCCGCACAACGAGATCGCCGCACAGATCGCCCGGCAGGCCAAGGTCTTGGGAACCACCGAGGAGTTCTCGGTGGTCTTTGGGGCGATGGGCATTACGCAACGCGAGGCCGCCTACTTCATCGAACAGTTCGAAGCCACTGGCGCGCTGGCTCGGAGTGTCGTCTTCCTCAACCTGGCCGACGACCCTGCGATCGAACGGCTGATGACGCCGCGCGTGGCGTCGACCACGGCCGAATACCTGGCGTTCGAACTCGACATGCAGGTGTTGGTCATCCTGACCGACATGACCAACTACTGCGAGGCGCTGCGCGAGATCGGCGCCGCGCGCGAGGAAATCCCCGGCCGGCGCGGCTACCCCGGCTACATGTACACCGACCTGGCGTCGATCTACGAGAGGGCCGGCCGCGTGCTCGGGCGCAAGGGCTCAATCACGCAGCTTCCGATCTTGACGATGCCGGACGACGATATCACCCACCCGATCGCGGACCTGACCGGGTACATCACCGAGGGCCAGATCGTCTTGAGCCGCGCCCTGCACCGTATCGGCATCTACCCGCCGATCAACCCGCTCCCCAGCCTGTCGCGCATGATGAACGACGGTATCGGCCCCAAGCGCACGCGCGCCGACCATGCGAACGTCAAAGACCAACTCTTCGCCTCCTACGCCAACGGCGTGGACCTGCGCCGGCTGGTCGCCATCATCGGCGAGGAGGCTCTGACCGACCGCGATCGCCTCTACCTGAAGTTCGCGGAGGAGTTCGAAAAGCAGTTCCTGGGGCAGGGCCAGACTGACCGCACGATCGAGGAGACGTTGACGACCGGCTGGAAGCTGCTCTCGGCGTTCCCCAAGGGCGAGCTCAAGCGGATCAAGCAGGATCACGTGAGCATGTACTACGGCGAGCAGATGGAGAAGTTGTGGGAGGATCGCTCGACGCGCATCTAGCCACTGGAGCGTCGCGTCACGACAATGGCTGAGGTTGTCAGCGCCACAAGGATGAATCTGCTGCAGCGACGCGACCAATTGCGCGTCGCGCAGCAGGGCGTCGAGCTACTTAAGCGCAAGCGGGACGCGCTGGTGGCCGACTTCTTCAAGATCGTCCGCGAGTCGCTGGCCGCTCGCGAGCGCCTGTCCGCGGCGTGCCAAGAAGCGTACATCATGCTCACCCTGGCCAAGGCCTGGGAGGGTCGCGAGGCCCTGGAGGCCGCCGCGCTGCCGGCCCGCCGCGACATCCTGGTCGACATCAATATTCGGAACGTCTGGGGGACCAAGATCCCTGAGGTGACGCTCGCCCACGTACGGCGGCCGCTGCTGGAACGTGGCCAGAACCCCGTCGCCACCAGCGCCCGCACCATCGAGAGCACCACCAACTTCGAAGAGGTGCTCGCGGCGATCCTGGCGGTCGCTGCGACGGAGATTCGACTCCGCAAGATCGGCGAGGAGATCAAGAAGACCACCCGGCGCGTCAACGCGTTGGAGCAGGTCGTGATCCCGCGCCTGCGGGCAGAGACCCGGCACATCGCCTCCGTGCTGGAGCAGCGGGCCAGGGAAGATGTCTTTCGCCTGAAGCGAATCAAGAAGAAGCTGGACGCCAAAGCATCGGGGGCCTAGGATGGGCTCCGCCCCGCTGTCTCTGCGAGGCTTACGCGCCCGCCGCGAGCAGGCGGGCATGGCGGTCCTGCTGGCCCTCGTCGGCTTCGTCGTCATCACGCAGATTCGCACCGAGTGGCTGATCAAGCGAGACCTGCGCATCCCCTCGCGCGAACTCGAGGGGCTGGGGTTTGCCTTGCGCCAGCAGGAGCAAAGCCGGGCGGCGTTGGAAGCGGAGGTCGCGGACTTGCGGGGCCAGCTCCAGGAGTATGAGAAGGCCGCCGCCGAGGGACGGTCGGCCGCGGCACAGACGAACCGGGTCCTCGTGGAGATGCGTGCGCTGGTCGGGCTGACGCCGCTGGAAGGGCCGGGGGTTACGGTGGAGCTGCACGACAGCCCGCGGGCGCTCCAGCCCGGTGAGGACCCCAACAAGGTCATCCTGCACTACTCCGACCTCTACGCGGTCGTGGCCGAGCTCTGGGCAGCTGGCGCCGAAGCCGTGGCCATCAATGGTGAACGCATCGTCGCCAGCACCGGGATCAACTGTGTCGGTACGACGATCCTGTGCAACACCAAGCGGATGGTGCCGCCCTATGTCGTCGCGGCCATCGGCGAACCCAGCCGTATGGCCGCGCATCTCCGGCGACCGGGGGGCGCGCTGGAGTTGCTGGAGGCATTCGATTTTCCCGTCAAGGTGAGCCGCAAGACGCGGGTCCAGGTCCCGGCCTACCGCGGAACGTACCGCTTCGAGCACACCAAGATCAACAGATAGGGGAGACACCGATGTGGCTGCCGGTCGTGGGGTTGATCATCGGAGTCGTGCTGGGCTTCCTGTTCTCCGTCGAGATCCCGTTGGGCTACGTCAAGTACACTGCCATCGCGATCATGTCGGCGATCGATACCATTCTCGGCGGGCTCCGGGCACAGCTGGAGGATCGCTTCGATCTGGCAATCTTCCTATCGGGCTTCATCGTGAATGCCACCTTCGCGGCGATGCTCGCCGGGATCGGCGATTTGCTGGGTCTCGACATCTATCTGGGGGCCGTAATCGCCTTTAGCATTCGCATCTTCGACAACGTGGGGTTCATCCGCCGGGACGTGATCATGGGTTACCTGAAGGCCGGCGGTCGTGGGACGGGGCGAGCGGCAGGCCGCAGCGCGTCCTGACGCCGAAGTGAGAGGAGGGACAGCATGGCAGTACGCGTAGGCATCAACGGCTTCGGCCGCATCGGCCGGCAGGCACTGCGGGCGATGCATGAGCGCTACCCGGGCCAGATCGGCATCGCCGGCATCAACGACATCGCCGATCTGAAGACCAACGCCCACCTGTTCAAGCACGACTCCAACTACGGGACCTACCGCGGACCGGTGGACGTCCAGGACGGCCAGTTGGTCATCGACGGTGAGACCATCAAGGTCTTCACCGAGCGTGATCCCACGGCGATCCCCTGGGACGCCGTCGGCGCGGAGATCGTGGTCGAGTCCACCGGCCGGTTCACGGCGGCCGAGGCGGCCCGTGGCCACCTCAAGCACGGCGCGAAGAAGGTGGTGATCAGCGCCCCCGGCAAGGGGGAAGACCTCACGGTGAACATGGCGGTCAACCACGAGCTGTACGATCCAAAGAAGCACACCGTGGTCAGCAACGGCTCCTGCACCACCAACGCGTTGTCGGTGACGGCCAAGGTGCTCTCCCGCGAGTTCGGGATCAAGCGCGGCTTCATGACCACCGTGCACTCGTACACGAACACCCAGCGCATCCTGGACGTCGTGGGCGAGAATCTGCGCGAAGCTCGTGCGGCGGCGACCAACATTATCCCGGCGGCGACCGGTGCGGCCCGCGCGATCTTCCTGGTGCTGCCGGAGTTGAAGGGCAAGATGACCGGGATGGCCCTCCGCGTCCCGACGCCCACCGTGTCGGTCGTCGACCTCGTGACGGAGCTCGAGAAGCCGGCGACGGTCGAGACCGTCAACGCGGCCTTCAGGCGCGCAGCCGAGGGTCCCATGAAAGGCTACCTCGGCTATACGGAAGAGGAGCTGGTCTCGATGGACTTCAAGGGCGACCCGCGGTCCGGTGTCGTGGACGGTCCGCTGACCATGGCCCTGCCGGACAACTTCGTCAAGGTCTTGACCTGGTACGACAACGAGTGGGGCTACGCGTGCCGGGTGGCGGACCTGGTGCAGTACATGGCCCAACGAGGGCTGTAGGTCCCTGAAGAAAACGATCCGTGATGTCGAGGTTGAGGGCCGGCGAGTCCTGGTGCGGGCGGACTTCAACGTGCCGATGGAGGACGGCCGCATCACCGACGATCGCCGGATCCGCGAGTCCCTCCCGACGATTCGCTATCTCCTCGAACGGCGGGCGCGGGTGGTGCTGGCCTCGCATCTGGGCCGTCCGAAGGGCCGGGTGGACCCGGCGTTCAGCCTGAAGCCTATCGGAGGGCGGCTCGAGACACTGCTCGGCCGTCCCGTCGCTCTGCTGTCCGACTGCGTGGGGCCTGCCGTGGAGGCCGCGGTCCGGGCGATGCCGCCGGGCAATGTCGTGCTGCTGGAAAATCTCCGCTTTCACGCGGAGGAGGAGGCCAACGATCCGGCCTTCGCGGCCGGGCTGTCCCGGTTGGCCGACCTCTACGTGAACGACGCCTTCGGTACCGCCCATCGTGCGCACGCCTCGACCGCCGGTGTAGCCACGCACCTGCCCGCCGTCGCTGGACTCCTGATGGAAAAGGAACTGCGCCACCTGGGCCAGGCGCTGGAGGTGCCGGTGCGTCCCTTTGTGGCGATCCTGGGCGGGAAGAAGGTCTCGGACAAGATCGGCGTGATTCGCCACCTGCTGACCCTGGCCGACGTGCTACTGATCGGCGGCGGGATGGCGTATACGTTTCTGCGCGCCGAAGGGTACCAGATCGGCGCGTCGCTGTGCGAGACCGAGAACCTGCCCCTGGCCTCGCAGTTGCTCACCGCGGCGGCGATGCAGGGCGTGACGCTACACCTGCCGGTGGACGTGGTCGTCGCCGAGAAGATCATCGCCGGCGCGGCCCACACCGTCGTGGACGTGGGCGCCATTCCCGCGGGGTGGGCCGGGGTCGACATCGGCCCGAAGACCGGGGTCCTGTTCGCCGGCGTTATTGCCCAGGCAGGCACGGTGCTGTGGAACGGCCCCATGGGCGTCTTTGAGATTCCGGCGTTTGCCGGCGGCACGCGCGCGGTGGCGGAGGCGATGGCGCGCTCCGAGGGGGTGACGGTCGTCGGTGGGGGTGATACGTCGGCCGCGGTCGAAGAGTTGGGCTTGGCTGACCGGATGACCCACCTGTCCACCGGGGGCGGCGCGTCCCTCGAGTTCCTTGAAGGGCGTGAGCTGCCGGGAATCGCCGTTCTGCAGGACGCTTAGGCCGTGCAGGCGACGCGACTGAAATGCCTGGAGGTGCGATGCGCACTCCGTTGATGGTGGGAAACTGGAAGATGAACAAGACCGGACGAGAGGCCGTCGACTTCGTGACGGCGTTGAAGGCGCAGCTGCCCGATACCGGCGGTGTTGATGTGGTTCTCTGCCCGCCGTTTACTGCGCTGGGCGACGTCGGCCGGGCGCTTGCCGGATTGTCCTTCGAACTCGGCGCTCAGGATGTGCACTGGGAGCCCCACGGCGCCTTCACGGGAGAAGTCTCGGCGGCCATGCTCTGGGACTTGGGCTGCACCTATGTGATCGTCGGGCATTCCGAGCGGCGCCGGCTGTTGGGGGAGAGTGACGACGCCGTCCGCCGCAAGGTCGCGGCGGCGCTGGGCAGCGAGCTGATCCCTATCCTGTGTGTCGGGGAGTCCCTCGAGGAGCGTGACGACGGTCGCACCGAACGGATCCTGCAGACCCAGACGCGCATCGGCACCATGGATGTCACGCCCGAGCAGGCCGCGCAGCTCGTGGTCGCCTACGAGCCCGTCTGGGCGATCGGCACAGGCCGGCCCGCGACCGGCCAAGAGGCCAGTCGGATCGGCGGCCTGCTGCGGCAGTGGCTGCGGGAGTGGTTCGGCGATGCGGCGGCGCAGGTGCGCATCCTGTACGGCGGGAGCGTGACGCCGGACAACGCAGCGGAGTTTGCGGGCCACACCGAGCTCGACGGTGCGCTGGTTGGGGGAGCGAGCCTGGACCCGGCGGCGTTCGCGGCGATCGTGAGGGCGGGGGTGAAGTAGGAGGTGATGTGTGGAACTCTACAACATCATGCGCACGACCTTTGCTGCGCGGGAATTCACCGATGATCCGCTGCCGGACGACATCCTCTTCAAGATCCTCAACAACGCGCGTTTCGCTCCCAGCGGCGGCAACCGGCAGGGGTGGCGGGTCATCGTCGTGCGGGATCACAAGACCCGAGAAGCCATTGGGACCTTGAGCGCGCCAGGAGCCAAACGCTACGCGGCCCAGGTGCGCGCGGGCGAGAATCCCTGGAACACGATCGATCCGACCGCGGTCGACACCGCGACCATTGAGCGGACGCCGGTGCCGACCCGATTGATCGAGCCGCTCCTGCGAGCGGCGGTGCTGCTGGTGATCTGCGTGGATCTCCGGGTTGTCGCGTCGATGGACCAATACCTGGATCGTGTGGGGGTCATCAGCGGGGCATCCATCTATCCCTTTGCGTGGAACATCCTCCTGGCGGCGTCGCACGAAGGGTTTGCGGGGACCCTGACGACGATCGCGGTGACGGCGGAACCGAAGCTACAGGAGCTGTTGGGCATCCCCCGCCACGTGGCCGTGGCTGCCGTCATGCCCCTGGGACGCCCAGTCAGGCGGCTCCGGAAGCTGACGCGCAAGGCCGTTCCGGAATTCACGATGCTCGAGCGCTGGGGCGGGACGCCGCTCGCGGCTGCCGCACCACGGTCCTGACACGCGATCGCCGTCTTGCCTACCTGTTCTCGTTGATGCTAGGATGAGGGCTGCTCCGGAGCCGCCGGCTCCGGAATCGCTATCTGGAGGTCGACCTCGTGTATGATGCGGTCCTGATTGCGCATATCGTCGTGTCGCTGGCGCTGATCGGTGTCATCCTCCTGCAGGGGCCCAAAGGTGAAGGCCTTGGCGCCATCGGCGGCAGCGCGCGCATGTTCCACGGCCCAAGGCCACGCGAGACCCTGATGACCCGCATCACGACCGGCGTTTCCCTGGCGTTTGTCCTGACGGTGAGCCTGCTCGTGTTCACCCGGCTGCGATAGACGGAACGCCGGACCGATTCAGGGCAAGCCTCACGCACTGCTCAGCACACGATTCAGCGCTTCGCTCCCCTCGAGCACAACACCGGTGCCCAGTGCGACCGCTGAGAGGGGGTCACGGCTGATCGACACCGGCATTCCGGTTTCCTCGGTGAGGAGCCGATCGATTCCCCGGAGGAGCGCTCCACCGCCCACCAGGACCACACCGCGGGTCAGGATGTCGGCGGCGAGCTCTGGTGGAGTCCGTTCGAGCGTCACCCGCACAGCATCGACAATCGCCTGAACCGGCTGGGCCAACGCCTCTCGGATCTCACCCGCGCTCATCCTCAGGGTCCGCGGCAGCCCTGAGACCAGGTCCCGCCCGCGGACGTCTTTTGTGGCTTCCTCGCGATCGAGAGGGAATGCTGCCCCGAGGGCAATCTTGACCTCTTCCGCGGTGCGCTCCCCGATCAAAAGGTTGTGTGTGCGGCGGACATATTCGAGAATGGCCTCATCCATCTCGTCCCCGGCGATGCGGATGGAGCGACTCGTCACGGTGCCCCCCAGCGAGATGACCGCCACCTGCGTTCGCCCACCGCCGATGTCCACGACGACGCTCGCGACGGGTTCGGCTATCGGCAAGCCCACACCAAGGGCGGCGGCCATGGGCTCCTCGATGAGCTGGGCACTACGTGCCCCGGCTTTCAACGACGCTTCAACGAGGGCACGCCTTTCGACGACCGTCGCACCCACCGGGGTGCCGATGATCACCCGCGGGCGCAACATGAGGCGTTTGCGGGCCGCGCGCTTGATGAAGTACGCGAGCATGGCCGTCGTGGTCTCGAACTCGGCGATCACGCCGCCCCTCAGCGGACGGGTGGCCGTGATGTAGGCAGGAGTCCGGCCGATCATGCGCTTCGCCCCTTCGCCGACGGTCAACACCCGGCCATCGCTGCTCCTGGCGATGACCGAAGGTTCGCGGATAATGATCCCCACGCCACGCAGGTAGACCAGGGTATTGGCGGTTCCCAGGTCGATGCCGATGTCGCCGCCCAGGCGGTCAGCGAGCGCGCCGAAGACGTTTCGTTTGAGATCAAACTTCGAGAGCCGCGACATGTCCAAGACGTACGGTTCAGGCATCCACGCCGGACTCCTACTACCTGTGATCAGGCAGGAGCATTGCCGAGGCAGAGAGAAGTTGCAGCCGGCTAAGGTCATATTGTTTGCTCTTTCGGCCGACCGGGAGTGGAGGTGTCCGATGGAATCCGCGGTGACCTTTCGGCCCGTGCGCGTCGTCCGAGCATCCGATGAGGTCGTCCAGCAGGTCAAAGCGCGCATCTTTGGCCGCCAACTGGCGTCCGGCGATCAGCTCCCATCGGAAAAGGACCTCGCGGAGCAGTTTGGGTTGAGCCGGGTGACCATCCGTGATGCCCTGCGCGTCCTCGAGTCGCAGGGGCTCATTGAGATCAAGGTTGGGGCGCGGGGCGGGGCGTTTGTCGCCAGGCCGAGCGCCCAGCCGGTGAGCGAGTCGCTCACGAACATGCTGCGCCTCCGGCGGACGACGGTGCGGCAACTCGCAGAAGCCCGCCTGGTGGTGGAGCCCCAGGTGGCCGCCCTGGCAGCGCGGCGGGCCACCGCCCGCGACCTCAAGGCCATGGCCGGCGCGATCGAGAGTGCTCGTGCCGGCCGCGCGGCGCGCGATCCCTACTTCATTCCCCACAGCGTCGCCTTTCACATTGCGCTGGCCGAGGCGGCGAAGAACCAGGTGCTGTTGTTTGCGGTCAACTCGTTCCGAACGCTGTTCCACGAGGCCCTCGCACACCTATTGCCGGCTGACGACATGGCCCGCCGTGCGATCGTCGATCACCAACACATCCTCGACGCGATTGAGGACCGTGACGCTGAGCGGTCTCGTCAGGTGATGTACGCTCACTTGTCCTACTTTGCCGAGCGTGCGAGCAAGATCAAACCTCGTCGGGGAGCACCGGCGAAGTGGCTGACGAAACCCGGCGCCTAGCGGACAGCGGAGCTCCGGCGCCTGGAGGCGGCGGGATTCTCGCGCCCTACAGGGTGCTGGACCTCACTGACCGCACCGGCTGGCTGTGCGGCCGCATTCTGGGGGACGTCGGCGCGGACGTGGTCAAGGTTGAGCCGCCCGGCGGTGATCCGGGCCGGCGGCTGGGATCGTTCTACCGAGACGATCCTGATCCGGCGAAGAATCTCGCCTGGTTCGCCTACAATGCCAATAAGCGTGGCGTGACGCTGTCGCTCGAGGCGGCCGGCGGAACGGCGTTGCTGCGTCGGCTCACCCAACGGGCCGACATGCTGATCGAGTCGTATCCGCCCGGGTTCCTGGAGGCGTGCGGCCTGGGCTACACGGCCCTGCGCGACATCAACCCCCGACTCGTCGTCACCTCCATCACGCCCTTCGGACAGACCGGCCCCTACGCCCACTATCGCGGTTCGGACCTCGTGGCCATGGCCATGAGCGGGCTGATGTCGCTGGTGGGAGAGTCGGGCCGGCCACCACTCCGCGTGTCACTGCCACAAGCCGCGATGTGGGCCGGCATGTATGCGGCCGGCGGCACCCTCGTGGCGCACCACCACGCGCAGGTGACGGGTCACGGCCAGCACGTTGATATCTCGACGCAGGCCAGTCTGCTGTGGGCGCTGGCCAATGCCCCCGCGCACTGGAGCCTGCTGCGGGAAGATCTCCACCGCGCGGGAAACGCCATGGTCGGCCGGACGATCACCGGTGCCCGGATGCGTGCCATCTACCGGTGCCGGGACGGCCACATCAACTTCATCATCTACGGTGGCGAGGCGGGGCGCCGCTCCAACGAGGCCATGGTGCGGTGGATGACTGAGTCCGGCGGGGCGCCCGACTCGCTCCGGCAGAAGGATTGGGGCCCGTTCAATGTCGCGACGGCCACTCAGGAAGAGATCGAGGCGATTGAAGGGCCTTTCGCCGCGTTTCTGGAGAAATGCACGAAGGCCGAATTTGCCCTCGAGTCCGTGAAACGCGGCGTGCTGGGCTACCCCGTGGCCGACGCGCAGGACATTCGGGAAGACCCGCAGCTCGCCGCGCGAGGGTCTTGGCAGCGCGTGGAGCACGCGGAACTTGACGCGACGCTGACGTACCCGGGTCCGTTTGCGAAGTTCTCGGCGGCAGCCTGTACGATTCGCCGCCGCGCCCCGGGGATCGGGGAGCACAACGATGAGATCTACCGTGACGAACTGGGGCTGTCCAGGCGGGCGATGCAGGCATTGAGGCAGGAGGGGGTCATCTGAGCAGTCATCCGGCCCCGACGGTCTCACACAGCGCGAAGGCGCTGACCGGTGTCAACGTCGTCGAGTTCGCGGTGTTTGCGGCAGGACCGGTGGTCGGCAAACACCTCGGGGAGTATGGCGCCACCGTGATCCGCGTCGAGTCGCGCAACCGGCCGGATGGCTTCCGCGTCCACTACCCACCCTACAAGGACAATCGCCCCGGCCTCAATCGGACCGGGTCGTTCGCCATCTTCAACGACAGCAAGCTTGGGGTCACGCTGAACTTGAAGCACGCGGAAGGCCACGCACTCGCCAACCGGCTCGTGGCCTGGGCCGATGTCTTGATCGAGAACTTCGTCCCGGGGGTCATGGAGCGGAACGGCCTGGGCTATGAGGCGGTGCAACACGTCAACCCCTCGATCGTATACCTGAGCACCTGCAACATGGGCCAGACCGGCCCAAAAGCGGGCCAACGTGGGTTTGGCTCACAGCTAACCTCCCAGAGTGGATTCACGTATCTGACGGGCTATCCCAGCGGCGAGCCGATGCTGCTGTTTGGACCCTACATCGATTTCGTCGCCGTCGGCTTTGGGTTGGTGGCGGTGTTGGCGGGGTTGGACTACCGACGTCGCACCGGCCGCGGACTGCATATCGACCTGGCACAGTACGAGACGGGCCTCCAGTTCATCGCGCCGGCGCTGCTGGACTACGAGGTCAATGGCCGGGTCGCGACCCGCATGGGAAATCGCAGCCCGCACGCCGCCCCCCACGGCGCGTATCCGTGTCGCGGGGATGACAGGTGGTGCGTCATCGCCGCGTGCAGTGACGACGAATGGAAGGCGCTCACCCGCGCTGTCGGGCACCCGGAGTGGCAGACCGATCCCCGCTTTGCCACGCTGGCCGCGCGCAAGGCGCATGAAGACGAGCTCGACGTGCTGGTCGGCGCCTGGACCGCGCCGCATACACCATTGGAGGTCATGGAGACACTACAGGCCGCCGGCGTGCGCGCCGGGATCGTGAACAGACTCTCGGACATCTTCGCCGATCCGCAGCTGGCGCATCGCCGCGCCTGGCGCGAGCTTCCGCATGCCGAGCTGGAGACGTTCCACTATGAGACGGCGCCGTTTGCGTTGTCCGAGACACCGGCGGAGCTCTCCCCCAGCCCACTCCTTGGCGAGCACAACCGCCGTGTGTACCAGGAGATGCTGGGGTTGTCGGAGCAGGAGGTCGAGCGATTGATCACAGTCGGTGCGATCGAGTAACTCGTGTTCTGACGGAGGAGGACGGCAGCGCGTCGAAGCACTGCGGCGGACGGCTGCACGAGGAGGAGGAGAGACCGATGGCTGTTCAGATTGCGCGCAAGATTCAATCGTTGCGCGAGACACTCGAGTGGCTCAAGCAGGAAGGCCTGTTGCTCGAGACAGACGTGGAGGTCGATCCCGATCTCGAGATTACCGGCGTCCAAAAACACCTTGACGGCAGTTACCCGCTGCTGTTCAGGAACGTGAAGGGCTACCCGCAGGCGCAGGCGGTGACCAACCTGTTCGCCAACATGGGGATCGTCGATCGGATGTTTGGCTGGGAGAGTCCCATCGCGCGCACACGCAAGCTGGCTCACGCGTTGACCCATCCGCTTGCGCCGGAAGAGATCGCACAGGCCGAGGCGCCCTGCCAGGAAGAGGTCATCACCACCGACCTCGGCGTCAACAAGTATGTCATTGCGATTCGCCACACCGAGCTCGAGTCGGAGCGGACGATCGGGAGCGGCAACAGCGTGGTCGTCGGCCCCTACTTCCACGGCGGGAGCCACATCGGCTACAACCGGATGAACGCCCGATGGGGCAACGTCTGCACCTTCCAGTCGGCGCCGGGCTCCCACATGTGGCAGGTCATCACCGAGCACTATCGCGATGAGAAGCCGATCCCGTTGACAATGTGCTTTGGCCTCCCGCCGGCCGCGACACTCATCGCCGGCGGCGGCTTTGACTACGTCATCCTGCCGCGTGGTGGCGACGAACTGGGAGCCGCCGGGGCCGCCCAGGGGTTCCCGATCCGGACCGTCAAGGCGCGGACGGTGGACGCGTGGGCGGTGGCCGATTGTGACCTCGTGCTGGAGGGGCACCTGTACCCGCGTGACAAACGCTACGAGACCGCAGAGTCCGAAGCAGCGGACAAACAGGGCAAGTTCCCGTTTCATCCTGAGTGGGCCGGGTACATGGGCAAGGCGTATCGGGCGCCGACGTTCCACGTCACCGCGGTCACGAGGCGCCGGCGGACCAAGCCCATCTTCTACGTGCTCGGCGTTCACATGCTCGACTGTCACAACATCGACACGACCGTGCGTGAGTCGGCGATCTACGAACTCTGCGAGCGGCTGCAGCCGGGCATCGTACAAGACGTCAACATTCCGTTCCCGATGACCGACTGGGGCGGGTGCATCATCCAGGTGAAGAAGCGGCTGAAGACCGATGACGGCCACATCAGGAACTTCCTCGTCGCGGCCATGGCCTGCAGCCAGGGGATGCGTCTCGCCATCGCGGTGGACGATGATGTCGACATCTACAACATGGACGAGATCATCTGGACGCTGACGACCCGGGTCAATCCGCGGAACGACATCCTGAACCCGGTGCCCGGCGGGGCCGGCCAGACCTTCATTCCGGAGGAGCGCCTGACCGCGGGTGACCGACAGTGGACGGCGATGAATACCCGCTTCGAGGGTGGCATGGCGATCGATGCGACGGTTCCGTATGGGTACGAGGCCGACTTTCAGCGGCCGGTCTACCCGATCCAGCGGGTGAACCTCGAGAAGTTCCTCAACGAGGCTGATATCGCGAAGGGCAAGGCGTTGATGCAGGGCTGGGTGGAGCTGCTGGCCCGCACGGGGCGCTAGCAGTCGTGGCACGTACGAGGCGGAGGACTTCCCCCCCGCTCTTACCGGGCCCGCATGCGGTTGTTCTTCGGAAGGTGCTCGACCTCTGCGAGGTCCAGCGCTTCCATCACCGGCGGCACGTGGTTTGCAAAGCGCCCGCGCCTTCCCATGTGAACCTCCCGGACGGGTGCCACGACCGGTCGGCTGTCTTACCGTGTAGCCTTGGTCGCCTGCGACCGGGCTGAATACTCCGGCGCGTCCTCCAGATAGATCACCGAGTCGTAACCCAGCAGCTTGAACAGGCGGTTCTGCGCCGACAGCAGCACCACCGGCGTCTTTGGATCGGCATTGACGTGCTGGTGGATCGTGTTGTGGGGCACGTAGAGCAGTTCGCCCGGGCCGAACTCCCACCGCGTGGGCTCCTTGGCGACACGCGCGCTGTAGCGCTCTCCGATCTCGGCTGCAACATCCCAGTGCAGACTGTGTCCACGACCGGACACCACATAGAAGACCTCGTCCGCCATGTGCCAGTGCTTTGCCGAACGGCTTCCGCCCGCGATCTCCTGCTGGAGGATGTCGACGCTGTGCACCCGCACGTCAGTGCGCTCCGGTGACGTGAGCACACGTACCTTGCCGTCCCGGGTGGTCTCCCACTTGGTGTCGGACGGCTTGACGACCTTCTTCCGCTCGGTCGTACCAGGTGACCACAGGCGCGACCAATCCTCGGGCGGCCCGAAGAGATCGCCATCGGCGGCAGGGCCGCCGCGTCCCTGTTGGATGAGACCCAGGTACATCCAGGTGGCCTTGGCCTTCATGACGAGCGCCAACGCTCGCTGTTTGGGATCCGCGTTGAAGTGCCGGTGCACGGAGTCGTTGTGGACAACGACCAAGTCGTCTTTCTCCCAATCGTATCGCTTGCCGTCGTGGATCTCGTAACCGCGACCTTCCAGGATGTAGAATGTGGCCTCGTTCTGGTGGCCGTGACCGCGGTTGGATCCACCCGGGAAGAGCTCCACAAAGTGCATCTGAATCGTCTGCGTCAGGAAGGGATCGTCTCCGGGCCCGAGGATCCACCAGGTGCGTGATTCTTTCGAATCCCCCGAGTGGGCAACGCTCGCATCGTCGACAACGGTGTCAGCCGGGCGGACGCGGGGCGCCGCGCGCTGCCGTCGCCGGAATTCGTCGAGGCCGTACTGCTCAGACGTGATACCCCGCAGGAACACGCGCCCCTCAATATCGCCCACCACTCCACCTCCGTGAGAACGTGCGGTTCGCTTGGCCTGTGAGGAGTATAATAGGTTTCATTGGGGATGGGGGTGTTTGCATGAACGAGAGAATCGAATTCACCCGGAACTACAGTGACCTGAGCACGAACCAGGGTTTTCAATTCGAGTTCTTCTGCAACCGGTGTAGTAGCGGCTTCCGGACCGGCTTTCAACCTTCCCTGACGAGCACGGTGAGCGGGGCA